>Ga0193726_1000677_pt1 | contig 33004 bp, 32 predicted proteins | sample H2c1metaG_FD_144928 | JGI IMG/M metagenome (GOLD analysis project Ga0193726, IMG submission 144928) | Soil microbial communities from a riparian zone of the East river system, Colorado, United States - H2c1 | ecosystem: Environmental > Terrestrial > Soil > Riparian zone | place: USA: East River... | reverse complement strand
GGCACGCCGTCAGGCTTTCACGGACCGAAGTCCATGCATGGCCCTCCGACTGCTTGTAAGCATACGGTTTCAGGTTCTATTTCACTCCCCTAGCAGGGGTGCTTTTCGCCTTTCCCTCACGGTACTTGTTCACTATCGGTCGCCAGAGAGTATTTAGCCTTGGAGAGTGGTCTCCCCAGCTTCCCACGAGATTACACGTGTCTCGTGGTACTCAGGATGCCGCTTCGAGTCCGGTACATTTTCCGTTACATGGCTCTCACATTCTATGGCCCCGCTTTCCAGCAGGTTCACGTAATGTCCGGTTTGGTAACTCTACTTATGCGGTCCTACAACCCCCAAATGCAAGCACTTGGGTTTGGGCTGTTCCGATTTCGCTCGCCGCTACTATCGGAATCTCTGTGATTTATTTTCCTCCAGGTACTGAGATGGTTCACTTCCCTGGGTTAGCTCATACCCGCCTATGTATTCAGCGGGCTGTAATGGGAGTTCATCCCACTGGGTTTCCCCATTCGGAAATCCCCGGATCAAAGCTTGCTTGCAGCTCCCCGAGGCTTATCGCAGCTTGCCACGTCCTTCTTCGCCTTCTGGCGCCAAGGCATTCACCGTACGCCCTTAGTAGCTTAATCATAAAACTTACTCAATCCGTCTTCTGCTTGCGCTTCTGACGTCTCAATGGCCCGCAGCTCCATACATCCTTCGGTTAAACTTCTCTTCGTCCTGGGTAAGGACGCTCAGTCATTTAACTTAGGCTTTCGTTTCTGCAGTTTCATCGAACAATTGAAAAGTCCGCCTTTTTCTTCCACAGATTTGCTCAACTCGAGCAAACTTGTAAGTAATCCACACCATGGCATTTGGACCGACCGTAATCGGTTCCAAATTATCGGCGTGGACTTGCCAGCCTTTCTGTTGTCAAAGAGCGTAATCCCTGATCCAGTCAGGGTCCCCAGCATTCCGCTTGAGGATTTTGCTTCGTGTTTTAGCTGCTTTGCGACTTGGAAGGAAATCCCTTGCGGAACTTCTAACCACTCGTCACTCGCTACTAATCACTGCTGCAAAATAAAAAACCCGGCGTCGAGCGCCGGGTACAGCCACCCACATTAGGTGGCTTCACGCGAAGCTCGATAAATTTTCTAGCCAGTGCTCGTAAAGAACCTCACTTAGGATTGCTGCAAGACATGCTGAATCCGACTGTGATGCCCCTGAACGACCCGGTTGTTCACAGAACCCCCGAGCCATTTGTAACTATACCAGAAAATCCTTAGTCGTCAAGCGTTTGTCTAAAAATATTTTTGCTAAAATCCTCAGCCCTGTGGATCATGTGCAAATCTCGCTAAGTGCAGCAAAACCGGGACTTTTCGTGCCTGTTTTTCATCCTAAGACGGAAAATCCCGGTCGCTTTCCAGGCGCCGAAAACCGGGTCCCGCTCCGCCCCGGAGAACAGCACTCCTGTGACTGCTCCAAAGAGTGACCCGAGCGAATCGCCATCCTTACAGGTGAACGATCACCACGTCTTTCCAGCGCTCCTGCAGATACTCGGCGATCACCCGGCGATGACAGTGCTCGGCCGCGTCTTCACTGCAAAGCAAACATCCAGCATCGAAAACCTCCCTGGACAGGACCTTCGCGATCTGGCGTTCCTCGATCAATTTCAGAAAGGCCCGTTCATAGCTCGCCCACCCGCCCTTCTGTTTCCGGTAGGCGTCCAGCATTGCCTGGGTAGGCGCCAATACCGGCAAATGCATATATTCCATGCCGGCAATTTCCCTCAGAAAAAATTGCAAATCATCCTTCTTTGCAAACCCTGCCAGTTGCGAGACGTTATTTAAACGCACATCTACGACGCGGCTCGCGCCGCTGTTCTGCAATCGCGAGAAAAACTCTTCCGCACTTTTCTTCGTGAATCCAATCGTGAAGATTTTCATGGCGCAAACCTGAATTGCAGTTCGTTTCACGAGCCTACCGCGGGCCACGAATTGGCAAGCGAGCCGCCAGCAAAGACTACCCCGCCACCAGCGGCGCGGCGGGGAGCAAAACTGCGAATGGGAAGTGTTATGGCTGGGGAGTTTCCGCCTTCTTCTTGGCGGCAGCTTTCATTGCTTCAACGGTCCACGGCGGCACAATTCCATTGGCCCGCGCATTCGCGATTGCCTGCCCCAGATGTTCATGCAGATGCGTCACCAGGATGTAAATCACGTCGCCTGAATTCGCCTCAGGCCCCAACTTTGGCTGGGCCTTGGCAAACTCCGCATTGGTCATCCCGTTCACCACGGCGATCGCATTGGCAAAAGATTTGTTCAGTTCCGCCACAATTTTCGCTTTATCCGTCGTGGACTTTTCCATTCCCTTGTTGTCGACGCCCGTTGGCACCGCCGCGCCCATCATCGTTAGAATTCCATAGTTCGACGCCGCCACGTGCAGATACAATTCACTGATCGACCGCACTCCGTCAGCCGGCCGCCAGGTAAATTTCTCCGCCGGCATGGCCTCCGCCAAACTCGCAAATTTCTTCCCCACCTGCCCTAAATCGAGCGCGGCCTGCGCTTTCATGTCATAGCTCGGCGCCGTTTTGTCCGCCGGAGCACCCGCCGCCTGCCCGCCACCCGATGAAGCCGCCTGCTGCGCGAAAGCCGCCTGCCCAACTCCGCAAATCAACCCACAACTCAATGCTGCCCTGAGAACCAAGTTCTTCATTGCTCTCTCCCCCACCACCAAGATTTTCCAGCCGTAAACGCCCCGAAACGAACCTGTACTTCCCGTTTAGACGCCACAGTTTGAATTTCGCCGGATGGAAATCAACAAAAGGAGATGGCTCCCTGCCGAGCAACCGCCACGGCCCTAACTTCGATCTTAGATTTAGAAACCTTTCCGGGGCGCCGCAGACCGGCCCGCCTCGCTTCACGCCCGAGCCCGGACGGCCGCCCGTCGCCGTCTCCAATTCCGCCACCCTCGCAGCACGAGCCACCCTCCCGGCACCATCACGACGAGCCATGGAATCACTGCCACTACCACCGTAATCAACGCCGCCAGGCTCACGGCAAACTCGCGTCCCGCGTCCCGCAGCGCCCTACCGAGCGGTGACCAGGCACTACCCCGTCGTTCGACACCCGCGGCGCGAAACTCAATCTCCACTGCCACTTTTTCCGTCTCGTTGGCCAGCACCGCGCGCTGCGCCGCCTCGCTGTCCAGCTCCGACTGTGCTGCGGTCAATTTCTCCTGGATCTGCAGCAGGTCCGCCACGCTTACTCCCGGCCGCGCCATCATTCGTCGCAAATTGTCGCGAAATTCTGTCTGATTTTTCAGCTTCGCTTCCAGATCCAGTACCTGCGCCGTCTTGTCCCCGGTTTCCGTTGAATGCTGCGAGATCTGTCCTTGCTTCCCCACAAACTCCAGGAACTTGCTCAAATCTCCAGGCGCCACGCGCACCGCAACGCTGCCGGCCGCAATGGCGTCTTCCGTTTTATTTGCCACACTCGAACTCAACACTTCGCACTGGATCGAGCCGCAAAACCCCACTACCGCCTCGAGCGACTTCCCTACCTGCGCTTCGCTCTCGACCAGCGTCAACTGATGCTTCACTGCCAAATACCTGCCGGCCGCCAGCACCTCGGCCGGCGCCAGGAATCCCGACGCCGGCCTCCGATATGCGCTCATGGGCAGGCTCCTGACAGCGCTCCACCCCGTGCTCTTGGACATGTCTATGAACGCCGAACTGTTCTCTCTCCGATGCTGACAACCTGCACAAACGATCGCCGCCACTCCCACCGCTGCTATCGCCAGAACCCTCATTCCGCACCTCTCCAATCACACGACTCCCGCTACATCCATTGGAACGCTGGCACCGGAAAATCTTGCACTTCCTTGCCTTGCATTCTTAGACACCGCTCCCGGCGGCTCCGAGCCATCCGGTGCAGGATAGGTTGTTTGCTAAAGGAGAACTCCCGGCGGGCTGGGCCCCGGTAGCGCCTATTGGGGAAACGCCTTGGCGGCGATTCCCGGAACAAGCTTCAGGGCATTTTTGTAATAAATCTTTTTCAAAACCGCATCATCCACCTGGAAGCCGTAAATCCGCCAGAACGCATGGCGCTTGCGGTAGTACTCAAAATATTCGTCCCTGGTCTCCAGCGCTCGGAAATACCATTTGTATTCGTTCACTTCGTAAATGTCTTTGCCCATCAGCACGCGGTCCTGATACTTCGTAAGAAAATCGTGCGCCGAATAGGGTTGCCGTCCCAGTTCCGCCAGCACCGCGGCAATATCCACGTAAGCATTCTGGTGCTCGTCGAACAAACGTCCCAGCCGCGCCAGATCGTTACCGTGAAAACCCAGGTGCGCCAGGATGAAATTCGTCTTCGGATGCATCGCCAGCAAATGATTCCGTTCCGTCATCAGCGTTTCAAATTTTGGATACTTTGCCGGAGGCCGCGCGCGTCCTGGAAACTGTTTCAGTTCCAGCCAGCGTTCGTTGGTCTTGTCCCACGGATCAAAAAACGCCGAAGGTTCCGCTACGTGAATCAACACTGGTATTCCCAGCTCCGCGCATTTCTCAAACACCGGAGAAAATGCCGGGTCGTCCACATGGACGCGCTGCCCGCTCGCGTAATGCAGTTCCATCCCAAAATCCTTGAAAATCTTGAGGCCCTGTGCGCCATTCTTTACGTCCTCGGCCAGCTGCGCCGCCAAGCGGTCGCCAAATCCCGGCTTATCCAGGTCGCGGTAATCCATATTTGCAAACACCACGAAGCGGTCCGGATACTTCCCTTTCATCACCTGCACCGTGCGCTTCAAAGCTTCGCCCGTGCCGCCGCTCAAATTCACCATCACCTGCATGTTGAGCGAGTTCATCCCGCGGATCAGTTCCTCCACTTCCGCCGGCGTCGGATTCCAGTGATGGCTGTGAATATCGATAAACGGAAATTTCGCCCGCTCAATCTTGTGCTCCGGAACCACCAGCGTGGACCTGGGATCGTACTCTTCAATAGTTGGGGTTTTCTGCGCACCCGAAGATCCCTGCTCCTGCGCGTGAATCGCGTTGCGCCGGACACTTGCCGCGGCCAAAACCAATAGCAGCGCCGCGCTTGTTGCAACACCAGCGCGCTTCCAATTCATAGTTGGTTCCCCCAGGCTCAAACTAGGTCGTGGCCAGCACTCGCGGCATTCTACAGGACTCTTGTCCCAAGTTTCGCTGCTCCTTTTTGCAGCCTGGCGGTTGCGACCATGCCACAGGAATCCGCCACTGAAAAAAACCTCGCGGGCCAATCCCAGTCGAACACCTGCAGGAGGCCCTGTTTTATCGTGGCGCGGATTCCACCTGGACGCGGCAGAAATGGAGGACCGTTTCGGTGTTTCGCTCGGACAGCCTGATGTCCCCCTTGCTCAGAGAGTCTGCCGGGATGGCGTCCAGCACGTGGGCCAGTTCGTGCAAAAGAATTGTCACTTGCGCGTGCAGGCTTCCGCCCAAATAAATGTCGATGGTCAGCCTCTTGGCGAAGAGCACTCCGGTCACGGTTCCATCTTTGTAAAAAGATCGCATCGCCGCGCCGGATTTAAAAAATGCGCCGGCGGCATTGAGCGTAACCCAGACCGGAGGGGCGGCATGCTGGATCACACTTGCCGCGTAGGGATCCTGAAAGTACCAGTTGTCATTTTTGGATTGCAGTTTTAAGGCGTACTTCTCTCCGTTTTCGTCGAGCTTGTAATGGATCCGTCGAAATACACCCGCCGGGTTCGCTGCTTTTTGCTGCATCCAGGCGGAACATGAATTGTTGTCTTCCAGGATTTTCAGGACTGTCTGGCGCGCCCTTGCAATCGTGGCGCCGACAGTTCCCCCAGAAGCCAGTTCCGATTGCACCGGATCGTCGTTACTGCTTGTTTCGCTGGGTGAACGCACGGTGTGCCGGTACCAATGGTCTCGGTTATGAGCGAACTCCTGCCAATCACAAACGTTTGGCGCGTGGAAGGTCTGGTAGCTGTTTTCCAAAAAACCGGAATCACCGCGCCAGAAAGTCTGCGCCCGTTCGCAGACGGATTGCCGGTTGTCAACATAGCTGGCCGCAATAAAGCCGGCAGGACGTGAAAATGCGGATGCGCTGAAAACCAAAATGAAGGCAAGGGTACTCAATGCGCAAAACAGCCTGCACCAAACAGACATCGAACCTCCCCGGACTCGGCCTTCACCACAGCCCGTTCGCAGGGAAGTCTTTCGCCCCGGCGATGCATGCTGGCATCGCCCGGCAAACGGTCGATTCAATATTTCTGCCTGCTGTATAGACGAAAGATCGTCGCAAAAAGTTTTAGATAGATTCGGTGAAGCGCAACTTTTTTATGTGCACTGCTCTATAGCATCGGGGATTTTATCTGCTGAAAGTTGCGCGCTATCGGGAAAAACGCCGTGCGGCAAAAACAATTGTGGGACCGAGAACGAGAACGTGAACAACAAAATCGCTTACCGTGGGAAATGAAACTGTGGTGTGGTGCAGTCGGGGGTTGGCGGACAGCGGCAACACGACCAGGTGCATGAAAGCGTAAATCCCAGCGCCAAAGACCGGTCCCCACAGAAACGGCTTTTGCAGTAGGAAGGGCAGCTGGCGGCTCGCGAGAAAAAATACGCACGCAGCGCCGAGCGCAATCACAAAGTGCAGGACAACCCCCAGTGCGGCCGTGCGCATGCCCCCTTGGTAAGCCCCGGGCCCGAGCAGGCCGCTGGCAATGGATTGCGGAACGCGGATCGGCGGAACTCCCCGCAGACCGTAAAAAGTGGTCGCGTAGGTCAAGTCGATGAGGCCCGCAACTCCGCCGCCGCACAGGATTGCGGCCAGGGCCTTCGCTTTGTGAACGGTTTGGTTCGGCGAAGTGTCTTTCACGTCGTCACCCAGACTCGAGCTTGCCGCCGGCAAAAAGCTCTGACAAAAACAAGGATTTGCGAAGCTATCTTTTCTCTCGTCCGCCCATTCCCTTGAGCGGAGATTTGCTTTTCAGTTTGCTGGCCTGCGCAACCAGCTTACGCAGACCTTGGTTGTCCAGGTCCGGCAAGTTCTTCAGCTTTACGTGCCGGATATTCTTTCCCGTTCCTTCGAGAAGTTTCTCCGGATCATCCAGCGACGTTCCCTGATGGAATCCGAAGGTGACATGATTCTTGCCGACCATGTAGAAACAAAAAGGCTGGTCCGCTACAAACGTCGGAACCCCCCAGGCGTTTACCGTCTGTCCGGCGCCGGGCACTATCTGCTGCACCAGGCCTTTCAGCCGTTTCACAACCTTGTTGAGTTCCGGGTTTTCACGTTTGACGTAAGCCCTGGTCTTCGAGCGGGAAGGACTTTTTCTCGCCACGCGCATGCCTCTCGGTCAGGTCCGATACCAACAGACCGAACCAAGACAAACTCCATTGAATTACGGCGCAGGTCAAGGGGAATTATTTTCGCCCGGTGGTCGGCGTCAGCTGGTAGTGACGCATCTCTTCGATGGCCTGGAAATACGGCTTGACCAGCGCAAAGAATGCTTTGAATTCCGGACTGCTACGGAAGCCCTGCAAGTGGCCTTCCTCGGAATCCCATTCAATTCGCAGCATGTAATAAGCGTTATCCTCTGTGCATTGCGTGAGCTCGTAGGCCAAACAGTGGCTGGAGGCAAGCAGAAATTTGGCAGCCTCCCGGTAGTCTTTTGCGAAAGCGGCACGTCGTGGCTCATCAATTTTGTAGCGGGTATATTCGACGATCATTTTTTCCTCGGGTAAGACTATTTTACGAATTTGAAATTGAAATGGGGGGTCTGGAAGATGCCCCACATGCGCATCCAGATGGGCATTAACATTTCCGTGGCGCGCGCCGTGGAGATATCTCCCAGGTCAATTACGCTTTTCCAGCCAAAGGTGTACAGCAGGTCGACAACTTTATTTTTTGCAAATGCGTCGTTGCCGCTGATGAACAGATCGGAGTCTGCTTTAACCAGGCCCGGGTTGACCATGACTTCACAATTCACGGTGTTCAATGTTTTCACGACCGCCGAGTGCGGCAGCACTTTTTGCATCGCTTCACCGAGTGAATTGGTATTGACCAGATCGGGGAGGAGCGGACAGGGCATTGGTTTTGCAACATCCAGCGGGTTGGAAACATCGACGACAATTTTTGCTTTAAGGGTTTCTGCACCAACCGAACTCACAGCGGACAGGGCGACATCTCCGCGCAGACAGACGAAAACCATTTCAGCGAACGTCGCGGCGCTTGCGAAGGTGCCTTGCGACGCACGTGGTCCGGTCTCTTTGACCCATTCTCGCCCCTTGGGGTTATCCGCTTCACGGGATCCCAGCCTAACTTCGTGCCCCAGGGCGACCAGCTTTGTGCCGAGTGTTGTGCCGACCATTCCCGTACCCAGGATTCCGATCTTCATAAGACGTTCTCCAAGTCCCGATTCACTTTTCTGAAAAACCAGCAGTGAAAAAGGAAAGCGATTAGGCGCGACCCAGGGTGTACTATCGGCACTCAGAATAAAAAAAACAAGTAGGCACTTTAAAGTGGGGTAGTCACTTGAAAGATACCAAGCCAACAAAAGCGCAGGCGTGCCCGGTCGAGTGGACCCTGGACGTGATTGGCGGGAAGTGGAAGTGCGTGATCCTCTGGCATGTACGCGGCCGCGTCCGACGATTCAACGAGTTGCGACGGCTGATCCCAAGCGCGACGCAGAAAATGTTGACGGCCCAGCTTCGGCAGCTCGAGAAGGACGGCTTGGTTGAACGAAAGGTTTTCGCCGAAGTTCCGCCGCGCGTTGAATATTCCATTTCCAAGTACGGAAGCAGCCTGTCGCCTCTCTTGGAAGTCATGTGTAAGTGGGGACTAGCGCATCGCGAACGAGCGGCGGCGTCCAGGAGCAAAGCATGAAATCAAGATGGTTTTCTGCCGCCTTGCACAGTTTACTGCTGGCGGCGCTCGTTTTCAGGGCTGGCGACTCCCTGGTCTGTGAGGCTCAAGCGGCAAAGCCAGCCCAGCTGGCAGGCACTCCGCCCATGGGGTGGAACAGCTGGGACTCCTACGGTCGAACCCTCAACGAAGACACCATCAAGGCCAATGCGCAGTGGATGGCCAACCACTTGAAGGCCCTCGGCTGGGAGTATGTGGTGATTGATGAGGGGTGGTATCTGGCAAATATCGGCGCAGACAGCAACAATACGAATTTTTCGTTCCAGATGGATGGGTACGGAAGATATGTACCCGTTCCCGCGCGATTCCCTTCGGCGGGGAAGGATTTCACCTTCCGGCCGCTGGCTGACTATCTTCACTCGCTTGGACTGAAATTTGGAATTCATATTATTCGGGGTATTCCGCGAGAAGCCGTCGAACGGAATCTGCCCATTGCCGGGACACGATTTCACGCAGCCGAAGCAGCTAACAAGGCCGACGTTTGTCCGTGGAATAACTACAATTATGGACTCGACCCCGGAAAGCCTGCAGCGCAGGCCTACTACGATTCTTTGACCCGCCAATATGCGGACTGGAACGTCGACTTTGTCAAGATTGATTGTATTTCTGATCACCCTTACAAGGCCGAGGAGATTCGCATGTTCAGCGAAGCGGTCGCCAGATCCGGCCGGAGCATGGTGATCAGTTTGTCGCCAGGACCTACATCTTTTGAAAAACGCGACGAGGTGGCGAAGTATGCGCAAATGTGGCGCATTTCCGACGATGTGTGGGACGTGTGGAGCAGCAAGGAACAATTCCCGCAGGGCGTGAAGAATCAATTCGAACGAGCCACGGCGTGGGCAGGGTTTGGAAAAAGCGGTCATTGGCCGGATGCGGACATGTTGCCGCTCGGAAGTTTGCGGCCATCGGCAGGCTGGGGGCCGCCGCGCGATTCGCGGCTTACGCACGACGAGCAACGAACTTTGTTCACGTTGTGGTCGATCTTTCGATCTCCACTGATTATGGGGGGAAATCTGCTGCAGGCCGATGAGTGGACCAGCTCTCTGCTGACAAATGCGGAAGTGCTTGCTGTTGATCAACACTCTATTGAAAATCGTCCGGTCATAACCACGGACAGCGTGATTGTCTGGACAGCCCGGCCCGACCGAACAACACCTCCCGAGGAGGACTTCTACATAGCGGTTTTCAATGTCAGTGACACGGAACAGAAGATTCATTATTCGTGGACGCAATTGGGCATGCCCGGCGGCAGGTATAAGTTGCACGATTTATGGACGCACCGAGAACTCGAGCCTTCTGGAGATCTGGTTTTGCTGTTACCGCCGCACGCGCCGGCTCTTCTTCGGGTTTCGCCCCAGCCCAAATGAACCGGGAATGAATTTCGGCAGCCAACGACGTCTAGCTCCCGGTGCGGCCGGCAGAAAAGTCAACAGCCGCTGGCGGGTGAGTATTGGTCGAGCGGTTGCGACGCAGGTTTAAGGCCTCGCAGAATTTGTGAGGTGTCGGACATTCCACTTCGGGCCCAGACAAACTTCGACCATGCCGCGGGCGGGTTTTTCTCCTCCCAAAATAAATACTGCGCGACGGTCGACCGTCGCGCAGTGATTTGAGTTGAGCAAAGATCTTACTGAATCGGTGAGTCGCCAACCACTGCCGGGTTCGAGACGTTGTAACGGATAACGCCCGACTGGTCGGAGAAGAAGCTGCGTTGACCGGTCGTACCACGGTTTGCCGGGTCATTCTTGATGGTGTAGGTCGGGAAGATGCCGCCAGAAACTGCACCGACCAAATAGGTAGCCAGGTAGCCGCTCTTCGCTGTCACGTTGGACTTCGCCAGCGTATCGTCAATCAAGCAAGAGGTCGCGGCCAAAGCTGTGCAAGGATTTGCACCGCCGAGGTTGCCGAGAGTTGCCGAATAGCCGACGTTCGGATAAGCCGTTGCATAAGCAACTTCCGCTGTGTTGATGGAGCGGAGCGAACCAACTGCTGAAGACTCGTTCGCTGCCATTTTGGAGCGGAGAAGGTTCGGGATGGCGATGGCCGCGATGATCAAAATGATTGCCACGACGATAAGAAGCTCGATAAGCGAGAAACCCTTTTGTTTGGAACGCATGGGAGATAAAACTCCTAGTAAGATTTTATTCTTCGGACTACTAGCAGGCTGCAAGGAGATGGCCATTCCGGAATCCTCGACGGAAGCGTATCCTGCTGATAAAACAGGGGTTGATATATGTGCGATTTGACACAAGCGCAGGAAAAGCGGCGTCAATGACCTATTTTGACTGAGGGACGACGGAAACAGTCAGGTCTTGGCTGCACTCGCAGGAGAACAGCGGCACGGGCGCAACGCCAGGCCTAGGTAGTTCTCCCGAGCCTCTAGAAGGAATTCGGCTACGGGCGGCCGGTATAGTGATAGGATTCGCCCTAATTTGCAGTGTCTTGAGGAAAGAGGAGGGAGAAAATGTTCAAGAAGATGATGTCTGCGATTCTGCTTGTGGCATTGGCAGGCGCGGCAGCCGAGCTAGTGGCCTGGTCGCAAGCAAAATCGATCACCGTTGAGGGTTATGTAATCGATTCCGCGTGCTCATTCACCAAGAATCTGGATAAGCCCATTAGCCGCGAGTGCGCGCTGGCTTGCGCCAAGGCTGGTTCTCAGCTCGTTATACAAACGGACCAAGGATCGATCTATTGGCCAATTGACGAGAAAACTCCGGCCAGCGGACAGAACGCGAAACTGCTGGAATACGCCGGAGGCAGAGTCAAAGCAACCGGGAAACTCTATGAGCGCGGCGGTTCACACGCGCTGGTCATTGAAAAGCTGGAAGCGGCATCGGCAAAATAATAATCCGCAAGCAGCAGCAAAAGCCGGATTGCCATCGAGACGGCCAGGCGACGACAATCCGGTATTTCTAAAATCTGCAAAATCAGTACAACTTCAAGATGGCAATCAGCAGGAGCTCGTGTCTGTCCTGCGACACTTTAACCGAACGAAATTCACCGGCCAGCACAAATGGAGAATGACATGGAGCGGCGGTTTATCGACCAGGGCTGCAAGGAAAGAAAACCACGATTGGCAATTTTTTTAGTGTCGATTCTGGTCCTGTGCTCCGCCCCAAGCGCACTCAAGGCGGCAGAAAATCACGAAATTCGCGTGGAACGCGATGTACCCGTGAAGATGCGCGATGGAATCACGCTGCGCGCGGATATTTACCGGCCCCGGGACGACGGAAAATTCCCAGTGCTGCTGGTGCGCACGCCGTATGACAAGACTGGCGAGATGGGATTTGCGTTGCGCGCGGCTGCCCGCGGTTATGTGGTGATCGCGCAGGATGTCCGCGGACGATACGAATCGGAAGGCGAGTGGTACACGTTCAAAAATGAATCGGCCGATGGATACGACACGGTGGAGTGGGCGGCCGCGCTTCCCTATGCAAACGGAAAAGTCGGAATGTTCGGAGGGTCTTATGTCGGAGCCACGCAGTATCTTGCCGCGATTGCTCGCCCCCCGCATCTGGTGGGAATTTCTCCGAATGTTACCGCTTCGAATTATCACGATGGATGGACCTATCAAGGCGGAGCGTTTGAACAATGGTTCAACGAATCATGGACATCGGGGCTCGTGGAAAACACGGTACGCCGACGCGTGAGTGGCGGGGTGCCTGCGGCGTGGAATGGAAGAAACACGCTTCCTCTGACGGCGTATGCTTTTCTGGAACCGCCATCGCTGGAAGGGACCGCGCCTTATTTTGCGGATTGGCTGGCGCATCCGAGTTTTGATGCTTATTGGAAAGAACTCTCCATTCAAGATCACTACGGACAAATTCAAGTCCCGGTTTTTAGTTTCGGCGCGTGGTACGACATTTTTCTCGGGGGAACTCTGCACAACTACTCGACGTTGCAGACCGAAGCAGGCACAGATGCTGCGAAGCGCGGGCAGAAGTTGCTGGTTTACCTGGGCGGCCACGCGGGCGGAGCGGAAGAGCAGAAAATTGGCTCCGTAGATTTTGGACCGAAAGCGCCAATCGATATGGACGAAGCGATGCTGCGCTGGTACGACTGGCTGTTGAAGGGCGAAGCGAACGGCGTGGACAAAGAAAAGCCGGTGAAAATTTTTGTAATGGGAAAGAATGAATGGCGGGAAGAAGATAATTGGCCGTTGGCGCGCGCGAAAACAACTTCTTACTATTTGCATTCGGGAGGAAGCGCGAACGGACTGGAAGGCAATGGATCGTTGAGCACAGCCGCGCCGGGGCAAGAGAAACCGGATGAATTTATCTATGATCCTCATGAACCGGTGCCGACGTTTGGCGGCCCGCTGTGCTGCGGCGCTCCCCTTCCTGGAAATGGTCCACAGGACCAGCGTCCAGCCGAAGGGCGATCTGATGTTTTGATTTTTACAACCCCTGCTATGACACAAAATCTGGAAGTTACAGGTCCCGTGACTGCGCAATTGTATGTGAGCAGTTCGGCCGTCGATACCGATCTCACCGCCAAACTGGTAGATGTGTGGCCCAACGGATTTGCGCAAAATCTGACAGAAGGAATTTTGCGGTTGCGATATCGCGATTCCCAGGAGAAGCCGGAACTGATGAATCCCGGCCAAACCTACCGGATAACCATAGATCTGTGGGCGACGAGCAATGTTTTTCTAGCCGGCCACAAGCTGCGGGTGGAAATTTCCAGCAGCAATTTTCCGCGGTTCGACAGAAATATGAATACCGGGGAGAGCCAGGCTCAGGCCACCAGAATGGTGAAAGCGAGCAACGTGATTTATCACGACAAGGCTCATCCGTCGGCCCTTCTGCTTCCGGTCGTTCCATAAATTCCGTACGGCAGCGCACGATCAATTCCTCCGCCGCTCGTACGGGTCGCGTGGCAGCCGACATTTCTGCTTTGCGCAAACCGCACATTCCCATTCCTAGCGACAACCACCTGCCCCACCTTGACAGAGAAGCGAAGTCGGCCTAAACTACGGAGTTTTTAGATGACCCCGGAAAGCCACAGAGGGGCGGGACTTCCATGGACAAGAAAAGAATCGAGTATTACAAGAAGAAACTGCAGACCCGGCGCGAAGAGCTGATGAAGACCATCGCGCGAACTCAAGAAGAGGGCCGCACCGCAGACGAGGACCAGACGGTGGACTTGGCGGACAAAGCGGCGAACTCCTACACCAAGGAGTTTCTCTTTGGGATTACCAATGGCGACCGCAAGATTCTGAACCTAATTGACGCCGCTCTTAAAAGGCTCAATACAGAGGAATTTGGTGTTTGCGCCAACTGCCAAGAAGAGTTGCAGCAGAAGCGGCTCGAGGCGGTGCCTTGGGCCAAGCATTGCATCAACTGTCAGGAAAAAATGGAAAAAGGTCTGCTGTAAGAGGCTGACACGGTCATAGCCCGTTTGCCTGTACCCTGCTTTGGCACTTTGCAAGATGCAAAGCCAGCCACTGCAGGCTTTTTCTTTTCCCTGGCCCAATTGCCGTTTCCCTCGATTACCAAGCCGCTGTCAAAGCAATTCGGTCTGCGGATCGAGTTCGTTCTGCTGGGGCGCACCAAGCCCAGATCCGACAAACGTTGTGCCAAATCTCGCGGCAGAGGCGGGAGTCGGTTCGTGGCGCTTTTGCCACACGTACAAGCAGCCAAGTTGACAATCTACGCGTCTTACTGGTAGATGATGTACTGACCACTGGAGCCACCCTTGAGTCACGAACGAGGGCGCTGCGCGAAGCCGGAGCCAAACCCGTTGTGTCTGATGGTGGCCCGAACCGCGCGGAACCCCGTAAGGAGCTCCGGAACGTCCTAGCCAAAGGAAGCGCGATGAGCGCAAGCCGACGCAAGCCGGTCGATGTTCTGGCTAGCCGCAAGGCGGTTAGCCCCCGGGGACGGTATGCCCCCGAAGCGGTCGGGCCGCTTGTGCCCAAGACGGTCCTTGCCGGCGGCAACCCGCAATCTCCGCTGCCCACTCCTGCGCGACGTGCGTCTTTGATGCAAGAACCAGTATTGGTGCTCAATGCCACATTTGAGCCCATTAACGTAACAGCGGTGCGGCGGGCCATGGTGCTGCTGCTCAAGGGAGTGGCACAGGCAGAAGAGATGCACAGCTCGGAGGTGCACTCGGCTGCGCAATCCCACAAGGTTCCTTCGGTAATTCGGCTGGTGGCTTACCGGCATATACCACAGCAGAATCGCGCGCTTTCCCGCAAGAATATTTTGCTGCGCGATCGCAATATGTGCCAGTTCTGCGGGAAGATTTTCCCCAGCTCAGAATTGACGCTGGACCACGTAGTCCCCCGCTCGCGCGGCGGCCGATCTTCGTGGGAGAATCTGGTGGCCTGCTGCTATCGCTGCAACAACAGCAAGGGCAACCGGACGCCAGAAGAGGCAGGGTTCAAACTGGCCCGACGTCCGCGGCCCTTTACGCTGCACACGTCAAGACAGCTCATGCAGCTGATCGGACACCGGGACGAGCGGTGGCGTAAGTATTTGTTTTACTAACCACTTCCGAGAAAATCCAGGAAATCTGGAGTTTTTTTCGAAATCAGGAAACCTTTTTCGCTGGCGCACATCTAAATTTATAACTTACCACTTCGAGAACACACCCCGGGAAGCAGTTAGGGCAACCCCCTAGCTGCTTCTCTCCTTTTACGGGCACCTTTCTGACCTGAAAATTTTCTCCCGAGCGTGACCGGCGCACTGCGCCGCGAAGGCACCCCACCCACTCGCCGCCGCAACTGACCTCCAGTTCCGGCGGCAGGAAAGCGGGGAACCACATCCCGCCAGGCAAACCAGCGGGCGCGGCTTACGGTAAATTGCGTCCCCGGGGTAAGTATCCGCTCGCGGGTATTCGTCCCGTTCAAGATGCCGACGGGTACACAATCCACTGGAGCCACTGCCGGACGACCGTAGAGGGCGCGCGTAACGATCCAATTATTCTTTGGGAAGTAGTTGCATTCCAGCAACCCGCAGAGTCGGCTGTTGCAGGTTCCAGGAAGCGGGGATGTGTTCAAAGGAAATTTCAAATGTTCGGCGGTCGCCAGGAGCGAATCGAGCGGCTCCCGGAGCGAGAACAGGGCGGGTCTCGCGCAGGACAATCTGACGCAGATCGTCGGAGAATTCGGCGGTCAGCTCGAGGGCACGCAACGAACGATCTCCGCCATTTACCAGCTCAATGGAAAGCGTCGTGACTTCCTGATTCAAATAATTTTCCGCGCGGCTCATCGTTAGATTTTCGAGCTGGAGCCTTGCGGCATAGGCTTGTTCCTCCACGCCGAATGGGAAATCCGAATTGCGACCGTTTGCCGGAGCTTTGGTTTGCGCGGCAGGCCAAAAATAAATTGCGGCCGCGACCGCAATCACCAGCACGGCAACCACAATTCGCGCGAGAATCCCTGAATTGCTGTTTTCCGGCGGTTTTTCGGGAGAAAGGTTGTGCAGGAGCTCCGTCATACATGTTGAATTACCATGAAGAACTGCAAGGAACAAGGCCCGTCGAAAGCCCCAGAGGATGGGCTAGCGCCCTACGGTCAGACGATTGATGAGCGGATCCGGGAGCCGTACCGTACGCATCCGGCCCTGTACAGAATTAATGTCGTAAGGTACTCGCCAGAACTCAACGATTTGATTTGATAAATCGGCGATGGAAAACGCGGCTCGCGGATCGCTGTCGCGTGGCTGTCCTATCGACCCGGGATTCAGCAGATAACGTTTGAGCGGCTCAATCCGCAACGTGAAACAATTTTCCGACGCACGCGGACGCACCTGCAAGACCTCGAGATTGGAATCCTGATAAGCGAATCCACCCTGATGATGGGTGTGCCCAAAAAAGGTGACAGGAGCAGTGGAATCGAGAAGACCTTCAAGAGCCTGCTCGGGCGTGAAGACATATTCGTCTTCGTCCTGAAAAGCGCCATGCACCAGAACGGTGCCGTTTGTTTCGTGAGGTCCCTGCGGCAAATTTTTCAGCCACGCCAGATGATCGGACTCGAGAGTATCTCGCGTCCAGTCGACCGCCGCTTTGGCCACGGGATTGAAATCATCGGTCGCCGAAAGTCCTGCAACCGCTTTGTCATGATTTCCCCGGATGGTAACTGCGCCAAGGCTCCTGACCTTGGCCGTCACTTCGTTGGGGTCCGGACCATACCCGACCACATCGCCCAGACAGACCACGGTATCCCAGCGATCGGCTGCAGCGGCGAGTGCGGCCTCGAGAGCGGTAACGTTGGCGTGAATGTCGCTTAAAACGAGGATCCGCATTCATTCTGTCCAAAGAGTGCACTAGAGTATAGATGAAGCTGCCATCCGATGCACGGCGCAAGAACCGCAAGCACAAGAAAGATTCCGAAAGCTGACGGACGCACGAAACAGGAAAAGGTCGCGTAAAGTCGGGGCGATTTTTACAAATAATTTAGAACAATTGTGCGTTCATGGAACGCACGGAAAACATAGAAAGGGAAAACAGTTAGTACTCTTGTTAAAGATTCAAAAATCTTCTGCAATCCACGAAACATTCGCAAGGTAGGCTTCGTCTATACGGGTGCAGCTGAATTTGAAGGGTTTCAGGATTAGAAGAAAAAACCCCGCGGTGGCAGCCGCGGGGCGATGACACGCAGTCTTTCCGGCCGTTAGTCCAGGAAGAACGAGGTGTCTTGCGGGCGAGGTTACTTGCCCGCGGGCCCGGTGTCAACTTCTGTCTATTCTGACAGCCCGCCGTACGGCTGACTCGATCCTGACGGAAAGGAAGTTGACCCATATGAAAATTACGTCGTTTGTTCGGAGTGCCGCTCTACTGGCCGCAGTGGCGATCGCAGTTCCAGTGTTCGCCAAACCCATCACCAAGACCATCAATATTGGACAAGCAGCAAAATTCGGCAAAGCCGACTTGAAGGCTGGCGAGTATCGCCTGCAAATCGATGGCACTAAAGCCACCGTGCAAAAGGGAAAGAATGTTGTTGGCGAAAGCGAAGGGCGCTGGGAAGATCGCGACTCCAAGTCGCAGTATGACGCCGTATTGCTCGGTGACAACGGACAAGTGAAGGAAGTACGGTTCGCCGGTCAAGCTCGCGTATTTGTTTTCAGCGAATAAGCGGACAATCTCTGGGACCTTTCTCGATTGGACGAGAGGGAAGCTGCCGGGTTTGGCGGCTTCCCTGCTCGTGATCCGCTCCTCTGCAGCCCTCTAACGCAAAAACATACAATCGCCGTAGCTGTAGAAACGATAGCCTGCCTGAACTGCGTGGCGGTAAGCGGCTAGAATTCTTTCGCGTCCGGCAAATGCTGAAACCAGCGCCAGCAGCGTGGACTTTGGCAAATGAAAATTTGTCAGCAGCGCGTCCACCACGCGAAATTGGAATCCAGGCATGATGAAAAGCGTGGCTTCTGCTTTGCCTGCGACGAGCAGCTGGCTGGACTTTACTTCAGCGGCGGCCAGAGCTGAAGCCTCCAAGGCCCGAACCACAGTGGTTCCAATGGCTACAATCGGCCGTCCCGAATTGCGCGCCGCAGCAATTTGCAATGCGGTATCTTCCGGAATTTCGTAGACCTCGCTGTGCATCGCATGTTTCTCTAACGTTTCACTGTGAATTGGCTGAAACGTTCCCAAACCGACATGCAAGGTTAATTCGCAAATTTCAATCCCCTTCTGCTGCACTTTCTGCAGAATTTCGGACGTGAAGTGTAAACCGGCAGTGGGCGCTGCAATTGCTCCGGGATACTTGGCAAATACGGTTTGATACCGCTCGCGATCGGCGAGCTCATCGGGGCGCTCGATGTACGGGGGCAGCGGAACGTGCCCCAAGCGTTCCAGATGCTCAGAAATACTTTGCGCATCGTGAGTCGTAAACTGCAAAGTCCGCAAGCCACGCTCGCCTCGTGCCAGCACTTCGGCGCTTAGTTCCCTTTCTCCAAAAAAAACACGTTCCCCAATTTGCATTTTGCGGCCGGGACGAACCAGCGCTTCCCAAGTGTCAGGTTCCCGTTGGCGCGTCAGAAAGATCTCAATCTCGCCTGTGGGCTGCTGATTTCTCCGGGAAGGGGCGGCCGTTGCCGGCAGGGTGCCCGTGCGCTGGCCGAAAAGCCGGGCCGGGACCACGCGCACATTGTTCAGGACGAGCAGTTCGTGGCCCTGTAGCAAATCGGGGAATTGCGCAAACGCGAGATCTTCAGGACGCCGGGCGGACCGCTCGAGCAGCAGCATGCGGGACCCGTCGCGACGGGGTAGCGGTCTTTGCGCAATCTGCTCCGGCGGCAGACGGTAGTCGAAATCTTCAGGTCGCATCGGGGGCAGTTTAACAGAGCCGCGGTAAGCTTGAGAAAGGAGAGGGGTTGCTGCAAAAACCAGAAAACAACCGCCTCGGGCGGCGAGACCCAGAGATGCGCCCAGTCTACAAGCCGCCGTTCTCATAACTGACTGTAATTAAACAACATAGTCACGTCTATAAGACCTCAAGAATATACTTGACATACATGCACTCATATTTTATTATGCATTCATAATCACTAAGGAGGTTAGGCAAATGAGGTATTTGAATCGCTGGGAACCTTTTCACGGAACCACAACTTTGCAGGAGCAGATGAACCGGGCCTTCGGCGACACCCTAAGCCGCCTTGGCCAGGAAGCGAACCTGACCAGCTGGGCTCCCGCCGTCGATATCTTGGAAACGGAGCACGAACTGGTCGTGCAGGCGGACCTGCCGGATGTGAACCCCGAGGAGCTGGACATCCGCGTGGAGAACAATATTCTGACCATTCGCGGCGAGCGCAAATTTGCAAAGACCGTGAAGCCGAGCAACTACCTGCGCGTGGAACGTTCCTACGGAACATTTACCCGTAGCTTCTCGCTCCCGAACACCGTCAAATCAGAAGCCATCAAAGCGGATTACCAGAACGGTGTACTGAAGCTGAGCATTCCCAAGCGTGAGGAAGCGAAGCCGAAGCAGATCAAAGTGCAGGTCGGAACCGGTGCACAAACCGTGGCTGCTGCGACGGCTGCCGCCGGCAAGTAATTCTGCGGAAAGACAACTGCCGCAGGAGACCAGGGGCTGGCTACGGGCTAGCCCTTTTTTCTTCGGGAAACTCCATAGTCGAGGAATTTGTTTATGTTGCGATTCGAAAAAATGACGGTAAAAGCCCAAGAAGCTGTGCAAAGCGCGCAAGAAGTAGCGGCTCGGCACGAAAATCAGCAAATTGAACCACTGCACTTGCTCGAAGCGTTGATCGCTCAGCCCGACGGAGTGGTGTCACCGCTGCTGGCGCGGCTCGGCATTCGCAGTGAAGCATTGTCACAGGAAGTTGAGCGCGAAATTGCCAGGTTGCCGCGGGTACAGGGATTTGCGCAGCAACACATGGGGCGCAGTTTGAATGACGTTTTGGAAAACGCCTTCAAGGAAGCGGACAGATTTAAGGACGAGTACGTTTCGACCGAACATTTGTTTTTGGCAATTGCGGCGATGGATCGTGACCCCGCAGGACAACTGCTGAAGAAGCAGGGCGCTGCACACGAAGCGATTTTGCAGGCGTTGACGGGGGTACGCGGGACACAGCGCGTTACTTCACAGAATCCGGAAGCGACTTACGCGTCGTTGGAGAAATATGCTCGCGACCTGACGGAATTGGCGCGGCGTTCGAAATTGGATCCCGTGATTGGGCGCGACGAAGAGATTCGGCGCGTAATGCAGATTCTTGCGCGGCGAACGAAAAATAATCCAGTGTTAATTGGCGAGCCGGGTGTTGGCAAAACGGCGATCGTCGAGGGCTTGGCGCAGAGGATTGTTTCCGGCGATGTACCGGATGTTCTGAAGACCAAGCGCCTGGTGGCGCTCGACCTGGCAGCGTTGGTTGCCGGAGCAAAATTTCGCGGTGAATTTGAAGAGCGGCTGAAGGCGGTACTAAAAGAAATTGGCGAAGCCGATGGACAAATCATTTTGTTCATCGATGAATTGCATACCCTCGTAGGTGCCGGCGCCGCTGAAGGAACGATGGACGCTTCGAATATTCTAAAGCCGGCGCTGGCTCGCGGCGAGCTGCGGGCGATCGGCGCAACGACGCTGAATGAATACAAGAAATATATTGAAAAAGATCCGGCGCTGGAACGCAGGTTTCAGCCCGTGCTGGTGAACGAGCCGACGGTTGAGGACACCATTTCGATCTTGCGCGGACTAAAGGACCGCTATGAGGTGCATCACGGCGTTCGGATTAAGGACGCCGCGATCCTGGCGGCAGCAACGCTTTCGCACCGCTACATTTCCGACAGATTTTTGCCGGACAAGGCCATCGATTTGATCGACGAAGCCGCGGCAAGTTTGCGGATGCAGATTGATTCCCTGCCCGTTGAAATCGATGAGATCGAGCGGCGCATCATGCAGCTGGAGATTGAGCGGCAGTCTCTCTTGAAAGAGAAGGACGCCCATTCAAAAGAGCGGCGCACCCAGATTGAAAAAGAACTGGCCAAGCTCACGGAAGAATCGAGCGGGCGCAAAGCGCGCTGGCAGGCGGAGAAAGAGGCTATCGGCAAAATCCGCAAGCTGAAAGAGCAAATTGACCAGCTGAAAGCGGAAGAACTGAAATACGAACGCGCGGGAGATCTGGCCAAGGTAGCCGAGATTCGCTACGGCAAGATTTCCGCTGCTGAACAAGACTTGAAAAAAGCGGAAGAACAGTTTTCCGCGTTGCAAAAAGATACTCCCATGCTGAAGGAAGAAGTGGACGAGGAAGACATCGCGAAGCTGGTGGGCAAGTGGACGGGCATCCCAACGGGACGTTTGCTGGAAGGCGAAGTCCAGAAGCTAGTGAAGATGGAGGACCGGCTGCGGCAACGCGTTGTTGGGCAGGACAATGCGCTTGCCAAGATCGCCAATGCGGTTCGCCGTTCCCGCGCCGGGTTGTCCGACGGCAAGCGGCCGATTGGTTCGTTCATTTTTCTGGGGCCGACCGGGGTGGGAAAAACTGAACTTGCGCGAGCGCTCGCGGAATTTCTTTTCGACGACGAAAAGCTGTTGATCCGCATTGACATGTCCGAGTACATGGAGAAACACAGCGTATCGCGGCTGATAGGAGCGCCGCCGGGCTACGTTGGCTACGAAGAGGGCGGACAGCTTACAGAACAGGTGCGGCGGCATCCATACTCTGTGATTCTTTTCGATGAAATCGAAAAAGCCCATCCAGACGTGTTCAATGTGTTGCTGCAGATTCTCGAAGACGGAAGACTCACAGACGGAAAAGGCCGGACAGTGGACTTCCGCAATACCGTTTTGGTGATGACCAGCAACGTGGGCTCGACGGCGATCTTTGAACTTTCAAACAAGGATCCCGAGCTGGCGCGAAAGGAAGCAATGGAAGCGATGCGCGCCGCTTTCCGGCCCGAGTTCATAAACCGGATCGACGAGATCATCATTTTCAACCCGCTCGGCAAGGAACAGCTGAGCCGCATCGTTGGCATGATGTTAAAGAACGTGGAACAACTGCTCGCCGAGCGCAAAATCACCCTGGCACTTGCGCCGTCGGCGCAGGAACTACTGCTGCGGGAAGGGTATGACCCGGCTTATGGAGCAAGGCCTTTGCGGCGCACGATCCAAAGGCTGATCCAAGACCCGCTGGCGATGCAAATCCTGGAAGGGAAGGTGCTTCCCGGGGACCACCTCCGGGTGGAGCGCAATGGCGACAAGGATACCATGCGATTCGAGCGTGTGAGCGCGAAACAACCCGCGGCCGCCGCGCGAATCTAATGAGATAGTGGGCGTCGGCGAAGGTTGACGATTCCCGTTGCAGTTTGGCCTGGAGGTGGCAGAAGCCTGATGAAACTCTTTCGCACTGGATTCTTGCTGATCGCTCTGAGTGTGCTTTTGGTGGTGGCCGGCGGCGCCATCGGTGGGCAGAATGGTCTTAGAATCGCACTGGTGATCGCCGTGCTGATGAACGGCATTTCGTATTTCTTCTCCGATAAAATTGCACTGTCTTCAAGCCATGCACAGCCTGTAACCCGAGAGCAAGTGCCTCGGCTCTACGCAGTGATGGAACGGCTGGCCGCCAAAGCCCAATTGCCGGTGCCAAAGCTATACGTCATTCCGCAGGCGGCGCCCAACGCGTTTGCGACCGGCCGCAATCCAAGCCACGCTTCTGTTGCGGTAACGCAAGGCTTGCTTGAATTGTTAAACGACGACGAACTCGAAGGGGTAATTGCGCACGAACTCTCCCACGTGCGTAACTATGACATTCTGACAAGTTCGATTGCAGCAACTATTGCGGCAGCAATTACCTACCTCGCTTCGATGGGTCGCTTTGCCATGTTATTTGGAGGATTCGGAGGCGGCCGTGACGATCGCGATCGTGGCGGAGGTTTCGCGGCGCTGCTGACGATTCTTCTGGCTCCGATTGCAGCCATCATGCTGCAGCTGTTTCTTTCAAGAACGCGGGAATATTCCGCGGACGAGACCGGCGCCCGGATGGTCGGTCAGCCGTATGGATTGATCAGCGCTTTAGAGAAACTGGGCGCTTATAATCAGCGTATTCCAACCACTGCAGTTTCGCCTTCAACCTCGGCCCTGTGCATTGTGAAGCCCTTCTTTGGAGCCGAAGTGTTGTCGTCGCTCTTCAGCACCCATCCTCCGCTGCAAGAGCGCATCGAGATTTTGAAAGCAATGACGATCATACCCCAGAGATGATTGGGAAGACTTTCTGCACATCTGTTGAAGCTACGGTGTAATCTTTATCAGGCCTTAGAAACCACTTTCCTCGCTGGATTTCCTGTCCCCGTCGGTATCTCGTTGTTTCTAAAACGCTTAAAAACAGCTCCCTCGCGCTGCTGTCTTTGGTCAAGAACATGCACCTAGAATAGGCCAATAGCGCCACAGGTTGGCCGCTAGATGGGGGGCCGGAAAATGAGCTGCAGAGACACTATCCATCTGATTTGTTGGTATTTAGAAGGAAGACTATCCGCCAGCGTCGCCTCTGAAATCGAGCGCCATCTGAAGGGATGTTCGGATTGTCACCTGGTCTTGGACGCCGCGATGAGCACGCTCGACCGCTATTTTGAACCCGTCAAAGGTAATCACACCGAAGCAACCCCGCAAGCGGCCTAAAGAGAAATCCGTAACCAATTCATAATAAGCTACTTACTTCTGCTACGCCAAAGAGGCGATTTTTCGTCGGCTTTTCTTGGTTCACGGCAGCCGAATCATTCCCGGCCCAGAATCGATTTCTGCAAAAATTACCAGCCGTGTAACAACTGCGTAATCTTTACTGGTACTAGTACCTTTCAGAAGGCGCGTTAAAGCTCTTCTTCTGCCACCTAATGCTATGTATCGTTTCAGGTTAGGTGTTTTCCACAGGACAGACACCCTTTGGCTAGGAATCTGCTCCTTTCCTTCTACACGGGGCGGAAACGCCAAAAGGAGAATTAAGTCCATGAGCGAATTTCAGGAACCGATCAACCAAAGCACGACGGGGACGCCGCGCTGGGTAGGATTGGCGGTTGCCGTTCTGGGTGTTGCCTCCCTGGCCGGCATCGGCATCGGCTACAGCGCCATTAACCACGCCAACAAGATTGAAGAGACAACGCAAGCCTCTGTGAAGCAGTCGAACGACACGCTTGGCCAGCGCTTGGCCAAAGCGGAAGAGGAAAATCAACAACTGGAAAGCGACCTCAAGGTCGTGACCAACAAGTTGAATGTTACGCAAGCCGATTTGATGGCTGCTCGCAAGCAGTCCAAGTCCGCGGTCGTTGCCTATGACAAGAAGCTGAATGAATTGGGCTCGAACGTCAATCAACAGCTGGCGACCAAAGCCAGTTCAGACGACGTGAGCAAACTGAACGGCGACGTGACTGGTGTAAAGGGCGACCTGGACGCGACCAAGAACAGCATTCAGATGGCGCGCAGTGAAATGGGCACGTTGATCGCTCGCAACCATGATGAAATTGATCAACTCCGCCGAATGGGCCAGCGCGATTATTTTGAGTTCACAGTGACGCGCAAGGCCGGTACGCAGAAGGTTGGCACGATTCAGGTTGAACTGAAGGATACCAACACCAAGAAGAACCAGTACACCATCAACGTGCTGGCAGACGACAAGAACTTTGAAAAGAAGAATCGCTCCGTCAATGAGCCGATCTTCTTCTACACGGGCGGAACGCGCACGGCGCTCGAACTGGTGGTCAACAAAGTGTCGAAGACGACCGCATCCGGTTATTTGAGCGTACCGAAGTCGGGAGCAACGGCCTCGGCCAGTGCATCAACTCCCGCTCAATAGCGGCAGCTGTTTTAGACAGGAATCAGTGGCCATCGAGGAAAGGCAATGGGGGGCTCAGTTGAGCCCCCTTTTTCTGTCTCCCTCTCCTCTGCGCGAGGGCCGAGACGTATTCGTTACAACAAGGTTCTGGACATGGCCAGTCGGCTGTGACAAGCTTCTCGGCGGCCCGGTTCTCGTAGAATTGGCTGTAGGTCTGAGGAGAGGGGAAGTCATGAAATCACGATTAGCATTGGCAGTTGCAGCGACGTTGCTCGCGGGAACATTCGCGCTGGCAGCAGACGGCTCATGGACTGGCTATATTTCCGACAGCGCTTGCGGCGTGAAGGGCGCGAAAGAAGGCCAGGGAGAGTGCACGACCAAATGCGTCAAGGAGCATGGCGCAAAGTACGTGTTCGTGAACGATGCAGACAAGAAGATCTACGCGATCGATGATCAGGACAAAGTGGCGGCCCATTCTGGCCATCACGTGACAGTGAAGGGCAGCGTGACCGGCGAAAGCCTCAAGCTGACGGACATCAGCATGGCTCCTGCGGCAAAAAGCATGTAACGAGGTTTCACGATATCCAGTTCTGGACGGGCGAAGCGCAAGCTTCGCCCGTCCTGTTTTGATGGATAGAAAAATTCCGTTAGGATTGTTGAAGTGACTATGACGACTCTACTTCTTCGGGTTGGCCGCGCCATCACCCCCACAGCTGAAATTACCGATGCCGGAATTCTGATTCGAGAGGGGGTGATTGAAGCCGTAGGTCCGCGCTCTGGAATAACCGCTCCTGCAGATGCGCAGGAAATTACGGCGAAGGACAAAATTGCCATCCCGGGCTTCGTGGATGTACATATTCACGGCGCCGGTGGCCGGGACGTGATGGAGGCAACGGCGGATGCAATGAATGTCGTTGCGCAAACGGTTGCCAAACACGGAACGACTTCGCTGGTCGCTACAACTGTGACAGCCGCCGCCGAGCACACCATCCGCAGTGTGGAAGGCATTGCAAAATTTATTGCCGTACAGCATGAAACGGAAAACCCGCGCGCCGAGGTTCTGGGAATCCATTTCGAAGGACCCTTTTTAAGTGCAGTACGCCGCGGAGTGCATCCGGTTGAAGATCTGAAATTGCCGACCGTCGAGCTTCTTGAAACGTTCCTGCGTGCGGCCGCAGGAAATGCACAAATCCTTACCATCGCTCCGGAATTGCTGGGTGCAATGCCTTGCATAGATGCCGCTCGCAAAGCCGGAATGGTGGTTTCCATGGGGCATACCGATGCGACGTATGAACAAGCGCGCGCGGGAATTGCCCACGGCATAAAACATGCGACCCACGTTTATAACGCCATGCGGCCGTTTTCTCATCGCGATACTGGAGTGATTGGAGCTGTTCTCACATCGCCGGAAGTCTCTGCCGAGCTGATCGCCGATGGCATTCATGTGGATGAAGCGGCCATGCGGCTGCTGGTCCAGGCCAAAGGGCCGAGCGGCGTTGTGCTGGTTAGCGATGGAATTTCCGCTACAGGAATGCCCGATGGAAAATACATGTTGGGCGGAATCGAAGTGACTGTAAGCGGAGGGGTTTGTCGCGATTCCGAAGGGAAACTCGCGGGAAGCACCCTGACCCTGGATCGCGCGCTGCGCAACATCGTGAAGCTGGGATCACCGCTCGGCGACGCGGTGCGCATGTTAACGCTGAATCCGGCGACGGCACTGGGGATTGAGTTTAAGAAGGGGTCGCTTCGCGTTGGCGCCGATGCGGATATCGTGTTGCTGGACGAGGATTTGCAGCTGACCGGCGTTTGGACCCGCGGTCTCGCGCTGAATTAGGAATTAACGGGAATGCCCAACTCGCAAGCGAGTTGTGAGGAATTGAAGGGGCTGCAGGCAAAGAAGCGGTCGCCGAATTTGATGGTAGGAACTTTTCGCTTGCCGTTATTGGCGCGAATCACGATTTCTTCAGCGTCTTCATCTTCCTCAATATTTACTTCTGAAAAAGCGATCCCTCGTTCTTTGAGGAAGGATTTTGCGCGGCGGCAATCGGGGCACCAGTTGGTGCTGTACACCGTGATGGAATCCACTTAGGTCTCCTGCCGGATTAGCTGCCAAGCCAGCTTGCAGGTCGCCAGCCCGACCGTCCAAGAGAAAACCCAAATTGGGTTAGTTGTGAGCAACAGCACTGGTGCCGCGTTTGCGGGCATATTCGCCGAGTTTGACGCGAATCAGCGCGCGAGACAGGGCCACAGTGGCGCGATCCCAATCGATGTCGGGACTACTCGAAGCCAGACGTTCCTGCGCGCGGGCCAGTGCTTTCCTGGCGCGTTCGAGATCGATTTCTGCGGCGAGCTCCGCGGTTTCTGCGAGAACGGTTACCTTGTCAGGCAGAACTTCTGCGAAGCCGCTCAGGATGGCGATTGGATCGGACTGTTGGCCGTCCGTCGTGTGATACGTCAATTCGCCGATGCCCAGTTCAGTGATCAGCGGTGCATGACCAGGCAAAATTCCAAGAAAGCCATCCGCTCCCGGAAGCTGAATTTCCGAGACGGTCTGACGGAGCAACTGACGCTCCGGCGTGACGATGATAAGTTCGATGGCTTCAGGAAGCATTGCCGCTTAGGCGCTCGCTTTCATTTTTTCGGCCTTCGCCAGAACTTCTTCGATCGTACCCACCATGTAGAAAGCCTGTTCGGGAATGTCGTCGTATTTGCCTTCGACGATTTCCTTGAAGCTGCGTACGGTATCGGCGATTTTTACGTACTTGCCTTCGAGGCCGGTGAATTGCGCGGCGACGAACATTGGCTGCGAAAGGAACTTTTCGATTTTACGGGCGCGGGCGACCGTGCGCTTGTCTTCATCGGAAAGTTCTTCGATACCGAGAATGGCGATGATGTCCTGCAAGTCTTTGTAGCGCTGAAGAATTGATTTCACGGAACGCGCCACGGCGTAGTGTTCGGCGCCGACGATGCGCGGATCGAGAATACGCGAGTAGCTGGCGAGCGGATCGACGGCCGGATAAATTCCGCGTTCGACGATTTGGCGGCTTAGGTTTGTGGTGGCGTCCAAGTGGGTAAACGTCGCGGCTGGAGCGGGGTCGGTGTAGTCGTCAGCAGGAACGTAAATTGCCTGCACCGACGTGATCGAACCAGACTTGGTGGAGGTGATGCGTTCCTGCAGTTCGCCAATTTCGGTATTGAGGTTTGGCTGGTAACCGACGGCGCTGGGCATGCGGCCAAGGAGCGCCGAAACTTCCGAGCCGGCTTGTACGAAGCGAAAAATGTTGTCGATAAAGAGAAGCACGTCGAGATGTTCTTCGTCGCGGAAATATTCGGCGACGGTAAGCCCGGTTAGACCGACGCGGAGGCGGGCGCCGGGCGGCTCGGTCATTTGGCCGTAAATTAACGCGGCGCGAGATTTCTCAGAATTGCCGGGAACGACTACGCCAGCTTCCTGGAATTCCAGCCAGAGGTCGTTGCCTTCGCGAGTGCGTTCGCCGACGCCCGCGAAAACCGACACGCCGCCGTGTTGCATCGCGACGTTGTTGATCAATTCCTGAATCAAAACCGTTTTGCCGACGCCGGCTCCGCCGAACAGGCCGATTTTTCCGCCCTTCAAAAAGGGTTGGATCAAGTCGATGACCTTGATTCCGGTCTCGAACATTTCAAGCGTGGTGGACTGATCGACTAGCAAAGGCGCGGGCCGGTGAATCGGATAATTCGTAGGGCTGGTGAGCGGTCCCAACTGATCGACCGGCTTTCCGAGAACGTTCATTACGCGGCCGAGCGTTGCGCGGCCAACAGGAACGGAAATGCCAGCGCCGGTGTCGAAGGCCTTCATGCCGCGAACCAAGCCTTCGGTCGGTTCCATAGCGACGGCACGCACGCGGCCTTCGCCGAGGTGCGACTGCACTTCGACGGTGACGTCGATCGGCTCGGGGACGCTGAAACCCTCGCTGGTGACGCGCACCGCGTTGTAAATCGCGGGAAGATGCCCGCTTTCAAATTGTAGGTCGAGCACCGGTCCGATGATCTGAACGATGTGCCCGACGCCTGCGTATTTCTCTGCCATGCTGTCTCCTAAGCGCCGTACGAGGCGCCGCTGACAATCTCGATAATTTCCTTGGTGATGGCCGCCTGGCGCACCTTGTTCATGTGCAGCGTACGCGCTTCGATAACGTCGCCGGCGTTCTTGGTGGCAGCTTCCATAGCGGTCATCCGGGCGGCGTATTCCGCAGCGGATGATTCCAGCATAGCGCTCAGGATCTGCGTTTCAATGTAGCGCGGAAGCAGCTTGCCCAGTATTTGCTCTTCTGGCTGCTCATAAATGTAATCGATGCGGTTCTCTTCCCCCTGGTCGCTGGCGTCGCCAATCGCCCCGACCGGCAAAAGCTTTTTCACAGTCAGGTTCGCGGTCATTACGGTCTTGAATTCGCTGAAAACAATGTACACCGCGTCGATTTTTTCGTCGGCGTAAAGGGCGCTAACCAAAGCCGCGATTTCCCGAGCTGTAGAGAATTTCACGCGGGCAAGAACGTTTACGTACTCGGCAACAAACTGAAATCCAGCTCGCTTGAGGGTATCGCGGCTCTTCTTGCCGACGGGAACAACGGAAATCTTCTTTCCGGAATTCGAGCGAAGAAATTCGTTAGCTCGCTTTAGAATATTTGCGTTGAATGCACCTGCAAGTCCGCGCTCGCCTGCCAGAACAATGACCAGTATTCGCTGTTCTTCGCGCTTGGCCATCAGTGGATGCTGTGGTTCGTCGATGCGCGACATTGTGGAACGCAGCACGCGGGCCAATTGTTCGGCATACGGACGAGCGGCAAAAGCCGCATCCTGCGCCTTGCGCAGGTAGGCCGCCGAGATGAACTTCATCGCGCGGGTAATCTGCTGGGTGTTCTTCACCGAGCGAATGCTGCGCCGGAAATCGAGAAGTGTGGGCATCTTTATTCGTCTGTTACCGTTTCCGCAAAACTACTTTGCCGTTGCGGCAACTGCCGCCGTGAAACGTTCCTTGAACGAATCAAGGGCCTTCTTGATGTCGGCCTTGATCGCATCGTCGAGCGCTTTCTTCTCGGCAATGTTCTTCAGAATCGAAGGATTGCTGGTTTCTATGTACAGTAAAAATTCAGTTTCAAAGCGGCGAACTTCCGGGACGGGAATGTTGTCAATCGCGCCACTGGTGGCTACAAAAATGCTGAGCACCTGCTTTTCAACGGACAGCGGAACGTACTGATCCTGTTTCAGGATTTCTGTCAGGCGTTGGCCACGCGCCAACTGGCCTTGCGTGACTTTGTCCAGTTGGTCTGCGCCGAATTGCGCGAAAGCCGCCAGTTCCCGGAACTGCGCCATGTCGAGGCGCAGCGTTCCGGCTACCTGACGCATGGCTTTGATCTGCGCGTTACCACCGACGCGGCTCACGGAAATACCGACGTTGATGGCCGGGCGAATACCGGCATTGAACAAGTCGGCTTCCAGATAAATCTGTCCATCGGTGATCGAAATTACGTTTGTCGGAATGTAGGCCGAGACGTCACCAGCCTGCGTTTCAATGACCGGAAGCGCGGTGAGCGAACCTGCTCCCAGCTTGTCGTTCAATTTCGCAGCGCGCTCGAGCAAGCGCGAGTGGAGATAAAAGACGTCGCCCGGAAACGCTTCGCGCCCTGGAGGACGGCGCAACAGCAAGGAAATTTCTCGATAAGCCTGGGCGTGCTTTGAAAGGTCGTCGTAGAAGGTAATGGCGTGGCGCTTGTTGTCGCGGAAAAACTCGCCCATCGCGCAGGCCGCATAGGGCGCGATGTATTGCAGAGACGCAGGCTCGGCGGCCGACGATGCAACGATAATGGTGTATTCCATCGCGCCGGCGTCGGTAAGCGTCTTCACAACCTGGGCCATTGTGGAACGCTTCTGGCCGATGCCGCAGTAGATACAGATAACGCCGCTGCCCTTTTGATTGATGATGGTGTCGAGAATGACGGCGGTCTTGCCGGTCTGCCGGTCGCCGATAATCAATTCGCGCTGCCCGCGGCCGATGGGAATCATGGCGTCAATGGCCTTGATACCGGTCTGCAAAGGTTCGCGAACAGGTTGGCGATCCAAAACACCAGGAGCAATGCGCTCGAGCGGATTGCGCTGCTTGGCGGTGATCGGGCCCTTGCCATCGACCGGCTGGCCGAGCGGATTCACAACACGTCCAATCAATTCGTCGCCCACGGGCACCGACATAATCGTGTTCGTGCGCTTGACGACGTCGCCTTCCTTTAATTCGGTGGATTCGCCGAGGAGCACGACGCCAACTTCCTCTTCTTCGAGGTTGAGCGCGATGCCGAATACGTTGTGCGGGAACGAGAGCATCTCACCGGCCATAACTTTTGCCAGGCCATGGACACGCGCGATGCCGTCGCCGACGCTGATGATTGCGCCGACTTCGTCGACCGCAACGGTCTGCTCGTAGTTCTCGATCTGCTCTCGCAGAATCTTGCTAATTTCGTCTGCCTTGATGTTGGCCATTCCTGCTCCGTCGCTGAACGCTAACCTTGTGCCAGTCCTGAAAACACGCTGGAGGTAAACCCAGCGCTACTAAGACTTCTTATTCGCCTGCCAGACGCGCGCGCATGCCATTCAAACGGCTGCGCAGCGAGCCATCGTAAATTGTGTCGCCAATCCGTACGACCGCTCCGCCCAAAAGAGCCGGGTCGAGTGAGAATTTGGGTTCGATTTTCTTGCCCGTGAGTTTGGCGAGCGAACTGGTGAATTGCGCCTTTTGCGCTTCGGTCAGTTGCACTGCTGAAGATATCTCCGCTTCCGCCACACCTTGCCGCTGCCGAATCACCTGCTGAAATGCCGTAATAATTTCAGGAAGGATATGGGCGCGATGATGGTCGGCAATCACCAGAAGAAAATTGCGAATGGTTTTGCTAGCGCCGATACGCGCTGCAAGCTTTTCCAACACGCCATGCTTTGCCTGAGTGGCAATGCTGGGACTGCTGAGAAATGTGCGCAGTTCGGCGGACTCCGCATAAGCCGCGCCAAAATCCGCCAGCTGTCGGGCCGCCGGCTCGGCAGCACCCTGTGCCAACGCTATGTCCGCCAGCGCATTGGCATATTGGAGACTCGCTGACTTCAATTGGGTCTCCCGTCAAGCGTTTTGACGAAATTATTTATCAGCGACTCTTGTGCTTGTGGCGTGAGTTGTTTGACCAGAAGAGTTTCGGCCCCGTCAACCGCCAGCTTTGCAGCCAGCGCTTTCAATTCAATGCGTGCTGAGCGTTCCGTGGCTTCAATTTCGGCTTTCGCGGCGGCGGCGATTTTTTGCGCTTCGGTCTGAGTTGCGGAATGAATTCGTTCGACTTCATCGCCGGATTCCCGCTCCGCCAGTGCCCGCAATTCCAATACTTCTTTCTGCAAGTTCGCGAGTTTGGTTTGCGCATCCCGCAGCTGCGCGTCGGCCAGAGCCTTGGCCGCGGTCGCTTTCGCGATGGCAGCATTGATCATCGCTGCATCGTTGCGGAATTTCGGAGGCAGGAGCTTAGCGAATATCCAAATCACCAGCCCGGCCACGATAGCGAAGTTGATCCATTTGAAAATTTCCGTGAAGTGTGCCGTCTTGGGGCTCGCGGCTTGTTCGGCAGCGCCAGCCTGAGCGACGGCGAACAGCAGTACCAGCGATATGCTGCCTAGAAGGAAAATTCTGTTCATGCGCATCATCGTGCGCCTCCTGCGGGTGCCCCAGGACGCGGAGCTTCCAGGATGCGGCGCGCAATCTCTGCGGAAAGTTGAGAAACGGTTGCTTCTAGATCTTTTCTTGCGGCAGCCAGCTCGCCGGCGATACGGTCTTTCGCCGCGGCAACCTCAGCGGCAGCTTTGGTGCGAACTTCCTTA
>Ga0193726_1000676_pt1 | contig 33104 bp, 31 predicted proteins | sample H2c1metaG_FD_144928 | JGI IMG/M metagenome (GOLD analysis project Ga0193726, IMG submission 144928) | Soil microbial communities from a riparian zone of the East river system, Colorado, United States - H2c1 | ecosystem: Environmental > Terrestrial > Soil > Riparian zone | place: USA: East River... | reverse complement strand
AGCGCCGATGACCATTGCCACATTTACCAAAACATGGAACCCAAGCGCCGCTGCGACGCCCATCACCAGAAACATTCCAGCGCGATCCTTCGCGCGCTGAGCATTCTGCACTAAACGCAGCAGAAGCGCCATATACAAACCGAGGGCTAGAATAACGCCCTTAAAACCCTGTTCTTCAGCCCACGCCGACATGATGAAATCGGAATAGCGTACGGGGATGTAGCCCAGTTGATTCTGACTGCCGTTACCAAATCCTTTGCCCCAGAAGCCGCCCGAACCCACGGCAATTTTTGACTGCAACAATTGGTAGCCGGAGCCCTTGGCGTCCTCTTCCGGATGCAAAAAGGAGGTGATTCTCTCTCTCTGATACGGCTTTAAAATATGCTGGCTTACCGGAGGGTAGAAAACACTTCCAACCAACAGCAGACCAGCCAAAGAAATCACTGCCGCGTGCTGCCATTGCAAACCCGCCAGAAATGCACCTACTGCCAGCATCGGCATCAGCACGAGTGCTGTGCCCAGGTCGGGTTGCTTTAGAATCAAGCCCAGCGGCAAACCTACGATTAGCCCCGCTTTGATTAAATCCCGGAGTGAGAGTTCGTCTGTGCTCACCTCGGCAAAGAAGCGGGCCAGTACAATGATTATAACCAATTTAACCAATTCCGACACCTGAAGAAATTCGCCAAGGATGGGGAGCCAGCGTTTGGCTCCAAATCGCGAATGCCCGAACAAGAGCACGGCGGACAGCGCGGCAATCCCGATCAGGTAAAGAATCGGAGCCTGATCGAGAATCAAGTGATAGTCCAGCCGGGACAGCGCAAACATCAGCACGAAGCCGATAATCAGCCAGCGCACTTGTTTCATGTGCATGCCATCGAGCGAACTGCCATGCGTCGCGGAATAGATCTCGACTACGCCGAGAGCGCAAATCGCCGCCAGGATGGCCAGCAGCCACCAATCGTAATCGCGTGAACCAGGTGCGTCCTTCATTGCCTCGTTCTTTCCTTTTGCTTGCTGCCTTTAAAACAATTCAAACGGCGCAGAAAATGCCTGCGCAAAAGCAATCTACCGCTCAGGTTCGGAATCACCGCGCGGATCGGACGGACGCTCATCGAGCTTTTTCGGCTTCAAGACCGGCTGAACCGGCATGGCGCTGGCGGCGGTGGCGGTTTTCTCCAAACTTTCCTTCTTGTCGTTGTTGGTAGCGGTGATGTGTCCTTCGGCGCGTTTGTTCTTTTTGTCGTAGTACGCCTTGATGATGTCGCGTGCCACGGGGCCGGAAGCTTCGCCGCCATGCTGTCCGCTTTCCTGGACGAGAACAGACACTACAATTTCCGGGTTGCGCTTCGGCGCATAACCCACAAACCAGGCGTTGTCTTCGAATCGTTTCTGTTTGCCAACTTTATTCCGCGTGTCGTAACCGATGACCTGCGCCGTTCCGGATTTCCCGCTTAGTTCAATGCCGGCCAGTTTTAAGGCTCCCCCAGTTCCACCCGGTTGATTAACCACGCCCCACATGGCATCGGTAATTTTCTCGACCGTTGGCTCGGAAATAGAGAATCGCTCTTCTCCTACCTTTTGCATGCTCATCAATAAGTGCGGTTGCTTAAACACGCCGCCCGAGGCAATGCCGCCAATCATGCGCGCCAATTGCAAAGGAGTAGTCGTAACCGCGCCTTGCCCGATAGCGACAGAAATTGTTTCACCGGCATACCACTTGCGATGGAAAAGACGCTGTACCCAATCTTCGGAAGGCATCAGGCCAGCTTCTTCGGAGGGAAGATCAATACCCGTCTTGTGGCCAATGCCCAGTTTGCTACCGTAATACGACAGCCGATCGATGCCGAGCCGCATACCGACGGTATAAAAAAACACGTCGCAAGATTTCAGGATGGCGTCGTGCAGATTCAAGACACCGTGTGCTTTGGGACCTTTTTTAGCAAAGTACACGTAGCACTTGAATTGCCGGCCATAAAACGTACCGTAGCCGGGGCAAAATGTTGTGAGACTTTCAGGGGGATTCTTGTCCTCGAGCATGGCAGTGGCGGTCACAATCTTGAAAACTGACCCGGGCGCCAGCTGCGCTTGAATCGCCCGATTAAGTAGCGGTCTCAGCGGATCCTCATTCAGCTCTTTCCAATCCTTCGCCGAAATTCGTACTGCAAAGTCATTGGGGTCAGGAGTCGGGCGGCTGACCATGGCCAGCACTTCGCCGTTTTGCGGATTCAGCACCACCACCGCGCCTGGGCGCTGCCCCAGAGACTGTTCCGCCACCTGCTGCAAATCATAGTCAATCGTCAGCTGAATCTGTTTTCCAGGGATCGCTTCCTGCGTCGTCAGGCGGTCGACTTCTTTACCCACGCTGTTGACAACCACGCGCCGCATCCCGTCCGTGCCCATCAAAATATCGTTGTATTGACGTTCAATTCCCGTTTTGCCGACAAAGTCGCCGGGGCGCAGCTTGCCGTTGCTCGCTTCAATCTGCTGTTCGCTGACTTCACCGACGTACCCGGTCGCGTGCGACAAGAAACCGCCGGGAATATAACGGCGGCGGGAGACAGAAATCATTTCGAGAATGGGAACATCGGAGCGGTGCGATTCGATAAAGGCAATGTCGGCGTCAGAAGCTTCCGGTTTGATGATAATGGGCTGAAACTTTGGAAGGTTTCTGGTATTGGTGAGTTGATCCCGCAAGTCGTCGAGCGGGATCGCCAGGCCATCGGCGATGGCTGGCAGATATTTGTCAATCAGGGCTGGATCGTCACGAAGCAAAAGAACGCTGAAAGAAGGGCGGTTGTCGACCAAAACGCGGCCGTCGCGATCGAGCATTCGTCCGCGTGGCGCGATTACCGGAATCGAGCGCACGCGATTGCGCTCGGCCATCGACGAATATTTGTCGGAGTCGATGACTTGCAGTTTCCAAAAACCGACGAGCAGCACGCCGATCATCCCCACGATTACGTAGGAAGCCACGGCCAGCCGCCCTTGCGGCAATCGATTATCGTTCCGGAACCAGTACGACACGAAATCCCCGTGCGCGAGAGCCTCAATTGCTCAGGGCATCTTTTAAGTGCTCCGGATTTTTCCGGAGCATTCTCGCGGTGTGAAAAAAAAATTACAGCGTATTTTTCAAGAAAAATGCCGGGCGATTTCTCTCAAAACCGCGGTTAAAAAAAGTCCCCACATACCTGGTGACAGAAATTTTCCCCGAATCTTCGCTGGCTTCAACTGCGTGAGGCAGAAGAAGTCTTTTTAAACGTAGCACCTGGCTGGAGGCCCCGCAAGCCGTCCTATAGTGCAGGTTTCAGGCTGGTTACGGGGGTCAAGAAACGGTTCCGGGCCGCGCCGCATCTTACCGTCAGCGCTGGAAATTTGGTGTGCTCGCGCTATTGAAATTTCAAAGACTCAGTTCCATTTCCGGACTTGTATAATGGTCGGTGGAGATCCGAATTCTATGCAACGCGTTTTGCAAAGTGAAAACCAGGGCAAGAATCTGAAGCTATTATCCTACTCCGCCGTCCTGCTGGCTGGCGCTCTGGCCGTAACGCTTGGTGTTTCGCGCATGAAGTCGGCTCCCCCTATTGTCGGGCTCTCGGACATCAAGCTGGCTACCGTCCAGCGTGGTCCCCTGGTTCGCAAAGTCGAGGGGCTCGGGGTTCTTGTCCCGGAGGAGGTTCGCTGGCTGGCGGCGGCAACCCCCGGCCATGTCGATCAGATTTTTGCCCGCGCGGGCGCCCGCGTAAAGCCTCACACCGTGATTTTGCAATTGAGCAATCCGGACCTTGATCGGCAACTGGTGGACGCCGAACTCGCCACAAAAAAAGCCGAGGCCGAGCTCGCCAATCTTCGGGTTCAGTTGCAGGTTCAGCTTTTGACCGAAAAGGCAGCCGAAGCTCAATTGCAATCCGATACCACGGAAGCCAAATTGCAGTCCGACCGCGATGAAGCCCTGCAAAAGATGGCTCTGGGCACGGCGATGAATGCCAAGATCTCACGCGCCCGCGCCGATTCACTCGGGATTCGCGTGCAGATCGAAAGGGAAAAGCTGGCGATTGCTGAGGAAGCGCGTCAAGCGCAGCTCGCGGCAAAACAAGCCGAAGTAGCGCAGGTGCAAGCGCTGTACACCCTGAAAATGCAGCAAAAAGACGCCTTGCAGGTGCGCGCTGGAATTTCCGGTGTGCTCGAAGAAGTGACCGTCGATGCCGGACAACAAGTGGCGGAGGGAAGCAACCTGGCGCGGGTCACCGGTTCGGCGCGCCTTATGGCTCGAATCCACATTCCCGAATCGCAATCTCGCGACATTCAACTCAACCAGAAAGCGCAAATTGGCGTTCAGGACCGTCCGGTGGCCGGGCGGGTTCTGCGTATCGCTCCTGGCGTGCAAAATGGCACGGTTAATGTCGATGTGAAGATGGAAGGTGCGCAGCCCGCCGGCGCTCGCACCGATTTGACCGTGGACGGCACGATCGATGTCGACCGCGTCCCCGATGCCGTGTACGTCGGCCCCACCCTTGAAGCCCGCGCCAACTCGCATGTCTCGCTTTTCAAGCTGAGTACCGACGGCAAGCGGGCGCAACGCGTCTCGGTAAACCTGGGCCAAGTCTCAACCGATGGTGTCGAGATTGTGGATGGGTTGCAGGCCGGTGATCCATCATCGTGTCCGACATGTCTTCTTGGAACAGATACGACACGGTCCAGGTGAGGTAGTCGCGCCGGACTTTGCTTGTCTCCTTTTGTAATTCTTGCCCTTTCGCATGGAACGTGTTTCTAGTTCCCGCCTTGCTCTGGTGTCGGCGGCCACGCTATCGTGAGAAACTAATTTCTGCACCATGGAAACGCAATCACAGCAACCCTTGCATCTGGCGCTTATCGGTATGTCCGGCGCAGGAAAAACATTTTGGACCAAGCGCCTGGCCACCAGCGGCTTTCCGGCAATTTCTTGCGACGACCAGATTGAGCGAAAACTCGCTCCGAGACTGGCCGCCGGGGGCTATGCAGGCATAAACGGGGTGGCGGCCTGGATGGGCTGGCCCGACAGCCCCGCCTATGCGCAACGGGAATCGGAATATCTTGCCGAAGAAATCGCTGCGATGGATGAGATCCTGGTGAATCTTGAAAAAAATCGCGACCAAGGGCTGGTCCTGGACACCACCGGCAGTGTCATTCATATCGGCAACAATCTTTTGCTGCGTTTGCGGCGACAAATGACCATTGTTTACCTCGCGGCTTCTCCGCAGGAGCAGCAGCTTTTGACTGAACGCTACCTCAGCGATCCAAAGCCGGTGCTTTGGCGGGGTGCGTTTCGGCCCAAGGGAGGAGAATCGCCAGCCGCTACCGTTGCGCGCTGCTACCCGTCGCTCATTGCTGCGCGAAGACAAAGCTATGAAGCGCTGGCGCATTGCACGCTGCCGGTTGCGGTGTTGCGCGATGGCTCGCTCGATGCAGCAGCGTTTCTTGAAATGATTCAAACGAAGCCCGGGCATTCACGTTGAGGGCCATCCTAACCAATTTGGGGACGACCAGAAATCGATGAGATATCGCAGCACATCCAGGGAAGCGCCGCTCACCTCGCTGCGGGGCGCCGTTCTGCGCGGACTCGCTCCCGACGGCGGCCTTTACATGCCGGTGGAAATTGCGCGGCGCACTCCGGAAGAACTGGAAGAGTTTCGTAAACTTCCCTTCACCGAGGTGTGCTTCCGCGTCGTCCGTCCCTTTGCCACGCCCGATGTGCCGGAAGAAGTCTTGTGGCAAATCGTTGCTGAGGCCATTAATTTTCCGGTGAATCTGGTTTCTCTTTCGCCCGGACTCCATATTCTGGAGCTGTTTCACGGGCCGACTCTGGCGTTTAAGGATTTTGGAGCCCGATTCATGGCCCGCCTCATGGGGTACTTTGTCCGTGGCGAGTCGCGCCAGCTCACTGTTTTAGTTGCGACTTCTGGCGACACCGGCAGCGCTGTCGCTCACGGATTTCTTGGCGTTCCGGGCATTCGTGTCGTGATTCTTTATCCTTCCAAGCGCATTAGTGAAGCGCAGGAAAAACAGTTCACCACGCTTGGGGAAAACATCACGGCGCTGGAAATTGCAGGTAGCTTTGACGATTGCCAGCGCCTTGTAAAACAGGCCTTTTGCGACGAGCCGCTGAACAAGCGTGCATTCCTGACCTCCGCAAACTCCATCAATATCGGCCGGCTCCTGCCGCAAATGTTTTACCACGTGGCCGCGTATCGGCAGCTCCCGGTTGCTTCGGTGCCCTTGATCGTTTCCGTGCCCAGCGGTAATTTCGGGAATCTCACCGCCGGACTTTTTGCCAAACGCATGGGCCTTCCCGTTGCAAAATTTATTGCGTCCACCAATGCCAACGACGCCGTGCCGCAATATTTGAAGAACGGGCGATTCCTCCCGCATCCGGCGGTAGCCACAATTTCCAACGCCATGGACGTCGGCAATCCCAACAATTTTCCGCGGCTTCTGGATTTATGCCGGGGCCGGCTGGAATATGTGCAAAAAGAAATTTGGGGTCACGGCGCCACCGATGATGAAACTCTCGCCGCGATGAGAATGATTCATGAGCGCTACGGGTATATCGCCGACCCCCACACCGCCGTCGGCCTTCTCGGATGGGAAGCCTACAAACGCGAACATCCCGAACAAGCCCAGGGTCTGGTGCTCTCGACGGCGCACCCGGCAAAATTTGCAGACATCGTTCAACGCGCCATCGGCTCGGCCCCGCCGCTGCCTGATCGGCTGGCTGCGTATCTGGAACGACAAAAGCTGGCAATCCCCATGTCCAGCACGTACGCGGACTTCAAGCAGTTTCTCCTGGCCCATTGAAGATTCGCGGATTTACAGCGGAAAAACAGGTTACCCCAGGCCTAGGATTTTCGCAGGCGATCAAGAAGGGTAAAGACAAAAACAGCGACGAAGGCATTGATTAGCGCAGCGATGCCGAGGCGCATCGTGAACCACACCTCAGGTTGTGCCAGAAGGATGCGCCGCGTCAGGATGATGATTCCCTGATGCACTCCGAAGAAAAGCACCGTTAGGGCAAACCGGGCGGCCGGATGCTCAGTATCCAGGCGGGCTCCAATCGATGACGCCAGATAACCAATAATCGTTTTGGCGATTCCGTAAAGACCGAGCGGCACGGTCGGTCCGCTCAAGCTGTCCTGCAAAAGACCGATCATCATGCCCAGCAGCAGGCCTGTTGAAGGATTGCGCCGGCTCAATCCAAAATAAATAGTAATGAGCAGCGGCAAATCCAGTACGGAAAATTTCGGAAAATAAATCGGAACGAACGCCTGAATTCCCAGAGTGAGAATGGTGACAAAAATTACCGAGCCCGCATGGAACTTGTGCACTTCAATGTGCGATTCCATGCTCCGAATGTCGAAAGATTCGTTCATGGTTTTTTCGTCTCGGTGCTTGCTGCACCGGCAGGTTTGGGGGGAGTCCCGGGATCGGCGGCTTTCTTCAACTCCAGTGGCTGCAGCGTCAGCAGCACGATCACTTCTTCCAGTCGTTCCAGGTTCGCGCTAGGCCGCACTCGGATGAGCTTGAAGGGGTTTCCGCTTTTCACCTCGGAAACCACGCCAACGGGAAGGTCGCGCGGGAAAATGCGGTCCATGCCGCTGGTCACCACGCTCTCGCCAACATTTACCGTATCGTCGTTGGAGACATACTTCATCGACAGTCTCGGTTCACCCAGACCGCCAACCGGACTTTGAATCCTGGTGCTCGCCAGCATCGCTCCCACGCCACTCTCTTTATCCGTCAGCAGCAAAACCAGAGCGGTGTTGGAGTACGATTCAACAACTTTTCCAACTACCCCATCCGGAGTGATCACGCCCATGTTTTTCTTAATGCCGTCTTTCTCGCCGCGGTCCAGATAGATTGTTTGGCTCGCCGCGTCGGCGCCGGTTCCGATTACGCGGGCCGCCAGCATGGGCACTTCATGATGCGACTGCCGAAAGTTCAACAGGTCTGCCAGCCGCTCGGCTTCGGTAGCTTTTCCCTGCAGCTGGGTAATCTGCAATTTCAGCCTGTCGTTTTCTTGCTTCAGTTTCTCGTTTTCAAAGGAAGTATTGCGCAGCGCAAAATAGTGATTCCAAATTCCTCGAATGCTGCCTACGCCGCTGACACCCGCCCGTTCAAACGGGGAAATCGCTCCAACGGTCCACGCCCGAATCAGTCTCCCCTGCGATTCGCTTTTGATTTGCACGGCAAGCAGCAGCACTTGCAGCACAACAACGCCTGCGAGAAGGAAAATGGATCGATGTCGAGAGGGAATAGCGACCATAATTTTCTGATAACACAGATCAAAGTCTGTGCAGTTTGTCCCCGGGTATCTCTATCGGCTGCCACTCGTCAGACTACAAATAGTTGATGCGGAATCGCCGCATTGGCGCCGCAGCGGAAATTTCCTTAGTCGATGCAAACCTGCCGCAGCAAGCGGAAGTCGCTCAACATCTTTCCTGTGCCCAAGACGACCGACGCCAGCGGATCATCCGCAATCGACACCGGCAAACCGGTCTCTTCGCGTATGCGCTTATCGAGATTTTTCAGCAACGCGCCGCCGCCCGTCAGCACAATGCCCCGGTCGCTGATGTCCGCTGAAAGTTCAGGTGGAGTGCGTTCCAGGGCCACACGCACCGCGTTCAAAATTGTAGCCACGCATTCCGCCAACGATTCGCGAATCTCGCTGTCATCAATGGTAACGGTCCGCGGCACGCCTTCAATCAGGTTGCGGCCTTTCACTTCCATGGTCAGCGGCTTTTCCAGCGGATAAGCCGAACCAATTTCCATTTTGATTTGTTCCGCGGTGCGTTCGCCGACAAGCAAGTTGTACTTGCGTTTCAAATACTGCATCACCGCTTCATCCATTTCGTTGCCGGCTACGCGCACAGAGCGCGAATAGACAATCCCGCTCATCGAAATCACGGCGATGTCCGTCGTTCCGCCGCCGATATCGACGACCATGTTTCCCGAGGGTTCTTCAATCGGCAGTCCCGCGCCAATCGCCGCGGCCATGGCCTGTTCGACGAGATAGACTTCGCTGGCCCGCGCGCGATAAGCAGAGTCCTGCACAGCGCGCTTTTCCACCGGAGTAATTTCGCTCGGCACGCCAATCACGATACGCGGATGCACCAGCACGCGCCGGTTGTGCGCCTTTTGAATAAAATAAGTCAGCATCTTTTCCGTGACTTTGAAATCTGCAATGACGCCGTCTTTCATCGGCTTGATGGCCACCACATTTCCAGGGGTGCGTCCCAGCATGTCTTTGGCTTCGCGCCCTACCGCCACCACTTCACCACTCGACTTATTGATAGCCACGATCGAAGGCTCGTTCACCACGATTCCTTTGCCGTGCGCGAACACCAGCGTGTTCGCCGTGCCCAGATCGATTGCGAGATCGGATGAAAACAGACTGAACACCGACCTCAGGTTGTAACCGCTCTTATTCATTACTCTATCCCCCGCGAAAAAACACTTTGCTGCGCCGCCGAGACACTGCTGTCTCGCTTTCAGCGAGCAACATCTGTCTCGCTTCAGCGAGCAACATCTATTGTCTATTGTCGCCGTACTTGCCGCTGGCGCAAAATCGCGCCGAAATCCCCCCGGAATTCCTACTTCGGAATCACAATCGAAATCTGTTGCTTTGCCGTTCCACCACGCCGGTTTTGTCCGATTACCACAATCGTATGCTGCCCCGGCTCGAGCGGCTCGGTGAAATGCCGGAAGCTGCCGTCGGGCGAAATGTTGGGCACCGGCTGTCCGTTGATGATCAACGCAGCGCCGGGCTCGGTGCGGCCGATGATTTCCGCAACACGCCCGTGAATCTGCGGATTGTCAATCTCGAGCATCATCTCCTGCGTGCGGCCCTGGGACACCAGTGTGAACTTGAACGTCTCGCTGACTTCGCTATTCTGTTTCTTGCCATCCGTTGCCACCACATTCCAGAAAAAATCTCCGGCGTCCAGCCCGCTGATCTCCGCGCTCGTGCCGGAAACTCTGGCTTCCTTGACGGTTTTCGTGAACATCGCCGTCGTGCTGATGCGCAGCGTGTAGGAGACGGCGTTGGCGACCGGCTTCCATTCAAACCGAATCGAGGTGGTCTTGGTATTTTCCGCGATAATCGGCGCCAGGTTCAACGGCTCGGCCAGTTCCGGCGGAGCTAGAACGTCGGACTTCTGGAATGCTCCTCCGCTGGGAATGTTGACCTTCTGGTATTGCGTCAGCTCAACTCTCTCCTGGCCACGCTTCACTTCCGCGCTACCACTCGACACTACGATTTCATTTTCCTTGTTCTGCGGATCCGCTTTCACCGCCGCGCGGCTGTTCGGCCGCAATTGCGCGGTCGCGTCTTCCACCGTCACCGCCGCTTTTGAATCCGCCTGCGCCCAATTGGGCGTCGCCAGATCCACCGCGCCCGTATTGATGCGCATCGCCACGCTGGTAGGCTTGTTGCTATCCGTGTTGTTTTCTTCGACCGTTACCAGTGTGTCGGGCTTAATCGTGTAGGTGGTTTCGTCGGCAAACGTGATGCGCGCCGCGCCGTCCGATCCCGTCTGCACCAGATCGCCCTTATCGAGCGATGTCCGGTAGTCGGCATCCACCCATTGCACCGAATTCACTTTTTTCACCTGAACTTTGCCGTCCAGGTTCACAAATTTTGCCTGCTTCTGATCCGGCCGTAATCCTTCGTTTTCGACCGGGGTCACGGCGCTCGTAATCTTCTTCATCGCCACCGCATACCAGCTTGGCGCCATGAAATACACGCCCCCGAGAATAACTGCCGCAATCAGAAGTACATAGACAGCCACGGTTTTGTAGGTGACCGCGGTCCAGTACACTTCTACACGCCGGATCTTCGGCGCGGTTTGCGGCTGCTTGGGGTCGCTGGGCATCTGCCTGGTCACAAGGGTAGTGTCATGAATGCATCAAATTTTGAATTTAGCACAGCCCTTCGCGCGCGGCGAAAATGCGCGGGGCGGCGTAGTCAAATTGCAAATAGCCGTTGGGTATCAAAGCAAGGCTGGCGGCAGTGCGAGTTGGCTAATTGTGGGTGTAGAGGACTTCGCCGTGCACGGGGGGGCGCCGGGCCGTTTCTTCATTTCTTCGTTCGTACAAAAAACTGTTTCTTGTCCACCGCGGCAGGAACCGCCACATCAAAAAATCCCACCATCATTTCCTCATACGTCTGCTCGCCCCAGCGCACTGCCGCCTCGGGATCGGGATTGTGCGGATTGTTTTTTGAATTGTCGAACCACGCCACTGCTTGCAACTCCGTTCCCGCCGTCAATAACCGTGGCTCGGCCAGCCGATAGCTCATCTGCCAGTGAAAATGATACCGGACACCCAGCAATGGCTCGATTTCCGCAGATTGCGGTTGGCTTGAATCTCGCGCGCGCCGGGGATGAATAATGTTGTATTCGAAGCGTTTTCCCCGCAGATGCATATGCGGCATGAAACTCAACAGAGTCGCATCGTTCGGAATCGTCCCGCGCGCTTCCACGCGATAGTTCGGAGCGCCGGGGGGAATTACAAAATGATCATTGGTCAACTGCAGTGTCAACACGCGTTGTGGCGGCGGTGTCTTTGAAAAAATCAACCCCAGGCTCGTGCGGTCGGCGGCCCGCCTTCCATTCGACGTGTAATGCATCTGGAAAACAAGGTCCGATCCGGCGGGGATGAGTTTCGCCATCGTCGCGGGCCAATTGTCGGGCGAACTTCCCGGAGCGTACACCAGCAATACATCGCTATCCGTCCAGTGCGCCCCGGCGCGGTCTTCCGGATCGGTCAGTGTCGAAGCTGTAAACGGTTTCCCGACCGGAGCATGTCGCAGCCAATTAGAATCTGGCGGCCGGATGTAAACCACGGCATGATGCACATTGCCGCGCAACAGCGGCAGCACTTCGGCCTTCTGCACCCAGCGGTTTTCCTGGAACTGTGTGGGGACAATTTCATAGGTATATTCAATGTCGCCTTGCGCCGGCAGCCAAACGCGCTCCGGCATTTGCAAAACCGAATCCGGTTGCGGAATGCTCCAGCCCTTTGCCCATTGTTTTGGCGCAGGCGCATCTGCCGGGTCCCCGGCTGGCGCACGCGCCGCGTCCCAGGCAGCCAGCGTGGCTATTTGCTCGGCCGCGAGCGAAGGATCATTCAAGAAGTGTCCGCGATCCGCGTCGGCAAACCACGGTGGCATGGATCTGGCCTCGACCGCACGGCGAATCGCCGCGGCAAACGGTTTGGTCTGTTCATAGGTTTCCATTGCCATCGGCGCAATCCCCCCGGCCCGATGGCATTGCTGGCAATGCTCCTGTAACACCGGCAAAACATCACGATAAAAGTTCGGTTCCCGCGTCGCCGTCCGTGCTGGCGCGGCCCTTGGTCCATGCCACCCGGAAGCCGCCAGCAAGACAATTCCCAGCACAGGGAGGGTCCAGCGGACTCTTGCAGGTCGTCTTGTCCTGGCCATGCGCTTGATGAAGCCCCTCTCTGGTCTGGTTCGCCGCCCGATTGCGGTACGGGCCACCTTTCTCTTATAATACAAAGTTTGTCCACCGACTCGGGAGACTCATCGAATGGCAGGCTCTAAGAATGACAAACGGCAACTGATGTCACGCCTCTTGCTGGGATTTGTTGTCCTGGTACTGGCAGGCGGAATGTTGCTCTATCTCGTGCCGCAGGGCCCCGGCTCAATAACTGGTGAAGGTTCCTCTGAAGTTGTGGCAAAGGTTGGCGACCTCAGCGTGACGGTTGCCGATGTCAACCAGCAGCTGGCACAAATCGAACAGCGCAGCCAGGTTCCGAAACAGCTCGAGGGCTATTATGCCCAGCAGATTCTGAAGCAGCTCATTTTTCAAAAGGAACTCGAGTACGAAGCCAAGCGCCTGAACATTACCGTTTCTGACCAGGAACGCGCCGCGCGCATTCGGCAATTCATTCCCACCGCCTACAACGGCGATACGTTTGTAGGCATGGACCGTTACGCCCAAGAAGTGCAGCAGCGAACCCAGTTGAGCGTTCCGGTGTTTGAAGATCTTGTTCGTCAGGCGCTCGTTGAAGAAAAATTCCGCAAATACATAACGGACGGCATCAGCGCTGGCCCGGCCGAACTCCAGCAGGAATTCGTCTACCGCAATGAAAAAGTGAAGCTCGACTATGCGCTTGCCAAGCCGGAAGACCTGGAAGCCAGGATCAATCCTTCTGATTCCGACGTCAAAGCCGCCTACGAAAAAAACAAGGCCGCCTACAACCTCCCTGAGAAAAGGGTCGTGCGCTACGCGCTTGTGGACATCAACCAAATCCGCCAGAACGTCCAGGTGTCCGATGACGCGCTCAAGGCGGAATATCAGAAAAACAGTCAAAGCTACGCGGTACCCAATCGCGTCCATGCCCAACATATCCTTTTGATGACGGTCAGCAAGACAGACGCGGAAGTCGCCGAAATCAAGACAAAAGCAGAAGACATCTTGAAGCAGGCCAAGAAGGGCGGAAAATTCGAAGATTTGGCGACGAAGTATTCTGAAGATCCCATCTCCAAGACCAAAGGCGGCGATTTGGGCTGGCTCGTCCAAGGACAGACGGTTCCCGAATTTGAAAAAGCAGCTTTCAGTCTGGACAAAGGCGCTATTTCCGCTCTCGTCAAAACGCAGTATGGCTTTCACATCATCAAGGTTGTCGAGAAAGAACCCGCGCGCACCAAACCGTTTGAAGAGGTCCGCGACTCCCTGCGGGGTCCGTTCGCTGTGAATGAGGCTGATCGGCAAGCGAGCGACGTGGCGGACAAGCTTGCCGCCACTCTCCGCCAGTCCAATAAAATTTCAATCGATGACTTAGCCAAGCAATTTCATCTGACCGTTTCTGATACGCGCCCGGTTGCCACTACCGATCCCCTTCTTGAACTCGGCAATTCCACCGAAGTTAAGGAAGCCATCTTTCGCATGAAGCAGGGAGAACTCAGCCAGCCTATTCATACCGACCGTGGCTACGTGGTTCTTTCCCTGAAGGAAGTCCTGCCGGCACACCAGGGGAGCCTTGAAGAGATCCGTGACCGCGTTACAGCCGAGCTGAAGCAGCAGAAAGCTTCTGAGCAGGCTCGCGCCAAAACCGAAGAGCTGGCCAAGCGCGCCAAATCCGGTGAAAAATTTGATGTGGTCGCCAAATCCCTGGGCCTGGATCCGAAAACCAGTGACCCGATCGCCCGTGACGGCTCCATTCCGAGTGTAGGCAGCGGGAAATCCCTCTCAGCGGCCTTCCTCATGAAGGTGGGCGACGTTTCAGATCCGCAAAACCTCGGCGTCAACTGGTTGGTCTACCGGCTGGCCGAGAAACAAGAGCCGGTCCAAGCCGATTTCGACAAGCAAAAGAAGTCCCTGGCCGATTCTGTCCTGCAAACCAAGCGCGGAATTGCTTTTGAAGCCTTCCGCATCTCTCTCGACAACCGCTTGAAAGCGGAGGGCAAGCTGACCACCATGCCCGACAAATTGAAGTCTTTTGGCACGGTTCCCGATGGTAACAGCTAGATTCTAAAAGCTTTAAATAATTTTAGCCGGGGCCTTGCCTTTCTTCTCTCCGCCCGCTAGCCTATTTGTGTCTTGAAACGCTCTAGCGGCTCTTCCCCAGCCGAGCATGGCCGGCAGGCGTCTCGAGAAACGACCAAACTACACAAACTGCAACTCAGCATGGTTCTCAATCAGCCATGGCCGCATACCGAAACTCGCAAAGATCGATCGCACCGGTGAAAAGGAAAATGCCCTCACGAACTGCTTCGCCTGTCCGTAACGACTACCGCTGCAGCATGGAACGCAACCAATCCGGCAAGTATTGCGTACGCATTCAGGTCCACTACCCGCGACACGCCTGGACACTGGGGGTCTTCTTTCTGGCTTCCTCTTTTGATCGCGCCATGAAGAAGCTCGAGCAGTCGCTCGACTTCCTCCAGCGGCAAGAAGAAAAGCTCTGGTTCTGGGGCGTAGATCGCGCCGAAGACCTGGGTTTTTCCGCGGAATTCCTGAAAGAAGCGGGCCTGAAGATCGATCAGCGAATCGAATTTCCTCGCAAAGCCACTAACGTTTCCTTGAGCCCGGAGCGCGACGTTCCCGCATTTGTCCTGGGCCCGATGCGCCGCGGCCTGGCCGAATCCGTGGAATCGCCCCGCGCTTTAGCAGCGGGCGACTAGCCGCCTTTCTAGTTCCTGCCTGTCAGCAAGCCGTGTATTGACTTCCTCTGGCATATTGGCCATCATGCGCCCATTCCGGTGAGCTCCGGAGCAAGCGCGCCTGTCCCGGCCGAGCCACTGCCATGAGCCCACTTCACAGTGCAAGACCTGCAACCGATAGCCAAAAAGTCCACTTTGCCCCCTCTGACGCCCTGCCCCTCAGTGGGTTCTCCGGTATGGCTAGTTAAACGCGGTCTGAACACTGGTCCGGAAAAAACCAAACAGGGCCGGTACACGCTCCCGACAAGGCGCAACGAAAGCGGCCGTCACTTCGCTGCGCAGGACTTGGCCGAGATCACGGCTTTGCAATAAAGTTTCCGTGCCTTCAAAAGGAGAACAATCCATGAAAAGACAAATCACCCGACTATTTCTGGCAGTTTCCGTTTTGTTTCTCGGTTTCACCGCCACCAACTCGCAGCCGCGACCCGCGCCGGGTCCCGCGCCTGCGGCCATCCCGCAAGCAGCGCCTGCAGCGGGTGACCTGCTCGATCTCAATACCGCCACCCTCGACCAACTGAAGGCGCTTCCGGGCATCGGTGACGCGTATGCCCAAAAGATTATCGACGGCCGCCCCTACGCTAAAAAGACGGACCTAACGCGCAAGAAAATTATTCCACTTGCTAGGTATAAGAAAATCGCTGACAAGGTCATCGCGAAGCAGCCCGCTGCCAACAAATAGTTGGAAAACCGCGCGGAATCGCAGCAGGAAAGTACGCAGCCAAGAAAGAAAAAGGCCCGGCGAGACTTGCTCCCGTCCGGGCCTTTGCCAATTTCTGCAAGCCTATTTCTCTCGCAAGATCACTTCGCCGTGCCCCACCAGCTGCTCGTTCAGCCACAAACGATACTTATACGTCGCTGCCTTTGTGCCAATGCGCGGGGGACCGCTCAGCAGCCGCATTCCTGCCGGCGCTTGAAACACATTCGATGAAAACGGGCACCGGTTCACATCAAACTCCACGCGCAAGTTTCCCGCGTCGGAAATCCAGGAAACCTGGTCGCCTTCATCGAGCACCACGGTCTGCGGTATCAGTCCTACAAGTACAGGGCGTTCAGCCATTGTTTTGTTCGAATCGCGGCTCGCTGCCGCCTTCGAGGCTCCTCATTTGATTGACATTAGAAGAAGACGATAACACATCCGGGGCAAGACTTCGCGCTGTGTCGGCGCGTACTCCATTCTCAGATAACGCGCGTCAAATTCCACGCATCCAATCGGTTAGCATACCTGTCCCACGGTTCACTTGACCGCTACTCGCTCCAACCGTAGACTTGTAATGTGTAGGGCCGTGCAAAAGCTAGCCTCATTTTTTTCTTAGCACTGGCAAAAATTTCTAAACAGCATCCCAAGTTGGATGCGAAGGATCACGCCGGAATGGCTTCCGCTTTGCGCGCTTTGTCTATACCACTGCCGAATGGTTCGCGTATTTCCGTAGTTCTCACGCTGCCATTTGTCATTATTCATCTCCTCGCACTTCTCATATTTTTTATTCCGTTTCACTGGTCGTATCTGATCACCTGCGCCGCGCTTCTCGCCGTGCGCATGTTCTTCGTCACTGCCGGCTATCATCGCTATTTTTCGCATCGCGCCTTTAAGACCAGCCGCGTCTTCCAATTCGTCATCGCTTTCATGGCCATGACTTCTGCGCAAAAAGGCGTCCTCTGGTGGGCTGCGCATCACCGTCACCATCATAAATATTCCGATCAGGAGCTCGACCTCCACTCTCCCACGCTTTTCGGATTCTTCTGGTCGCACGTCGGCTGGATTGTTTCCGACAAATACAATGACACCCGACTCAACTACATTGGCGACTTTGCGAAATTCCCCGAGCTGGTCTGGCTCAACAAATATCACCTGATTCCTCCGGTGGCTCTCGGTGCCGCTCTCTGGCTTATCGGCGGGTGGCCGCTTTTCATATGGGGTTTCTGCCTCAGCACCGTACTGCTCTGGCACGACACTTTTACCATCAACTCGCTGTCGCATCTTTTCGGTTCACGCCGCTATGACACGACGGACACCAGCAAAAACAACTGGTTACTGGCGCTCATGACGCTCGGCGAAGGCTGGCACAACAATCATCATCACTACATGGCTTCGGCGCGTCAGGGATTTTTCTGGTGGGAAGTCGACATCACGTACTACACGCTGAGAACTCTTTCCTGGTTCGGCTTGGTCTGGGATCTGCGCAAAGTTCCAGCACACATCCTGAACCCGGAACAGGAACTCGCCGCCTGATCTATCTCGCGGGCCTGCAGCGACCGAACTACCGTTTCTAAAGCCTTCCCGCTCGCGCCTGGATTCCGACGCTGGACAGTTTTCTGAACGCGTCATCCTCACTACCATTCTTACCTGATTGTCCGCACGGTTTCTAAGCCCAAACATGGACATGGTGCAGTTTTGCGAGGCGCAGCGTCATGTTGAAACGAATCCTCATCGTCGACGATAGCAGCCTGATTCGTCGCAATCTTCGGCAAACGTTTGAGTCCGTGCAGGACTGGCGAGTCTGCGGCGAAGCAGTGAATGGCCGCGAAGGAATCCAGAAGGCCAACGAACTTCGTCCCGATCTTATCGTGCTGGATCTCTCCATGCCGGTCTTAAACGGCCTGGAGGCCGCCCGCAGCCTTCAGAAAAGCATGCCCGAAATTCCCCTGATGCTGTATTCCCTGCACGCGGACAACAACGTTGAAATAGAAGCTCGCGCCATCGGTTTCCGCGCGGTGCTGTCCAAATCCGCTGGCACCGCCATGCTTATCGACGAAGCTCGCAATCTTCTTGAAACCAACTGGTAGTGCCCATAAAGCCATACGGTACGCTTGCGGACATCTTTTTGCCGAGCAATGGAGTACACTCCTCACCAGTCTTACTAGCACTTCTCTGCCTCTCCTGTCGGCAGTCTCCTGCGAAATTCGACAGCCTTAAAATAAGGACTTAATGCCGTCCAAAAAATCTTTGCGCCCTGGGCGCGAAACTCCGGGTGTGCAGTCAGGTCCGCAGCCAGTTCGGAACAAAATTTTGTTGGAGCTTCCGAAAAGTGATTGCGGCGAGTTATTTTCAAAATTGGAATTTGTCGAACTTCCCGTGGGCTCGGTGCTCAATGAAGCCGGCGAAGCTATTAAATTCGCCTATTTCATTAATGACGGACTGGCCTCCGTTTTGACTATCGTAGCGGACGGCAAGAGTGTTGAAGTGGGCTTGTGCGGTCGTGAAGGTTTTGTGGGAATTCCTTTGACCGCTGGGTTTACCACCAGCCACACGCGCATCATCATGCAGGTTGGCGGAAGTGGTTTCCGCATCAAAGCCGCTGATTTGCCAGCCATACTCCGCGACAATCCCCGCCTGGAGACCAGCCTTCACCGTCATGCCCAGCAAATGAACATGCAAGCTTCGCAAGTGGCCGCTTGCAATCGAATACATGAGGTCGAGGAGCGCCTAGCCCGCTGGCTTCTGATGTCGCAGGACCGTTTGGGTGGCGAAATTGTTCCCCTGACCCAGGAATTTCTCGCCCACATGCTGGGGACCCGCAGGGCGAGCGTAACCGTCGCCGCGGGAATTTTGCAGAAGGCCGGGTTCATTACTTATACGCGTGGTTCAGTCAAAATCAAGAACCGGGCTTTGCTGGAAGACGCCGCTTGCGAGTGTTACGGAACAATCGTTCATCAGAGTACTAAGTGGCAAGCCGAAGTGAAGTAATCATTTCTACGTGAAAAACCTGATAGCCGAATCTTCCTGAAAACCGTACGCTGCCGTACGTAGGGTGCTCTCCAGCTCTCTGGCTGCCACCTTCCAGGGGCAGTCCATGACGAAATCCATCCTCATTGTTGACGATAACGATTTGGTCCGCGCTCATCTGCGCTATTTTTTCCAGCTCCAACATGCGGACTTTGAAATCCATGAGGCCGAAGACGGTTTGGAAGCCGTTGAAAAAGCTCCACAGCTTATCCCAGACTTGATCATCCTCGACCTAGCTATGCCGCGGCTGAATGGCTTGGAAGCCGCTCGCCGACTCCGGGCCATACCCGTCACGGCGCCGATCATTCTTTTCACCATGCACGCTTCCATCATTCCAGAGAGTGAAATAGTGTCCGCTGGTGTAAACGCAGTAGTGTCGAAGTCCAATCTGGCCGATCTGCAGCAAACGATCGCGACATTTTTTAAGTGATAAAAAGCGGATTCTCTAGCATCGCACCCGGGAGAGGTCGGCCCCGTTCGTCAACTGGCGTAACTCCGGGTTCTAGGAATGATGCAAGCCAGGGAAGCGTATGAGGTGCCGTCCAACACGAACCAATCCGTATTGCACGGCTCGGATTGCAACCGATGAATGCCGGTTAGCCCCTCCGCCAACACTCGCCTGCGATCCGCCAATCAGAACGTAATCGAGCATTCCCTCGGCGATTGAAGATATGTTTACCTTGCAGCTGAATCGGAAAAAACCGCTGATCTCTAGCGATCTCTGTTCGGCTTCGCGACCGCCCTCAGCCATGATAAAAAGCGCGCATGCGCTGCTTCCCGCCAGGCGCGGATGCTCCTTGATCTGTAATGCAATTCTATACAGTCGCACTACACCCTCCTGATTGAAACGGGGCGTTGGCACCTGAATTTCATACTCTGCGTATCTTTATAAAGGGGATGGAAACCCCAGTTTGATTGCGGACCGGTGGTCGATCGTTGCCGCCGATTCTTTCCGAGCGGCGGCCGCGGGCAATCTGTCTGCGGCGCGTTGTATTCTGATTTGGGCGTGCTTTTCAACCCGCGTTGCCCCCGGAGTTCCACTTCACTCTCCGGTGAGCGGGGACGGTGAAATCAGATGATTATGACCCGCAGTCAAATCGACGCCCGGACGATTTTGCGGGCACGTCGCAGTGTTCTAACCCTGTGCGGCGTAATTTTATGCGTTTGCCAATTACTAGTGCTCTATACGGGATTCTCCCTATTCATTCATCCCCGGTTCACAATGTAGGGTATCCTACAGAAGTATCAGGCCCGAACTGAGCATGGTCCCCCGGGGCTTTGGGAAGGAAAATGACCAGGATTCTAATTGTTGATGACAATCCGAAAATCCTGAAAGTTCTCCGGCAGACCCTGGGAGAGAATCCTGAATGGTCCATCTGTGGAGAAGCTTCGGACGGGCTCGAAGCGGTAAGTAAAGCAGCAGAGCTACTGCCAGACATTGTGATCCTGGATTTGACGATGCCCAAACTAAACGGGCTTCAGGCAGGCAGCGCGATTCGCATGGCCGCGCCGAAAATACCCCTGCTGTTGTTTACCCAGCATAATGTGGACAGCGCGCTTGAGAATGAGGCACGAAAATCTGGATTTAGTGGCGGCGTATCCAAGGGCTCGCTCAATTCGTTGATCGTCGGAATTGAAACCCTGCTCCGCGGCGAAACCTATTTCCCGAGCAAGCTCCCTCTTGCGGCCCAGGCCAGCAGTGCTCAACCAGCCGAGACGACTCCACCCGTCACAGTTGACGAAGCGCCAGACGAAGCGTCGTGAGCGAACACCCCTGATTTATCCCCTTGCTTTATCTGTCACCGGGCGCGGTCGGTCGCTCTGAATCGTTCTGGTGTGAATTCTGCCTAGCTTTCTGGCGTCCGGTTCTCGGTTCTTGCCGTCACCTCTTTCTCCTGCCGGCGCTCCTCAGGAAGAAACTCCCTTTTTTTCATGTACTTCCAGATGTCCTCTGCGGGCGTGTGTGCGTCTGGGTCTCTGAATTCTTTCCCGGAGAACCGAGTTCTTGTTCTGTCCGCGCGCGCGCCCGGCACAGGGCCACGGTTCACTGGTCCTTGCGGCACCCCTGTGCCACAATCAATCCATGGCCACCGCCGCAGAAAATGGCCTTGCCCACTTCATCGAGCACATGGTTTTCAAGGGCACCGAGCGCCGCTCGGCTGAAGCCATCGCCCGCGAAATGGATTCGGTCGGCGGCATGCTCGACGCCTTCACGTCCAAGGAGCAGATCTGTTTCAACGCCAAAATTCTCGACGAGCATTTGCCCATTGCCTTCGATGTAATCGCCGATCTAATTCTTCGCCCGAAATTTGACGACGAAGACGTCAAGAAAGAGCGTCAGGTCGTACTCGAAGAAATCAAAATGGATTTGGACAACCCCGAGTACATGCTCCATGAAATTTTCACCAGCGGATTCTGGCCCGATCATCCGCTCGGCCGCCCGATTCTCGGCACGCCAGACACCGTCAAAAAATTCAATCGCGATGGACTTCGCACCCGTTTCCAGAATTGGTTCGCGCCCGATCAGCTGGTCATCACCGCAGCCGGCAACGTCAAACATGAACAAGTTCTCGAACTCGTGCAGGAAGAATTCGGCCACTTGCAACCAGCCGGCCCTACGGAAAAGCATGACGCTCCGCCCACCGCCGCGCCGATTCATCTCGAGACCAAACGCGATCTTGAACAAGTGCATCTCTGTCTCGGAGTCCCGTCCGTCCCGCTCGGCCACGAAGATCGCTTCGCCATCGCTCTTCTCAACAATCTTCTCGGGGGAGGAATGTCCTCCCGCCTTTTCCAGAATATTCGTGAAAAACAGGGTCTGGCGTACGCGGTCTTCAGCGAACTCACTCCGTACTCCGATGCCGGCATGCTCACTGTTTACGCTGGTACCGCCAAAGAAACCGTCGGCCAGGTTATCGATCTTACGATCCAGGAATTTCACGCACTCAAGGAATTACCGGTCACAGAAGAAGAATTGCGCCGCTCCAAGAATCATCTCAAGGGTTCGCTGATGCTCTCGCTGGAGTCCACCAGCTCGCGCATGTCCAACCTTGCGCGCCAGGAGCTTTATTTCGGTCGCTTCTTTTCGCTCGACGAAATTCTTGTTTCCATCGAAGCTGTCACCAGGGAAGAAATGCAAGCTCTCGCGCAAAAATATTTCCGCCCCGAGCAAATTGCCGTCACCGTCCTCGGCCCCCTGAACGGATTTACCCTGGAACGCTCGCGCCTCGCTTGCTAGAAAATGAAATGTTCAGCTTGTGCAAGAGATATTCCTGACGGATTCGCGGATTGCCCGTGGTGCGGGGCGACCTACGGCACTTTGCCGCAACCTGCGGCTTCCGCTGCGCCACCGGCCGAGTCCGGCCGTAACCTTGTCTTTATCTGGCTGGCGTCCGCAGTGTCCCTGCCATTTTGTTTGTTCGCCGCGTACGTCGCTACGTACCGGAAATACGGTTTCTTTGAGATGTCAGATTCCGGCTATTTCATCGGAGCAGTTCTCGGCCCTTACATCGCATCCACAATCATCGTTTTCCTCTACTATTTGATTCGCCGCAGAAATCCGCAGTACCCGACTAAGTTGCTGGCGATCGCTTGCGGAGCATCTTTTCTCGCTTTGCTTTCTCTCAGCCAGCATTTGGGCAGGGCTGGCACCAGTCCGGAATCGGCGGAGAAGCGGCACATCGCCGACCTGATAAAAAATTCCAAACCACAACCGGACCGTCCCGCAAGCGTTTGGGATGCGCCGATGCTTTCGCTGATAGCCGATTTGCGCTCTTTCAACGACGCATATGTTTCCGAAGTATCCAAGCTGGATAGCGCGGCGTTGCCGCTGTACACGCCGGATTCGTTTCGCGACGCTGCGACGATCGAGCAGATGCTTACGCAACTGCGGAACCGGCTCGCCGTTGCCGAAAAGTATTCCTCGGTGCAGCCGATCCTGGATAAAATGAAGGATTGCGTGGCCGCCGTGAACGCGAGCGAAAATGAAAAAAGAGAATTCCTTGAAGGATTTGCGTCGACTGCGCCAGCCGGACTGGCACCGCGAGATGTAGCCAGCGCGCGCGAGCGCGAATGGCTGCGCACTTCCATAGATTTATATGCTCTGATGCTCTCAAGGCAGGGTGCGTATTCAATTGCTGGAACGAAAGTAGCGTTTCAGCAAAGGGGGCTTGCTGAACGATTCAATCAGGGGATAGCAAAGGCCCAGGTGTCGAGACAACAATTCCTCCAGGCGCAAGGCGCCTTCGCCGCCGCCCAACAAGCAGCCCGCACGCAACTCGGTTTGCACCCTTGAAGCGAATGAGATCAAGCGATTTGCAGTTCGAGGTCTTCGGCAATATTGCCATCTGCCGCGTATTCAATGTGCAGAACACGTCGCGGGGAAGGGGATTGAGATTTCGAAGAGGCGTGGACAAGGAGAGGACGCATTGCCAGGATGCCGCCAGCCGGACAGAGGCACTCGACGGCTGGAATTCTCGTGGACAGGTCGTGCAACTGATCGTCAGTGAGAAGGCCCAGGGTATGCGTGCCGGGAAGCACCCGGAGCGGACCATTTGCCGAACCTGAGTCGTCAAGGTGCAGGCGCAAGGCCAGAACTTGTGACAGAGCAGTTCTCGGGGCGTGGGCATAGCTCACACCATCTTTCATGGACCATGGCCCCCAGCCATCTCTTTCCCGCCGCTTTTTTAGCGGGAGACCGTGTCCTGGTGCCAAACGACAAGCCAGTTGGCGGTTGGCGATTTGTCAAACACAGTAGCGCGGAAAGGAAAAGCGTCCTGACCCAGCGCGAGGCGGGCAATGCCGAGAAGCCGGCTATCGTGCGCGGCTTTCATGACCGAAGGCAATTTCATGGCGTGTCGAATGCCAGCCCTGCTGCGGGGCCAATCGGATCGCCTGAGATCGCTAACGAGCTCTGTGAGGTCATCAGGTTGTAAGACTTCAGGAATAATTGCAAAACCTTGTGTTCCGATACTGTGGTTCAGGTTCAACTCGAGCTCTCCAGAAAATTACGACCCGCCATAATGTTATCGTACTTTCTGAGTTCTCCGCCTAAATGAGTTCCCTGCGAATGTTCGTTGATTTTGTGGCGGCCGTCTGCCATGATTCTGAAAATCAGGTTTCGCTTCATGTTCGTTTGAGCTGGAGGAGAGAGCGATCGGATTACGGGTATCCATTCTGGCGTCGGGCAGTTCGGGCAACATGACCTTGCTCGAAACCGGGCACACCCGACTCCTGGTGGACGCGGGACTTGGCAAACGAGAGACTCTGGCACGGCTCGCCGCTGTAGGGCTTACCGTCGATCACCTCGACGGAATTCTGATTACCCACGAACATTCCGACCATTGCTGCGGGCTTCCGCAGATGCTGGGGCTCTGGAAAACAGCGCTCTATGTGACCGAACCTACCATGGGGGCGCTGCGGAGAATTCTTCCCGAGACATTTGGCAAGCGCTTGCACGGTGTGGAAACGATTCAGCCGGGGCAGCACTTTACGATTGGCGACATCGATGTCCATGCGTTTGCGATTCCCCATGACGCGGCCGATCCGATCGGATTTACGTTCAAAGCCTGTGGCGCGAAGATGGCGCTGGTTACCGATCTCGGTTATATGCCGGAGCTGGTGAAAGTACATTTGCGCGATGCGGATTGCCTGATGCTGGAATCGAATCATGATTTGGATATGCTGAAGGTGGGGCCGTATCCGTGGATTGTGAAACAGCGGGTGCTTTCGCGGACCGGGCATCTTTCCAATCATGCGGTGAGTGAATATCTCTGCGACGTGGAAGGTTTTGACGCGGTGGCGCGCTATCTGGTGCTGGGCCACGTTTCAATGGAGAACAATAATCCGGATTTAGTGAAAATTTCCGCCGAAGAAGCGCTGCGGCGGCGGCCGGCGGAGTCTCCGTTTAACGGTGAATTGATGATTGCGGCGCAGGCGGTGCCGCTGCGACCGTTGCAGTTGTAGACGAGTTTCCGGTGCACCGCCCGTTTCCGGGGCCGGTCATCAGCAGTCCCCCTCAGAAAGCGAAATCCCTGGATTTCGAATTTTTTTCTCGCACTTTTGCGCGCGATGAATTACACTTTTGCTGTTCTTAGTAGAGGTGCGGAGACCAAGATTGTCCGCGCAAAGTTCCGAGCAGCATCGGAGCGCCGACACGAGGGGTTCTTCCTTAAAGCAACAAGAAATTTTGTTGTCCGCCGAAATTGTTGCGGTAGCTGAAGCCGCAGCGGTTGGGGAACGGGTCTAAGGCCTGTTCACTGTCATTCGAAGTTGAGTTGGCCGCCCGGCGGCCGATTCGAGCATCGGATGAAGCGCTATTGAGAGGCGGCAACCCTTCGATATTCTTGCGGGTCCTTCCTTTCTTCGCGTTTCTTCCAGAAAAATTGGTTTTGATGAATCCTTTTGCACTGACGCGCGCGCTGGTGGATATCGAGTCGATCACCAATAACGAAAAGGCGGTTGGAGACTATCTATTCCAGCATCTTGCAAACCTCGCTGCGCGCACGAATGGAAAAGTAGAACGAATGGCCGCGGAACCGGATCGCGACAATATTTTCGCGTTTTGGGATGCGCCCACCGTTACGTTTTCCACGCATATGGACACGGTCCCGCCATTTTTCGCTTCACGAGAAGATAACGAATTTATCTGGGGCCGCGGTTCGTGCGACGCAAAGGGAATTATTGCGGCGATGATTGCGGCGGCGGAAAACCTTCTTGCCGCTGGGAATAGAAATATCGGGCTGCTGTTCGTCGTCGGAGAAGAACGCAACAGCACCGGGGCGAGAGCGGCGGCGGCCAATCCACGAGGTTGCAAGTTCTTGATCAACGGGGAGCCGACGGAAAACCAGCTGGCGCTCGGTTCAAAAGGGACGCTGCGGTACGAAGTAATTTCGCGTGGGAAATTGGCGCATTCCGCGTACCCGCATTTGGGACATTCGGCCATCCACTCGTTACTGGACGTTCTGCAAAGCATCCGGAACATATCGTTGCCGCAGGACGAATTGTTGGGTCCGAGCACACTGAATGTGGGCACGATCAGCGGCGGGCGGGCGCCGAATGTGGTTGCCGATGAAGCGCGCGCTGAGGTCATGTTTCGGACCGTGGGCGATCCCACAGAGACGCGCAAGGCCGTTGCTGCAGCCGTCGCTGCGCATTCACAAGTGGAGGCGGTGGAAGTCTTGCACACACCGGCCCTGCGGCTTACCGCGTTGGACGGAATTCCTACGACGGTGGTGGCGTTTACGACGGATGTTCCGACGTTTAAAGATACCTGGGGAAAGCCTTTTTTGATTGGGCCGGGAACGATTCATGTGGCGCATACCGCCGAAGAACGCATACCAAAGAAAGAAATGCTCGAAGCGGCTGAAATTTATACCCGCATGGCTACCCAGCTCCTGGCGGCAGGAGACGCAGGAAAATGAGCCTGGGACTCGCGTTGGTCGGCTATGGACGGATGGGGAAGTTGGTGGAGCGGTTCGCCCCGGAGTACGGATTTGAAGTGCGAGCCAAATTTAACGGGAACAACAATGCGAGCGGACAGGGGCTTTCGCACCAGACGCTGCGGGGAATTGACGTCGCTGTCGAGTTTACTACGCCGGAAGCAGCGCCGGAGAACATGAAGCGGCTGGCGGTTCTCGGACTGAATTGCGTAGCGGGGACTACCGGATGGTTCGAACAGCTACCTGAGATTCAACAAGTTGTTTTGCAACGCGGAACCGGGCTGGTATGGGCGGCAAATTTTTCCGTCGGAGTGAACTTGTTTCTCCAGGCCGTGGCGCACGCGGCGTCGTTGTTTGCAAACCACCCGGAGTATCAAGCCTGGGGTTGGGAGATTCATCACTCGGAGAAAAAGGATGCTCCATCGGGAACCTTGAAGAAAGTGGCCGAAGAGATGAAAGCCGCCGGTTACCGGCGGGCGATTTCATTGAGCGCGAACCGGTCGGGGGCCCATCCGGGAACGCATGAGATTGGCTTTGATTCGGCCGTGGACACGATTACCTTGCGGCATACCGCGCGCAACCGTGAGGGATTTGCGCGTGGGGCGCTTAAAGCGGCGCAGTGGGTCGCCGGAAAGCAGGGCGTGTTTCAGTTTTCAGAAATTCTGGGGCAGTTGGAAGCAGAGAAGGTCGGAACCTAAAGCAAGAGGGCCGTACCGAAGCAAATGCAATTTTGATTTGAGGTTTATAAGGAGCGGAAATGTTTACTGGATGCGGGACAGCACTTGTTACACCCTTTCGTAAAGACGGTTCGCTCGATGAGCCGACGCTGCGTGCACTGGTTCGGCGACAGATCGAGGCAGGCATTGATTTCCTGGTGCCCTGCGGGACGACCGGCGAGAGTCCGACGCTAACGCGTGAGGAGCATTTGCGCGTTGTCGAGATTGCAGTTGAGATTGCCAAGGGGAAAGTCCCGGTGCTGGCCGGCGCCGGCGGATACAACACGCGAGAAGTGATTGAATTGGCGCGTGAATTGGCGGCACTTGGCGCAGATGGAATTCTTTCAGTTACTCCGTACTACAACAAGCCAACGCAGGAAGGACTTTACCAGCATTACGGCGCGATTGCGGAAGCGGTGGCGCTGCCCATTGTCTTATACAGCGTGCAGGGACGGACGGGAATCAATATTGAGCCGGCAACCGTGGCGCGGCTGGCAAAGATTCCCAATATTGTGGGGATCAAGGAAGCTTCGGGCAATGTGGCGCAGATGGCCACGATTTTGAACCTTGTTCCGGAAGACTTTATTGTGCTTTCCGGCGACGATGCGATCACCCTTGCTGTGATTTCGCTGGGCGGGCGCGGGGTGATTTCCGTGGCGTCGAATGAAATTCCGGCGGATATGGCGAATTTGACGCACTTAGCGCTGCAGGGTGATTTCGCGGGAGCGCGGGAAATTCACCGCCGGTATCATGCTTTGATGGAAGTAAATTTCCTGGAGTCGAACCCCGGCCCGGTGAAGATGGCGATGGCCGAGATGGGGCTGCTCGATGCCACCTGGCGCTTGCCTCTTGTGGCACCAAAAGCGGAGAATCGCGCACGGATCTGTGGTGTGCTGGAAACATTGGGATTGACAATCCCCACGGTGGGATCGATTGAAGTTGTATCGCGGGAAAGCGCCGCCAGCGCTGCGCTGCCGCCGGTCGCGCCCGCTGCCGAGAGGGTTCATGCTGCAATCGCAAGTTGAAGAGCTATACGACAATCCTCCAGAACATTATGAGGAACAACATTACTGGGTGTTTCGGGATTTCAAGGCGGCCCTGAATTGCGGAGACGTTCGCGCAGCCGTGCCCGACGCGTCGGAGAAAAGCGGATGGCGCGTCAATGCCTGGGTCAAAAAGGGGATTTTGCTGGGATTTCGCATGGGCGTCGTTGCGGATATGTCGATTGATGTTACCAAGCAGCCGTTTTTTGATCGCGCGACATTTCCCGTGCGGACGATGACCGTAAGCGATGGAGTGAGGATTGTTCCCGGAGGCTCGAGCATACGCGATGGAAGTTTTATCGGGCGCGGAGTGATCTGCGCCCCGCCGATGTTTATCAACGTTGGTGCGTATGTGGGCGAGAACACGATGATTGATTCTCACGCGCTGGTGGGAAGTTGCGCGCAGGTGGGGAAGGGTTGCCATATTTCCTCGGGGTCGCAGATCGGGGGAGTATTGGAACCCATCGGGGCGCGGCCAGTGGTCATTGAAGACGACGTGCTGGTCGGCGGGAATTCTGGAATCTATGAAGGAACCGTGGTGCAGAGGCGCGCGGTGCTGGGAACCGGGACCATTTTGAATCGGTCCATTCCCGTTTATGATCTGGTGCGCGATGTGATTCACACGGCGAGTGCAACGGAACCGCTGGTTATTCCGCAAGACGCGGTGGTAGTGCCCGGTTCGCGGGCTGTAACACATGAATTGGGCAAAAAGCACGGGTTGTCTTTGCAGGCGGCAGTGATTGTGAAGTATCGGGATGCCAAGACCGATGCCCGCGTGCAGCTTGAAGACATGATTCGGTGAGTGTTCCGGGCGCGGCGAGCTAGACACCGCTGAACAGTCTGCGATTACTGCAACAGAACTTTTTCAAAGAATTCGAGGGCCCGGGGGTCGTTGGATTGCCCGAGCCAGAACATGGCCTGTTTGCGGACTTCCGGGTTGCGATTGCTTTGCGCGACTTGGATTAGCTTGGGGACGCCTTCGTCTTTCGGCAATTGGCTGAGGGCGAAGACCGCTTTCTTTTTTACGTCCGTGTCAGGATCTTCGGCAATAGCTCCATCGATCGCCCCGACAGCTTTCTTTCCGGCTTTTTGCGCGAGCCAGAAAAGTGCCTGGCCCCGGACATGCGTGCTGGAGTCGTCGTGAGCCATGCGAACCATTTCGTCGATGGCCGCGGGCTCGTGGCTGATCGAGAGAGCAAAACTTACCTGTGAACGGACGTCGGAGCTGGGATCACTCCGGGCCATTCGTTGCAATGTTTCGAGGCCGAATTTTCCGCGGGCTCCGCCTAACCAGAATGCAGCTTGTTTACGAGTTGCTTCGGGTTGCTGCGGAGATACGAAAGATGCGAGCGCGCGGTCAGCGGATGGGTCCTCGTGCAAGGCAATGCCGCTTAAAGCGCCTTGCGCTACCTCGCGCCGGTCAACGTTTTCCTTGTCAACGAAACCTGTTAGAAACTGCACGCTGTCGGAGGGATTGACGGCGGTGAGCCAAACCAGCGAAAGCCCGCCAAAATCGAGTGTACATTCTTCAGAAGCCAGCCGGATACGAGTGACGTGTTTGGCTTCGAGTCGATAGAGGACGAAGAGTTGTCGCGGACCCTCGAGTTTTATGATGCGATTTTTCTCCCCGGAAATGGTGGTGCCACTTCTGTTTTCATTTTCCAAGCGGCAGGTCCTGCAGGTATTTTCCTCACTATCGTAATTTCCGCAGCAAACGGTGCGCTGACCGGTGACTTCGGGAACGCTGTAGCCCATCCATTGCGCCTGGTCGGTGCGGTCGATCAGTTGTTGCAAAGTTCGGCTAAGCGGAGCGGTTGGGGTGCGGGTCTCGAGTTTCGCGTTTTGGATTTGCGGCATATCTCCGCTGGAGTTGCTAGGGGCGGGAGCCGCGATTGCGCCGGGTACGGCCGGCGCCGGCTGCTGCGCGCCGGCCCAAGTCACCCAGGAGGTTGCCAGAAATCCTGCCAGAGCTAGTTTCGTTTTCCAGTTTGCAACTCGCAAGTTCGGGCTCCGTTTCTTCGCGCCTACTTCTGGAGAAGCTCCATCAGATAGTCGGTGCCTTCTTTGGAATTCATCACGGATAACTTTTGAACAGCGGTCTTTTTCAGCTCGGGGTCTTTTTCGCCGCGCGCGATGGCTACGAGAGCTTTTGCGTTTCCCTGGATGAAGTAGGCATTCAGGACCGCTTGGCGAACCTCACGGTCGGCATCCTTGGCATAGATGGATTGCAGAGCCTTTGCGGAATCTTCGGAGTTGATCAGTCCAAGATTGTGAACGGCGGCCAGGCGCAGTTCGGCTTCTTTTTCAGACTGGGAAACCTCAACGAGTTTTTGCGAATCGCCCGCGAGAAAGAAGGCCTGCAGAATGGACTTGCGCACTTCAAGTGACGGCTCGTTTTGGTAGAGCTGTTTGAGTTCCTCGATGCCGTGCACCAGGCCGAGCTGGCGGATGGCGTCCTGGCGTAGTGCTTCGTTCTTTTCCCCTTTAGCAGCCTGGAAAAGACGCGCCTTGTCGCCGCCGACCATGTAGCTTTGCAGAATTCCACGCTTGATGGAATCGTCGCTGGTGCTGGCGTAGATTTCCGCGAGCGTCTTGCGGGCTTCTTCGCCGCCAAAGATACCGAGATTTTGAATGGCTTTTCTTTGAATCTCGGGATTACTGTCGCCCTTGGCGATTCTGGCGATGACTTGGCGGCCTTGCGGGGAACCGTTCTGTGCCAGGACAAAGAGCGCCTGCATCTTTTCTCTCTGCGAAGCGCGGGGATTGTTGATGACTTTTTCGAGCAGGGGAACGGCGACTTCCGGCTCGCGGTTCATCATGCTGTGAATGGCCAGAATGCGAAGTTCTTCGTCGCTTTGATTTTCAGGCTTCGAAGGCTGTCCAGTGGATTGGCGCACTTCAATTTCAAGCGCACTGGCATCTTTGAGCCAGCGGCTCTGCGGGAAACGCTTCTTGAGTTCGGCGATGTTTGCGAGCGCTGAATCTTTCTTGCCTTGCTTGCTTTGCGCATAGGATTTCCAGTAGAGAGCGGCATCGGCTTGCGGGCCATTGGCTTTTGCCAGTTCCGCAAAGACCTCTTCGGCTTGCTGGTACTGCTCCTCGTCGAGGGCATCGCGGCCGCTGTCGTAGAGTTCACTGGAGCGGTCGGCGCGTTCCTGTTCGCGGTCACGAGCTTCCCGCACGCGGGCTTTGGCCTGCTGGGCGCTGTCCTGCTCCATCATTTGCTGGGCGGAGCCGTGCTCGTCCTGGGCCCTCCATACGCTATCGGCGTGATCGCCTTGTGGACCGAATGCGGCGCGACCCGGACAGGCTAGTGCCAGGGCGGCGGCGACTGTCATTACAATTTTGTTGCTCCAACGAAGTCCGTTTCCGAGAGTCATGCGATGTTCCTTTCTTTCTTGGGCGATTGATTTGGCTCTGGCGGCTTCGGGGATTGCTGCCGATCCTGGAGCTCCTTGCTGACCACTCGAACTTTGAAGAGAAGCCCGCGCGATTCAATCCGTTGCCGGATTGTTTCAAGTTGCGCGGCGGAAATATCCGCCGGGCTGTGCGCGACGTCGGTGAGGACGCGTTCCAAATCGTCGAGAACGCTGGCAAGACCGGTGTCGCCGTCGTGAAGAGCAGTTTGGCGATAGAGGCGATTTTCCTGCAGAAGATCTTCGGCGCGCCGCTGCTCGCCTGAAATGTTTACCTGCTTTGTCTTAGCATCCGCGGGTTCGGCGTTTGATAGTTCCATGAGCATCATTTCGGAACGCCCGAGATGTTCACCGACGGCGACGACCAGGACGCGTTCGCGGACCTGGCCTGCGTTCAAAGCTTCCCGGCCGGGAGCGATGCGCTTTGTCGTTCGTCCGATGAAGAAGGCAACCATCAACATTGCGGCGACTACGGCGACACTGGCGAACCGGCGAGGCGCCAGCCACGCTTTCCACCACGAGGCACGTTTTTCCGGAAGGCGGGGCGCGATTTGCTGCCACAAGCGCTGCTCGAAATTGGCACCGGGGTCGGGGACAGGCAGCGTGCTCAGAGCGGCAAGCAGGGCATCAATGCGCGCGAGTTCCTCCGAACAGCGGGCGCAGGTCAACAGGTGTTCGGTGATTGCTTCACGACGACTGGCTTGTCCGTCGCGATAGGCGATCAATTCTTCTTCTTTCGGATGATTCATAGCTCGCTTCCCATTGCTTTTACGTGCGGCCGCAAACCGAGATGCGGCTCCAGGAGTTTTCTGAGTTTTTGCACCGAACGAAAAACCGTATTTTTGGTGGCGCTGGAACTGGTTTTTAGAGCGGCGGAGATCTCTTCGATGCCGCAGCCTTCCCAGTGGCGCATAACGAAGGCAGTGCGTTCCGCTGCGGTGAGTTCCCGGAGAGCCCGTTGCATGCGTTCTTTAAGCTCGATGCTCTGCGTGAGGCGTTCCGGAGTCGGCGCCGGGTCGGGAACGAGATCGAGGGGATCGCGATTGTCGCCTTCCTCACTTGCGGTGAAAGGAGCTTCGGTGCGGGCTTCTTCTTTGCGGCGCTGGCGCATGCGGTCAATGGCATAGTTGGAGGCGATGCGATAAACCCAGGTTCCAAAATTGGCGCGCGATTCGAACTGTTCAAGTTTTTGATATGCGCGCAAAAACGCCTCCTGGACGATTTCCTCGGCGTCGTGCTGATTGCCGGTGAGCCGGTACGCCAGCCGGAAAACATTGCGGCTATGGCGTTCAACAAGCGGGCGGAAAGCGTCGCGATCACCTGCAATCGTTCGCTCGATTGCTGCGGCATCGCTGCCCCAGTTGCCCTCGGCTGATTCGTTCATCCAGTACATTAGACAGGATTTCGCTGTTGCGGTTAGGTCCGGCGTAGCTGTCTTGCTGTCAGTACTATAGCGTGTATTTTCGGGGCCAGTCAGAGCAGGGGGCTGCCAGGGGCGTCGACTCCGGCGTTTTTGCCTCATTGGCACGCGAACGTCAGCTCGAAG
>Ga0193726_1000675_pt1 | contig 33199 bp, 36 predicted proteins | sample H2c1metaG_FD_144928 | JGI IMG/M metagenome (GOLD analysis project Ga0193726, IMG submission 144928) | Soil microbial communities from a riparian zone of the East river system, Colorado, United States - H2c1 | ecosystem: Environmental > Terrestrial > Soil > Riparian zone | place: USA: East River... | reverse complement strand
TTCATCCAGCAAGGCCGAGGCGCGCGCGGTGGCCGGCGGGACGTCCGACGCGTTTTCCGCGTGGTACGTCGGGCAGCGTACGCCGACACAACTGCTGATGTGCGACCGCTACGAGCGTACACGATCATGGTTTTGCGTGGCACCAGCGGCCGGCGGCGGGACTCGCCTGCAGTTCGGATCAGCCGTTGCTGCAAAACGCGACAAAAAGACGGGGGCCCAGGCGCCGGGCGGCGGATTTCAATTTCTTTTATGGTTTCACATTCTGTATTCGCAAGTTTTGCTGCGTGCCGCGGAGCTCAACTTGCGGGCGCAGTCGCGCAAGGCTTGAGTAAGCGCTCCATACAGTGTTATCAGCACTTCGGAACTGGATGGACGCGAATGCATGGGGCCGTAACAATCCGCGCCATGGCCGCCGATTTTCATATCGAAAAACTAAGCGATGAGTTCGGCCAATACACCTTGGTGATGAAGTGTTCGGAGTGCGGACATGAGCGCAAAGCAGAACCGCTCACGCTCGGCCGTCTGTGCGGTTGGGATGCCAGGCTCGAGGATATCGCCCAACGCCTGCGCTGCTCCAAGTGCGGCAAGAAGCGTTGCACCTTAAGGGCGTTTCCCCTGAAAAAACCGCGAGGCTACACGGCGCTGCCGAGATAAGTTACTTTGTAGCAAGGCCAATCAAATCCGGACCCGTACTCTTATGCCAACCAAGGCGGAAATCGTCGATTTTCTGGCGCGTGAATTTCCCCAAAGCAAGTGCATCGTGGAGGAAGTGGGTGACCGCTCCGCCACCGTATCGCATCCCATCGGGACGGCGCAGCTGCGCCCCGGCGACACCGTGTCCGGGCCTTTGCTCATGGCCGTCGCGGATGTCGCGCTTTACGTGGCCATTCTGGGCACCATTGGCCTCGTGCCGCTGGCAGTGACCACGAGCTTCAACATCAATTTTCTGCGCAAGCCTTCGGCGCGCAATCCCATCGTCGGCGTATGCCGGCTGATGAAGGTGGGCCGAATTCTGGTCGTCGGCGAAGTGGCGCTTTACTCGGATCGGAAGGAAGACATGGTGGCACATGCCGTGGGCACCTATTCGATACCACCGAATCGTTTGGGGCAATGAGCCTCGCATCCACAATTCGATTTTTGGGTCCTCAGCGCAGATCGCGGATGCGTTGTGCTTTGCCGGCCGAGCGCGCCAGCGAACCGCAGGGTACGATGCGAATGTCCGCCGATATGCCGATATGGTCCTTCAGTTTCACGGCGAGAAGCAGCGCCTCGGCGGGTTGCGACTCGTCGGCCAAGTCCGCGCGAGCTTCGACCACGATGCAAATTTCATCGAGGCGATTTGGCCGGGTCAACTCGATCTCGTAGTGCGGGGCCAAGCCTGCGCAGCGAAGGATCATCTCTTCGATTTGCGAGGGGAAGACATTCACGCCGCGCACGATGAGCATGTCGTCGGAACGGCCGCTGATCTTGGCCATCCGCCGCATTGCCGTGACGCTGCCCGGCAGCAATCGCGTCAAATCGCGTGTTCGATAGCGAATCACGGGCATGGCTTCTTTGGTGAGCGAGGTGAACACCAATTCGCCTTCCTCCCCGTCGGCCACCGGGTTGCCGCTGTGCGGGTCCACAATTTCGGGAATAAAATGATCTTCCCAAATGGTCAGCCCATCTTTGGTGTGCGCAAATTCCTGCGCGACGCCGGGGCCCATGACCTCCGATAGTCCATAGATGTCGCAGGCGTCGATACCGAAGGCGTCTTCGATTTCTGCGCGAATTCCTTCGCCCCACGGCTCGGCGCCGAAGATGCCCACCCGCAACGACGTGGAGCGCGAATCCCGTTTCTGGCGCCTGAACTCATCGAGAATGGCGAGCATATAACTGGGCGTCACCATGATGATCTGGGGCGCGAAATCGCAGATCAATTGAACCTGCCTCTCGGTCTGTCCGCCCGACATGGGTATGACCGTGCATCCGGCCGCTTCCGCGCCGTAGTGCGCACCCAGGCCGCCGGTGAAAAGACCGTATCCGTAGGCGATGTGCACTTTCATTCCGGCGCGGCCACCCGCCGCCCTGATCGATCGTGCGACCAGGCCGCCCCAGGCGGCGAGGTCATTCTTGGTATATCCCACCACGGTCGGCTTGCCGGTCGTGCCGGAGGAGGCATGAATACGCACCACCTGATCCATGGGTACGGAGAAGAAGCCGAACGGGTAGGCCTCTCGCAGATCCGCCTTGGTCGTGAACGGAAATCGGGCCAGATCGCTCAAGGAGCGCAGATCATCGGGGTGGACACCGGCGGCGGCGAACTTCCGCCGGTAACCGGCATTATTGGCGTAAGCGTGACGCAGCGTCGCGCGCAAGCGCTCCAGCTGCAAGGTCTCGAGCTGCGCGCGTGTCGCCCTTAAGATCGGATCGGTCGCCGCCAATTCTTGAATATGCGTCATCGATGCGTGCGCCGCTTGCGCTCACTCTTGGGTGGTTGGCTTGAACACCGCCCGGCGCTTCTCTCGAGCAGCGGCCAGCCCTTCGCGAACATCCGCCAGTCTAAAGCCCAAGAATTCCAGGGCGAGCGAGGTATCAAAGCTCGGGCCGGCCAGACGCAGCCAGTTATTGAGCGCGTGCTTGGTCCAGCGCATGGCGGTGGCGCTGCCCGCGCACAAAGTGCGCGCGATCTCGAACGCGGCGTCGAGAACTTGCGCATCCGGGACGGCAACCGCAACCAGTCCGATGCGCTCCGCCTCGGCGCCCGACAAGGGTTTGTTGGTCAACAAATGGTATCGCGCCTTCGCAAGGCCGCACAAAAGCGGCCAGATGATGACGGCATGATCGCCGGCGGCGACGCCGAGCCGAGTATGGCCGTCGAGGATCTTGGCGTTTTCCGCCGCAACGGATACGTCGGCGAGCAAGGCGATGGCGAGCCCGGCGCCCACGGCGCTGCCGCGGATGGCCGATACCACCGGTTTGGAACAATTGATGAGGTTGTAAACCAGATCGCTGGCTTCCTTCCAGACGCGGACCAGCGTTGCCTCATCATCGATCATGCGATCGATCATGTCGAAATCGCCGCCGGAGGAAAAATTCGAACCCTCGCCGCGCACCACCACCACACGCACCGCCTCATCCATGTCGATGCTGCGCCAAACCTGCGCCAGATCGCGATGCATGGCCTCGGTGGCGGCGTTCAAGCGGCCCTTGTTGGACATGACCAGTTCGAGTATCCCGGCCTCTGGGGCGAGAAACTGCAGACTGGGAAAGTCTTGGGCGTAACGCGCGGTGTCGATCGGCATCAATTTTTTCCTATCGAGTCGGGAATCGCATGAACGCTGACCATGGTGAGCACGTGATAAGACGCCACGGTCTCCTGGTTCTGGTTGGTGATTTCCGTATCCCACGCCACTTCGCCCCAACCCTTGTCGGCGCGCAGGCTCTTGGCAGCGCAGGTGAGCCGCACCTTGATCCGGTCCCCGGGTTTTACCGGCTTCACGAAGCGAAGTTCATCGAGGCCGTAGTTGCCGAGCACCGGGCCGTAGTCCGGATCGACAAACAGGCCGGCCGCCGCCGATATCAGAAAATAACCGTGCGCGACGCGGCCGCCAAACAACGGATTGCGTGCAGCCTCGGTCTCGCTCATATGCGCGTAGAAATTATCACCGCTCAAGGCGGCGAATTGCTCGATGTCGGCAACCGTGACTTCGCGCTCGGCGGATTTCAGCGTATCTCCCAATTTCAAATCGTTGAAGGGAATGCGAAACGGGTGGCGGCCGGGATCGAGCAGCCGGCTGCCGCGCACCCACCGGCCGCTGACGCCTGTGATGGTGTCGGGCGAGCCCTGCACTGCGGTGCGTTGCATGTAGTGCAGCACGCCGCGAATGCCGCCCATCTCTTCGCCGCCCCCGGCGCGGCCGGGGCCGCCGTGAATCAGCGGTGCGAGCGGCGAGCCATGGCCTGTGGACTCCTTCGCGCAGGTGCGGTTCACCACGAGAATGCGGCCGTGATAGGGCGCCAATCCTAAGACGATGCGCTTTGCGAGCACGTCATCGGCGGAGAATACCGAGGCGGCCAAGCTGCCGCCGCTGCGCCGCGCGAGGGCGATCGCGTCCGCCGTGTCCTCATACGGCAGCACCGTCGCCACCGGTCCGAAGGCTTCGACTTCATGAATGGCGCGCGCGGCCCTTGAGTCGTTGCAAAGCAGCAGCAGCGGCGTCACGAAGGCGCCGCGCTCCGGCATTTTGTCCGTGAGGTCGAAGGCAGCGGGGTCTCCCACGACGAGGTCGGCCTCGCGGCGCAGCTCAGCGACGCGCGCCAAGACGTCCGCGCGTTGCTCCAGGCTGACCAGCGGCCCCATGCGCACGCCTTCGACGCGCGGGTCGCCGACCACGATTTTCGACAGCGCCGCCTGCAGGGCGGCAACGACATCGCCGGCCAAGTCCTGCGGCACGAGCGCTTTGCGGATGGCGGTGCACTTCTGTCCCGCCTTCACGGTCATTTCGCGCACGACCTCTTTGACGAATAGATCGAACTCCGGCGTGCCCGGCGTTGCGTCCAAGCCTAGGATGCTGGAGTTGAGCGAATCGGTTTGCGCGATGAAGGGCACCGCGTGTCGAATGACGGCGGCGTGAACACGCAGCCGCGCTGCGGTATGTGCGGAGCCGGTAAATGAAACGGTGTCCTGGCAGTTCAGGTGATCGAACAGATCGCCCAAGCTGCCGCACACCAACTGCAGCGCGCCTTCCGGCAGAATCTTTGATTCAATAATTCGACGCACGACAAGCTCGGTCAGGTAAGCCGTGGCCGTTGCGGGTTTGACGATGGCCGGCATGCCCGCGAGTATCGTCGGCGCGAGCTTTTCGAGCATTCCCCACACCGGAAAGTTAAAGGCATTGATGTGGACAGCCGCTCCCTCCCGCGACACGTACAGATGCTGGCCGACGAAGCTGCCGCCCTTGGACAGGCCTTCGACGTCGCCGTCGATATAGACGTGCGCATTCGGCAGTTCACGCGAACCCTTGCCCGCGAAGGCGAAAACGGTGCCGATGCCGCCATCGATATCGATCACTGCGTCGCTTTTTGTGGCGCCGGTGCAAAACGACAACGCGTAGAACTCTTCTTTGAGCTCAGAAAGCCGTTTGGCGAGCGCTCTTAAGAGCGTGGCGCGCTGATGAAAGCTCAATTCGCGAAGCGCCGGGCCGCCGACCCCGCGAGCGTGAGCCAGCACAGCGGCGAAATCGATTCCGGCCGACGAGGCTGTGGCTACCACTTCCCCGGTGGTGGCATCACGCATCGCGACGCCCAGTCCTAAGCCGCTTTGCCAATGCCCACAAACATAACTCTGCAAACTCATCGGATTGCCCCGTTGGGTGTGGAAACGCGAAGACGCGAACAGCGTCCTCGAAATTGCGCAATCGTCTCGCCGGATAACTTGGTGACGCATACGTCATAGATGCCGCCGCGCGCCGTTCTGGTCACCTCCGTGGCGGTGGCCGTCACGCGCTCACCGCTCAAGCTGGGCGCAAGAAATTCTATATTGGCGCCGGCCGCGACCATGGGCTCGCCATGCGAATTGCAGGCAAATGCAAAGGCGCTGTCGGCCAGCGCAAAAATGATGCCGCCGTGGCACATGCCGTGGCCGTTCACCATATCCGGCCGCACGGTCATCTCGAGGCGGACGCGGCCGGGCGCGACGTCAATGATTTCCAATCCCAAGCCCTGCGATGCACGATCGGTACGGTACAGTGACTGAACCGCAGCGTGCGCAAGGCGCACGGGGTCACCTGCTGTTGGCGTGATGTCTTGCGCGATGTCTTGCGCCATGTCAGCGGCCGGTGAAGCGGGGCGCGCGCTTCTCGGTGAACGCCGCCACGCCTTCGGCGTAGTCGCTCGAACGTCCAAGATCGCGCTGAGTATCGCGCTCGATATCGAGTTGCTCGGCGAATGTGTGCCGCCAGCTGCGCCGCAACGCGGCCTTGGTCGCTGCGAGGCCCCGTGTCGGTGCCACGGCAAATTGCCGCGCCAGCGCATCGACCGTGCCGGCGAGTTCCGTGTCCTCGACGCATTGCCATATCATTCCCCAGGCGGCGGCTTGCTCTGCCGGCAGCTTATTGCCCAGCAGCGCAAGCCCCATGGCGCGTGCGCTGCCGACCAGCCGCGGCAGAATCCAGGTGCCGCCGGAATCAGGAATCAGTCCCAGCTTGGAGAAGGCTTGCACGAAGCTCGCGGAGCGCGCTGCGACCACGATGTCGCAGGCCAGTGCGATGTTGGCGCCGGCGCCCGCAGCCACACCGTTGACCGCGGCAATGACGGGCATCGGCAGATTGTGCAGAGTCAGCACCAATGGATTGTAGCGGTTCTCCAGTGACTCGCCGAGGTCGACACCATCCGAGCCGGGGGCGACCGCGCGATCGCCCAAATCCTGGCCGGCGCAAAACCCGCGACCGGCGCCCGACAACACCAAGACCCGCGCGCCGCTCGAGGACGCGCTCGACAGCGCCTGGCGAACCTCGCGGTGCATCTGCGTGTTGAAACTATTGAGCTTGTCAGGCCGATTGAGCGTCAGCCTGGCGATGTCGCTGTCCACCTCAAATAGAATTGTCTCGTATGACATGCGTTTCCCCGCAGTGTAAGTGGCAACTATTTTTGGTCGTAACTGATTTCGAGCGTGGGCGTGGTGGGCCGGGCCTGGCAGCACAGTACGAAGCCTGAGTCGGTTTCCCACCGCTCCAATGCGATGTTGTGCGTCATCACGGCGGCTCCCTCGGTGATGCGTGCGCGGCAGGTCGCACAAATACCCGAACGGCACGAGAACGGCAGTGCCAGTCCCGCTCGTTCCGCCGCATCCAGCACCGACGGATCGCCCGGCGACATCGGAAAGCTACGGCGCCGGCCGTCCATCACGACCGAAATCATGGCAAGCACCTCCTGCGGCTGAAGACCAGCGTCGCTTTGTTTGGTCAAAACGCCCACGGGAGGCGAGTTTGCCGTTGCAAAGCGCTCGAAGCGAATGGCGGCGCCGCCATTCAACGCTTTGATCGCATTTCGGACTTCATCCACCATATCGCCGGGGCCGCAGACCAAGTACTCATCGGCGCCCGAAATTTCAGGCATGTGATCGGCGAGTTCGGCAACCTTCCTGCCGTCGATGCGCCCGTTGAGCAACTCAGTCTGCTGCGGCTCGCGGCTCATGACAAAGTGCAATGACACGCGGTCCAGGTAGCGATTCTTCAGAGCGAGCGTTTCCTCGAGAAACATGGTCCTGGAAATGCTGCGATTGCCGTAGATCAGCGTGAAACGACTGCGCGGCTCCTTGGCCAGGATATCCGTCGCGAGCGAAAGAATGGGAGTGATGCCGCTGCCGGCGGCGAAGGCCACGTAGGAGAACGCGCGCTTTGGATCGATACCGGTGCGAAATCGGCCCATGGGCGTGCCCACATCGAGCGTATCGCCGGCGCGCAAATTGACGGCGATATCACCGGATACGCGGCCGCCGGTCTGCATGCGGATGCCTAGTTTGAGTGCGCTGCCGCCCGGCGCGGTGACGATGGAATAGGTGCGCAGTTCATCGCGCTCGTTGATTTTGCGCCGCACGGTGACGTATTGACCCGCGTGGTGGGTGAATGCCTCGCGCAGCGCAGCCGGAATGTCCACGGTCACGCAGGTTGCGTCCTCCGCAACGCGCTCGACCGAACTCACCTTCAGAGGATGGAAGCTTAAAGCGGCCATGTCAGATGCATTTGAAGTATTCGAAGGGTTCGAGACACGCGCGGCAGCGATGCAAGGCCTTGCACGGTGTCGAGCCAAACTGGCTCAACGTTTCTGTATCGACGGAATGACAGCGGGGACACGCCGCGGCGCCACGATCCGCGCGCAACATATCGCGCATGTTGGAGACGCGCTCCGGAGGGACGATGCCGTAGGCGTGCAGCTTGCGGCGGCCTTCCGCTGTGATCCAATCGCTGGTCCATGCGGGCGACAACACCTGGGTCACCTCGAAACCACCGATATCGGCTGCTCTCAGGGCATTTGTGACCGAGCCGCGGATGACTTCGGTTGCCGGACAACCGACATAGGTCGGGGACAGACCCACCTCGAGAATTCCGTCGCTCCGCGTTCTCACAAAGCGAACGAGGCCCAGATCTACGATGTTGACGGCGGGAATTTCAGGATCCTCAACGGTGCCAAGAGCGCTCCACGCCAGCGCAACCCGCTCATCGACATCCGGCAGCACGCTGCTCACCAGTGTGCATCCGGATACGCGCGTTGCAAGCACTGCATCTCGGCGAGGATGTAGCCAAGATGCTCGCTGTGCTGGCCGCGCTTGCCATGCCAGGCATGCGGGCGATCCTTGGGAAGCTTCAATGTCGCCTCGGTCAATATCGCCTCGATGCGTTGGACCCATGCGGCATGAACTTCGGACAGCTGCGGCGCGATCCCGCTGTCGGCCATCAGGCGATCCAAATCGTCTTCGGCAAACAATTCTACGGTGTAAGGCCACAGCAACTCGAGGGCGGACTCAACTCGAGCGTGGCTTTCTTCGGTGCCGTCGCCGAGACGCACCAGCCAGCCGCTGCTATAACGCAGATGATAGCGAGTCTCCTTGACGGATTTTGCCGCAATCGCCGCCAGGCGCGCATCGAGCGAGTGGGTCATTCGCTCGTAGAGTTCCAGCTGAAACGCATCGATCAATACTTGCCGAACAATGGTTTGGCCAAAATCGCCGTTCGGCTGCTCCGCCAGTACCGCGTTGAAATACGAGCCCTGTTCACGCAGGTATGCCAGCTTGTCTTCGTCGCGGCCGCGGCCTTCGACCTCACCGGCGTACGTCAGCAACAGCCGCGCCTGACCGATCAAGTCCAGCGCAATATTGGCCACGCCCAAATCCTCTTCCAGGGCTGGCGAATGACCCACCCATTCTCCCAGCCGCTGTCCGAGAACCAAGCTCAAGTCGCCGAGGCGCAGCACATAGCGAAACAGCGACTGCGCGTCGACCATGTGCGCGTCGACCATGTGCGCGTCGACCGTGTGTGTGCCAACCGCGGGTGAGTCCAAGCTCATAAGGTCTTAACCTCATCGGGAATCTCATAGAACGTGGGATGACGGTAGATCTTGTCGCGGGCCGGCTCGAACAAAGAATCGGTCTCCGTGGGATCGGAGGCAACGATGGCATTGGAGGGTACTACCCAGATGCTGACGCCTTCCTGGCGGCGTGTGTACAAATCACGAGCGTGATCGACCGCCATGCGTGCATCGGCCGCGTGCAAACTGCCCACGTGTTTGTGGTCAAGGCCGCCGCGCGCGCGGATGAACACTTCGTACAGAGGCCACTGACGCTTGTCTTCCATCGATACCTCCAATGCGGCCCCTAAGCCGCGGCACTTGCGGCAGGCTGCCGCCGCTTCGCAGCATAGGCGCTCGCCGCCTCGCGAACCCAAGCCCCCGCAGCATGCGCATTGCGGCGCGCGGCAATGCGCTCCGCATTGCAGGGGCCATTGCCCTTTAAAACTTGATCGAACTCGCTCCAATCGATCGGCCCGAATTGATACTGCTTCTTGGATTCGTCCCAGCGCAGCTTCGGATCGGGCACCGTGAGGCCCAGAAAGTCCGCTTGCGGCACGGTGAAGTCGACAAACTTCTGCCGCAATTCGTCATTCGAGAAACGCTTGATTTTCCAGCGCTGCGAGTCGCCCGTATGGGTTGAATTGGCATCGGAAGGGCCGAACATCATGAGCGCCGGCCACCACCAACGATTCAGCGCCTCTTGCGCCATGCGCTTCTGATCGGGTGTGCCCTGCGCCAGGTGAAGCATCAGGTCGTAACCTTGCCGCTGATGGAAACTTTCTTCGCGGCACACCCGCACCATGGCGCGCGCATAGGGCCCGTACGAACAACGGCACAGCGGGATCTGATTCATGATGGCGGCGCCGTCGACCAACCACCCGATGGCGCCGACATCGGCCCAGGTCGGGGTTGGATAGTTGAAAATGCTTGAATACTTGGCTTTGCCCGACAGCAACTGCTCGACGAGCTGGTCGCGGCTCACGCCCAACGTCTCGGCGGCGCTGTACAGGTACGCGCCGTGCCCGCCCTCATCCTGTACTTTGGCGATCAGAATCGCTTTGCGCTTCAAGGTCGGCGCGCGCGTAATCCAGTTCCCCTCGGGCAGCATGCCGACGATTTCGGAGTGGGCGTGCTGGGAGATTTGCCGAATCAGGGTATTCCGGTAGCGGGCTGGCATCCAGTCCTTGGGCTCGATTTTCTCCTCGGCGTCCACGCGCGCGAGGAAACGCTGTTCTAGCGCGCTTTCGTCGGGCGGCGCCGCGGCGTCCTCGGTTTTCGCATCCAAGCCTTGCGTGTACATAGCCATGCCCCGCGACTTTAGTCGGATCATAGTGATACAAAAAATATGGAAATGCAATGTTTTTTGTGTCATAAGGGCTGGCAGTCTCAAAGCGACGCATATGGCCAAAAACACCTCCACCACCGCTGCCGAACTGGTCGCCCGCTTTCGCCGGCAGCGCCCCCTGCGCGGCGGTTCGCTCATCGTGACCCTCTTTGGGGATGCCATCACGCCGCGCGGCGGCGCCGTCGCGCTCGGCAGCCTGATCGACTTGATGGCGCCGTTTGGGCTGAATGAGCGGCTGGTGCGCACGGCGACCGCCCGGCTCGCCCATGACGGCTGGCTCGAGGGACGCCGCGAGGGCAAGCTCAGCGAGTATCGGCTGTCGAGGAACGGACGCGAACGCTTCGCCGAGGCGACGAAACGTATTTACAGCGAACCTGATACGCGGTGGTCGGGCCGATGGACTTTGATGGTGGTGCCGCCGATGCGCGCGGCTGAACGGCGCGCAATCCGCGAGGAGTTGGTGTGGCGCGGGTTCGGCGAGATCTCCGCCAGCGTTTTTGCGCATCCGGAATTTGATTCGCGAACCTTGCGCTCGCAGCGGCGATCGGCTGGATTGCTGTCCAAAGTGATTGCGTTTGATGCGGCGTTGGCGGCGGACGATGCGCCGCAGCAGCTCGTCCACCTGGGATGGGACCTCGACGATCTGGGGATCCGCTATCAGCGCTTCGTCAAGCGCTTTGGTGCCGTCGCGGCCGAGCTTGAACGCCGGCGGGAAATCGAGCCGCGAGACTGCTTTCTCGTGCGCACCCTGTTGATCCACGAATATCGGCGTTTGCATCTGCGCGACCCGCTATTGCCGGCGCAGCTATTGCGCGACAATTGGCCGGGGGCTCAGGCTGCCGCACTGTGCCGCGGCATCTATGCGCGGGTGTTCGGACCCTCGGAAATCCATTTGTCGCGCGTTGCCAAGAGGCTCACCGGACCGCTGCCGGCGGTCGATCCGTCAGTCATGCAGCGGTTCGGCGGCATCGGGCCACTGTTCCAGCGTCTCGACGACCAGCTTTAAGAATGCGTTTGCCTGGAATGCATCCAGAGCACGATGGTCGATCGTCAACGTCAGATAGCACATGGGGCGCACCGCGATGGATTCGCTGTCGCCTGCTTCAATCACGCAGACGCGGCGCTGCACCTTGCCGACGCCGAGAATCGCCACTTGCGGCTGATTGATGACGATGGGCGCCGCGAGCAGGCTGCCGCCGACGCCGTGATTCGAGATCGTGAAAGTGCCTCCGCGCACATCCTGCGGCGCGAGCCGGCCCGCCCGCGCGCCCTCCACGAGCTCGTTGAGACGCTGGGCCGTGTCGAACAAGCTCAGGGCCTGAGCGCGGTGGATGACCGGCACGATCAATCCCTTGGTTCCCAGCGCCGTGCCGACGCCGACGTTCACATCGCCATGCAACTCCATCGCGTCCTTGTCAAACGTCGCATTGACCTCTGGATACGCGCGCAGTGCCCGCACGCAGGCACCGATGAAGTACACCGTCAGGGTCAATCGCGTGCCTCGCGACTCGTAACTCTGCGCATGCAAGGAGCGATGCTTGAGCACGCGCGTGAGATCCGCTTCGAACAGCGTGGTGACATGCGGTGCCTCGGCGAGACTGCGCACCATGTGTTCGGCGATGCGCCGTCGAATCGCCGTGTGCGGAACAAGCGTGTTCGCGGATTCGCGCGCTGATTCGGAGGCAGCCTCGGGGTGCGGGACCCGCGGGACTTGGACTTGCGACACATGCCGGGTCACATCTTGGGCGGTCACCCGGCCGTTGCGGCCGGTGCCGTTGATGTCGCCCGCGGCGATCGAATGTTCGCGCAGCAACCGCCTCACCGACGGGCTCAAAACCGGCGGGCTCACAGGCGCATGACGGTTCCCTGCCGCCGCGGCCGCAGACGAACTCTCGATGCTGGGCGTAACCCCCGAGATGCCAATTTGTTTCGGCGCTGCCGATTCGCCCGATATGCTCAACCGCGCGAGCACCTCGTCGGCGCTGACCTCGGTGTCCACGGCCTTGAGTACTTCAATCAGTGTGCCGCTCACCGGCGCGGGCACCTCGACAGTGACCTTATCGGTCTCGAGCTCCACCAACGGCTCGTCCTTGATGACCGTATCGCCGACGGCTTTGCACCAGCGCAAGATCGTGGCGCGGGTACCTTCCGCATTCGGCGGCACCAGCACGTCTTCAATGCGGCTCATGTTCAAATTTCAGACAGATCGATGATCGACCGGGTAATGCCCTCGACGCCGGGCAGCACCGCGTCGAGCAACGCAGGGTTGTGTGGGCTGGGGACGTCCGGCATTGCGAGCCGCTCGATGGGCGCGTCAAGATCGAAGAAGGCTTCCTTGGCGAGCACCGCGGCGATTTCCGCGCCGAACCCGGCCGTCATCGTGTCTTCGTGAACGATCAGACAGCGGCGGGTCTTGCGTACCGATGCCAGCGTCGCCTCGCGGTCCCACGGACAGAGCGTGCGCAAGTCCAAGAGGTCGGCTGATTTGCCGCTGGCATCGATGGCCTGCTCGCAGCGCTCCACCATGGCGCCCCAGGTCACCACCGTCAGCATTGTGCCCTCACGCAGCAGGCTGGCTTTGCCGAAGGGCACCACAAAATCGTCGCCGGGATAGGGGCGCCGTGCTGAAGCGGAGTCGAGCAATGATCGATGCTCGAAGAATATTGTGGGATCGTTGCCGCGTAAGGCGCTTCTGAGCAAACCCACTGCATCCTGGGCATTCGACGGCATCGCCAATCGCCAGCCCACGCCGTGCAGCCACTGCACCTCGTTCGATTGACTGTGCCAAGGGTCGCCGCATTTGAAAAATCCGCCGGGGATGCGTACCACCATCGGAGCGGCGAATCGATTGACGGTGCGCCAACGCATGGTGCCGCAATCGTTGAGCTGTTCAGTGGCTGGGTCGGCATACTTGCGGAATTGAATTTCGGGCACGGGCATGAGGCCGGCCGCCGCCATGCCGACCGCGCGACCGATGATGCCCTCCTCGGAAAGGCTGGTATCGAATACGCGATCGGCACCGAACTTTTCTTGCAGTCCCAGGGTTGCTGCGTGCACGCCTCCCTTGCGGCCGACGTCCTCGCCGAAGACCAGCATGCGCGGATTCGTCGCGAGTTCACGTTCCAGCGTGCGGCGTACCGCCGTCACCAGATTGATGCGCGGACCTTCGGGGTGGGGCTGCTCACTGCCCGGCAATGGCACGACCCCCGCGCAGCGTATTCCACCTTGCTGCTGTAGATCGATTGCACCATCGGCACCGAGCTCGGAAAACACATAGCGTTGAATGTGCTTAGGGTTGGGTGCTGCGCGCTGCTCGACCTTGGTCAGCGTCTGCGCAACGGCTGCGCGGCCGTTGGCCATTTCTTGATCCCAGTCCGCTGCGGAAATCGTGTACGGCACCAATTGGCCGCGCAGCCTCGCGAGTGGGTCCCGCTCCTTTTCTTCCGCAATTTCACCCGGGCTCTTGTAGGTCTGCGTGTCCTGCCCGGAATGGCCTGAAAGGCGGGGCACGAGGAGTCTGATCAGAGCCGGGCCATCCCCTGATCTGACGCCGGCGACGGCGTCTTGGATCAGGGCGGCGGCGGCCGCTGGATCCGATCCATCGCCATCGAGCACGCGCAGCCCGCGAAAGCTCTCGAGATTCCGCGCAATGTTGCCGCCGGGAGTTTGCTGTCGCGAGGGGACCGAAATTCCGTAGCCGTTGTCCTCGATGAAGAATAAGAAGGGCAGCCGTTCGGTGGTGACGATATTCAAAGCAGCCCAGAATCCATTGGTCGCGGTCGAGGCCTCTCCGCCATGCGCCACTGCAATACTGTTTCTGCAGGCCTGATCGCCAAGTTGCGCTGCGCGATAGCGCAAGGCCTGAGCCCATCCGACCGCCGGTGTGTATTGCGCGCCCACGCCACCACAGACCGGCAGAACGCACGGACCCAGTTTGCGCGGCATATTGAACACCACGCCGATGTCACGCCCATCGCTCATGCCCCCGGCGCGCATCATGGTTGAGGCCAGAGCCTCTTCAAGTGGAAGTCCGAGGCCGAGCAAAAGCGGCCTCGATCGATAGTAGCCGCCCACGGCATCTTGGGATCCGGTGAGCTGGGTGCTCAATAGCACTTGAGTGAGATCGTGCCCGCGGGCCGAGAATTGATAGAGGACCTTGCGGTCGCGCAACAGCGTGAATTCTTCCAGATCGTCCAGTGCGCGCGAAATGGCGACGTGGCGCAGCACCGCACGCCAATCGATGGCGGTGGGCTTGGGCGCGTGCGCCATCTGCAGGGGGTTTGCAACCATCGCATGCCTCGTTAAAGCCTTCCAAGTTGGCTGAGACTAATGCACCGCAGTCATCGGAAATCGCCAATTGCAGCCCATATACGCGCTATTATTAGTGATTATCACCAATATCTCACGCATAGGTGCTTGAAACATGAAGTTTGATCGCTTTGACGCCAAAATACTTGATGCGCTGCAACGCGATGGCCGGCTGTCTGTGGTAGACCTCGCGGACTCGATCGGCTTGTCGCCCACGCCCTGCGCGCGACGCATCAAAGCGCTGGAAACAGAAGGGGCCATCGAGGGCTACACCGCCGTGCTGAATCCAACTCGCGTCGGACTGGCAGTACTGGCCATCGTGCAAGTCAAGTTAACTGAGCACACCGACGAAACGGTGGCGCGATTCGAGCGCGAAATTCAACTCATGGATGAGGTGACGAGATGCTTCGCGATGACGGGAAGCTACGACTTCATCCTCGAGGTCTACGGCAAGGACTTGGATGCCTTGAGCAACGTGGTGCTCAAGAAACTCATTCGCGTGCCCAATGTTCGCGACATGCAATCGAGCGTGGTGCTCGCGACCATCAAACGCATGGCGCGGATTCCTCTGATGCACCTGCAGGAGCTATGATCGCTGAATGAGCGGCCGATTCACTCCATTGGCAATTCTCGCCTTCTTGGCGCTCCCGCTCGCAGCGATCCCTCGCCATGCCGGCGCGGCGGCCTTCAAAGATGTCTCCTACGATTTGGACCGGGATGAATTGGTGATGGTCGTGGTTTTCGGCGGGATCAACCCGGACCACCATTTTTCTTTCGCCTGGGAGCGATGCATCGACCGCGGCGACAATCGGCACCAAATTTCGGTACAGCTGCTGGATCAGCAATTCGAGGAGCCTGCTCGCCAGGAATTTACCAAGACCATCCGCTTGAGCTTGAAGGATATGGACTGCAGGCCTGGCGAGCTGACGGTGAGAACCATCCCTAATAACGTTTATACCGTGCAGATCCCCGCGCGCGCCGACGCGCAACAGTAGCGAGCCGGCGGTCGGCCGGCCCGCTTTCGCGGATGCTGCGAGACTACTGCTTTAGGGAGAGTGCCGCGGCCTTGGCGTTGGCCTTGGCAGCGCCATAGTCGGCTTCAGCTTGATCCCTGCATGTCTTTTGGGCGTCGCCGCCCAGCGCAAGGCAATTCGCCATCGCGACCTTGCGATCCCCGTCGGCTTTGGCGACTGCGAGGTTGTACGCATCCTTCGCGGCGGCATTGTTGAAATTCACGAGCGTGTCATCGACTTTGTCTGCCGCCTTGTTCAGGTCTTTTTCAGCGGATTTCTCGCTGTTGGCCACCTCCGCAGCGGCCTTCTGTTCAGCGGCCGCAACGTCCTTGGCGACGGTATCGGGAGACTTGGCGCTGTCGCAACCCGCGATTATGAGCAGGGCGATTGCCATCGCCGAAGTTAAAACCGTGCGCATGTTTATCCCCTTATGAAATGGTGAATGATGCTCGCATCCGCTCCCCTTCAGAACGCGTGCTGGCCCGCGAAGTATAGCTTAGGGCCCTCAATGTCATGATGCTCGGGCCGGAGTCTTTGACAAGCGAAGCACGCCAGGCCAACCTTTGGCATGACGGCAATAAACAACGATGCCCGGGGGAAGATGAAAACCTTAAGCAGGATGGGTGCCGCACTGATGCTCATGGCGCTTGATCTGACATCACCCGTTCGAGCGCAGACGGCGGTCGCGGCATCGACGGCCGTGCGCGAACAGAACTGGCACGTCGCCGGTCTTGGTGCTCCGGCCGACATTGTGATCGATCATTGGGGCATCGCGCACATCTTCGCTGCCAGCACCCGCGACGCCTTTTTTCTGCAGGGCTACAACGCCGCGCGCGATCGGCTTTGGCAGATCGACCTGTGGCGCAAACGCGGCTTAGGATTGCTGTCGAAATCCCTGGGGCCCGCCTACGTCGATCAAGACCGCGCGGCGCGCCTGTTCCTCTATCGCGGCGATATGGGCAAGGAGTGGAGCGCGTATGCGCCCGATTCGCATGCATGGGTCGCCGCCTTTGTCGATGGCGTGAACGCCTATGTCGCCGAGGTGCGCAACGCAGAGAAGCCCTTGCCGTTCGAATTCAAGCTGACGGACAGCCTGCCCGATACCTGGCTGCCCGAGGATGTGCTGCGGATTCGCAGCCATGCGCTGGTATCGAACATCACCCAGGAGGTCGCGCGCGCCCGCGTCGTCTGCGCGGCGGGCCTCGGGGCGGATCGGCTGCGCCGGAAGATAGAACCCGCAGGCCACCACATGGTGGTCCCTGCCGGCCTCAATCCCTGCGATGTACCCGCCGATGTGCTGAAGGATTATTTGTTGGCCACCAAGCAGGTGGATTTCAACGCCCCTGCCGGAACAGAGCGACACGCGGAATTTTCGCCCGAGAGGGAATTGGCGTCGGCGATCGATGCGCAGTCCATGGAGGGTTCAAACAACTGGGTGATTGCGCCATCGCGCACGACAAGCGGCCGGCCCATTCTTGCCAACGATCCGCATCGTCAGCTCGGCGTGCCATCGCTGCGCTACCTGGTGGGTTTGAATGCGCCGGGGCTCGATATCATTGGAGCCGGCGAACCTGCGCTGCCGGGCATTTCCATTGGACACAATGATGACATTGCTTTCGGCATCACGATATTCGCAATCGACCAAGAAGACCTGTACGTGTATGAGTTGAAGAAGGGCGATCCGCAGAGCTATCGCTATAAGTCCGGTTGGGAAAAAATGAAGGTGGTGCGCGAGACGATTGACGTCAAGGGCGGTGCTTCGCGCGGCGTCGAGCTGCGCTTCACCCGTCACGGGCCGGTGATGGCGCTGGATGCGCCGAACAATCGAGCGTTCGCCATGCGCACCGTGTGGAATGAGCCCGGCCTCGCAGGCTATTTCGGCTCATCGCGCTTGCTCACGGCAAAAACTTGGGACGATTTCAAGGCGGCGGGCAACGCCTGGGGTGCACCGCCGCTGAATATTGTCTATGCCGACATCAAAGGAAATACAGGTTGGGCCGCGGCCGGTCGCGCGCCCATACGTAAAAATTGGGACGGGCTCATGCCGGTGCCGGGAGACGGTCGTTACGAATGGACCGGATTCCATGGCAACGATGTGCTGCCCTCGCGGCTCAATCCGGCCGAGGGCTTTTTTGCCACCGCCAACGAGATGAACTTGCCTGCGGGTTACCCCAACGATCAGAACAGGATTGCATTCGAATGGACCGATCGATCGCGCATCGATCGCATCAACGAGCTCCTGGGCGCCAAAGCGAAGACGACCCTGGCCGATTCGATGGCGATTCAGACCGATGCGGTGAGCACGCAGTCGCGGCGCGCGGTCGCACTGCTCGGAACTTTGTCCTCGCCGGATGCCGAAGTTTCACAGGCGCTCGACTTGCTCAAGATGTGGAACCATGAGGAGAGCACGTCCAGCCCGGCAGCCGCCATCTACGAGGTGTGGGTGACGAAGCACCTCGGCAGGGCGACAGTGGCAAGGGCCACACCTGAGGCGGCGCGCAAGCTCATCGGTGATGCGCATCTTGCCGCCGTGATTGATTATCTCGAGCATCCCGACGGCGCGCTGGGCGCGGACCCCGCCGCAGCGCGCGATGCGATCTTGTTGGAAAGTCTGAAGGCGGCAATCGCGGAATTGAAGCAGCTCCTGGGACCGGCCATGACTTGGAATTGGGGCAGGCTGCATCACGCGACTTTCGAGCCGGCCATCGCCGTCCTGGCCGATCCGCAGCTGCGTGCACAGATGTCGGTGGGCCCGCTGGAAGTCCCTGGCTCGGCTTCCACGCCGCGCGCGCAGGCCTATCGCCCGACCGATTTTTCAGTGATCTCCGGAGCCTCGGTGCGCATGGTGCTGGATGTGGGGGCGTGGGACAATTCAGTGGTGGTGAACACACCCGGCCAGGCGGACGACCCGATGAGTGCGCACTATCGCGACTTGTTCCCGATGTGGGCAGAAGGATCCTACGTGCCGCTGAGGTTCAGTCGTGCCGCCGTCGAGCGCGATGCGGAGGATCGTATTCATCTGACCCCCGGCCGATAGCATTTGAAAGGCGTCGCTGTATGAAAAAGCTGAAGCACGAATCGGAATTATTCAAGGCGGCATTGCTCGCCGGCGTCAATTATGCGGAAGGCCGCAAAGCCGTTGAATTCGAGGCCACCGACTCGGCGAGCGACAAGGCATTGTATGTTTATCGGTTGCTGGTTCACGATAAAGTGATTGCGCCGATGCCCGAGGATCAAGTGAGTGAAAAGACGATTCGCCATCGGCTCGCGACTTGGTATGCGCATCAATTGCCGAAGGGCCACCCGCTGACGGAGTAACAGCAGCGGTCGTACGCCTGACCGGAACGCCGGGATGACACGCGGCATCTAATGTCATATCCGCACCTTGACTGAGTGCGAATCTGCCTTACCGGCGTCTTTCCATTCTCTCAGGAGTCTCGATAATGAAGCCTCATATTGCCGCCTTAGCCGGATTTCTCGCCTTGTCGCTTGGCTTAAGTTCTGCCCAAGCGGCAGCGCCCACCGATCCTCAGATCGCTGCGATTGTCGTAACCGCCAACCAGGTCGATATCGACGCCGGCAAGCTCGCCGTGTCCAAAGCCCAGTCCCCGGATGTAAAGACATTCGCTCAACTCATGATCACCGATCACGGCGGCGTCAACAAATCGGCGACGGAACTTGTTCAGAAACTGCATGTCACGCCGGAAAGCAATCCGACCAGCCAGTCTTTGCAAAAAGGCGGCGACGATAATTTGGTGGTACTCAAGACGTTGAGCGGCAGCGCGTTCGACCGCGCGTACGTCGGCCATGAAGTGGTGTATCACCAGGCGGTGCTCGATGCCATTGACACCACGCTGATCCCCGGCGCGCAGAATGCCGAGCTCAAGGCATTGCTCGTCAAAGTCAGGCCGGCATTTGTTGCTCACTTGGAACACGCCAAGCATTTGCAAAGCGAGCTGGGTAAGTAAGCATGGGACAACGCCTTGCGTTGCGGCGATATGCAGCCGCGGTCGCCAGCCTCGTTTTGGCCGGGGCCGCGGTCTCGAGCAGCCAGGTAAAGAACGGCGCGAAGACCTTTGTGGTCAGCATGCAGATCGCAGGCTTCGAGCCCCAGATCCTGACTGTCAAGACCGGAGATCGAGTCACCTGGGTGAACAACGATTTTTTTCCGCATACGGCGACGGCGGACGACAAGGCGTTTGATTCTCATAGCGTCCCGCCGAGCGGTACGTGGACATTCGTGGCGGGCAAGCCCGGTACGTACACCTATACCTGCACGTTTCATCCTACAATGAAGGGAACCATCAAGGTGCAATGAGGCGAAGCGATGGAACTAATCGCAACGGCGGAACAGATTGCAACGGCGGCAAGTTCGGCTGCCGTCCATGATCGCTCAATGGCGAACAGCATTGCCGCCGGAGACGTTGCCGCATTCGAGTGTTTGATGCGCCAATACAACCGCCGCCTGTACCGTCTCGCACGTGCCACCCTGCGAGATCGGACGGAAGCGGAAGACGCGCTGCAGGACGCTTATCTTTCCGCGTTTCGATCGATAGGAAGTTTTCGCGGCGACGCCTCGTTGAGCACGTGGCTCTCGAGGCTGGTGCTCAACGAATGCTTCGCCCGAATGCGGCGCAATGTACGCCGCGCGAACGTGATCCCGATGGTCAGTGCGAGCCGCCATGTCGAATCAACCCAAATGATCGTCGATCAATCCGATTCCCCCGATGGCGCATTGGGACGCGCTCAGATCCGCGATTTGCTGGAACGCAAAGTGGATGAGTTGCCGGAAAACTATCGCATCGTTTTCGTCCTGCGATCCGTGGAAGAACTGAGCGTCGACGAGACTGCCGAATCCTTGGGCATTCCCGAGGAAACGGTCCGAAGCCGGCATTTCCGCGCCAAGAATATGCTGCGGGAGTCCCTGGCTCGAGAGTTGGACATTGCCGAGCCCGATCTTTTTGAATTCGGCGGTGATCACTGCGATCGGCTCGTAGCGGCAGTGTTGTCGCGCATCTCTGGAGTCTTCGGCACGGCTACCGTAGGCCGCTGACCGCCTTCATTTGTACGCTGCCGCACAAAGCGGTTAGAATCGGCGCCACAGCATTGAGCAGAGTAATGGGAGTAGCTCTGCCGCAGGTTGCAAGGAGGCGTATATCATCGATTTTCGCGATCTTAGAAGCAATGTCTTGTTGTCCGCGCTCCCAACCCCCGTCAGGGACCGCTGGTTACCGCACCTAGAACCGGTAGCGATGCCGCTCTCCCGAGTGGTGTACGAGCCGGGCGCCACGTTGACTCATGTGTATTTCCCGACCACCGCCATCGTCTCGCTGTTATATGTCATGGAAAATGGCGCGTCCGCGGAGATTGCCATCGTCGGCAATGAGGGCATCGTGGGGATATCGCGGTTTATGGGCGGAAAATCCACTCCCAGCCGCGCGGTCGTTCAAAGTGCGGGCGGCAGTCTGCGGCTCAATGCGGAGTTTTTGGAAGACGAGTTTAGTCAGGCCGGTCCCGTGCGGCACCTGCTGCTGCGCTATACCCAAGCCCTGATCACTCAGATGGCGCAGACCGGGGTTTGCAATCGCCACCATTCTTTGGATCAACAACTGTGCCGATGGCTGCTGCTGAGCTTGGATCGGTTGAAAGGCGACGAACTCGTCATGACGCAGGAACTGATTGCCAATATGCTGGGCGTGCGTCGCGAAGGCGTAAACGAAGGGGCGCTTAAACTACAGCAAGCAGGACTGATCCGATACGCGCGCGGGCACATAACGGTGCTGGATCGCGCAGCACTCGAGAAACGGACTTGCGAATGTTACGCGGTGGTCAAAAAGGAATACGACCGGCTGCTTCCGCAGAGGATTGCATTGTAAGCGCGCGTGGCGTCAAGGGAACCGAACCGACGAAGGTCGCAGCAGGTCTTTGACGACAGTCGGCGCAAACTCGCACCATTCGATACCGACGCTCTCATCGAGCTTGCGCGAGACGTGCGCCTTGACGATGGCAATGCGCGGCGAAGGCGGCGGCAGCTCGATGTGCACTTCGATGAGACTGTGAAGACGCAATTCGCAATCGGACTTCACCAGTGCTCCGCTCAAACTGAGGTTCTTGATGCGGCCGCCAGATCCTGCCATGCCGGCTGCCGACACGTAAACGGGTATATTTACGCGGACCCGCTCTCCCCAGCGGTGTTCCATTCCATTCCCTAGACGTAGCATGATGCCTCCCGTTCGAAGTCTCGGCGTGGCGAAGCAAACATCCGTTGCTTGACAGGAAACTATGCGCCTTGGCGACGTGCCCCACTGTACGTTGCCGCACAGTCATGTTCGTAAAAGTTTGCTATATGGAATCGTCCAAGGATGTGGACGCCGCGAGATTGTGCATTGCGCAACATTCTCCTGATTCAAAACGACAGTGGCGAGGCCAACGCGGTGCGCGACGCGCTGGCAAATTCCAGCGACGGGTCATTCCGCGTCAATTGGGTGAAGAGTTGCTTCGAAGGCCTGAACGCACTGGCGCGTGCGGCGTCGCAGGGAAGCCGCGGCGCGGACCGCGTTGCGGCAGTGTTGGTCGATCTATGCCTCCCTGACTGCGGTGGCATTGAGACGTTTGATCGATTGTTTCTGGCGGCGCCGCAGATCCCGATCCTGATTCTCGCCGCTGCGGAGGATGAGGTCGTCGCCCGGCTGGCAGTTCAGCGCGGCGCCCAAGAGTATCTTCTGAAAGGGCGCCTGGACACCTATCTATGGCCGAAAGCAGTTGCCGGCATGATCGACCGCGCCGCGAACATGGAAGTGCTGTTCGACCAAAACGAGCGCGCCCAAGTCACGCTCAACTCCATCGGCGACGCCGTGGTGACTACCGACGTTCTTGGGAATGTGACTTATCTCAATGCTGTTGCTGAAACCCTGACCGGATGGTCGCAAATTGAGGCCGCGGGTCACCCGCTTGAAGATGTGTTGCGGATTATTGATGGCGAGACTCGCGGACAAGCACGCAATCCGATGCTATTCGCGATACGGGAAAATAAGACCGTGGGCCTGACACCCAATTGCGTCTTGATACGCCGCGACGGAGCCGAAGCTCCCATCGAAGATTCTGCCGCGCCCATTCACGACCGCCATGGACAGGTGACCGGTGCCGTCATGGTCTTTCATGATGTCAGCGCGGCCCGGGCGACGACACTCAGAATGGCATACTTGGCCCAGCACGACAGCTTGACCGATTTGCCCAATCGAAGTTTGTTCAACGATAGGCTGACCGAGGCGATCACGCTCACCGGTCGCTACCGACGCCAACTCGCCGTGCTATTTTTGGACATCGATCGCTTCAAGCATGTCAACGATTCCCTGGGTCACGACATCGGCGATCGGCTGCTGCAGTCGATCGCGCAACGACTGCTCGGCTGTGTGCGTGCCTCGGACACCGTCAGCCGCCAGGGCGGCGATGAATTCGTGATCCTGTTGTCTGAATTGACGCACGCCCAGGACGCGACCATATGCGCGGATAAGATACTCGAGACCCTGCGCACGCCGCATCGTATCGATGAGCATGATGTGCAGGTAACGGCAAGCATCGGCATCGTGACCTATCCGGACGACGGCGCGGATGGCGAGACATTGCTGAAGCACGCAGATTTTGCGATGTATCACGCCAAGGATAGTGGGCGCGATAACCGGCAGTTCTTCAGGCGGGATCTAAACCAGCGCGCGGTGAAACGGCACTCGGTCGAGGATTCCATGCGCCATGCCCTGGAGCGGGAAGAGTTTTCCCTAAATTACCAACCCAAAGTCAATCTAGAGAATGGCGAAATCGTCGGCGTCGAGGCGCTCATCCGATGGCTCCGCCCGCATATCGGACTCGTGTCGCCTGCGGAATTCATCCCGATTGCGGAAGAATGCGGTCTCATGGTCCCAATCGGGCGCTGGGTACTGGCTCAAGCCTGTCATCAGGCGCAAGCCTGGCAGGAAGTCGGCCTCGCGCCGATTCGCATCGCGGTGAACATCTCGGCGGCGGAGTTGCGCGCCAAGGATTTCTTGCAGAGTGTCGGCATGATCCTCGCGGAAACCGGCCTGGATCCGCATCTTTTGGAGCTCGAGCTGACGGAAACCTTCATGGTGCAGGATTCGACAGCCATGTCGGCAATACTGCAGGACCTCAAGGGATTGGGGATAAAGCTTGCTCTGGATGACTTTGGCACGGGATATTCGAGCCTGAACCATCTGCGACGCTTTCCGATAGACACGCTGAAGATCGATCGGTCATTCGTGCGGACCATCACGACGAATGCCGGCGATGCCAGCATCGTCAGCGCAGTGATCAGCATGGGAAAGAATTTGCATATGCGCGTCGTCGCGGAAGGGGTCGAGACACGGGAGCAACTTGCATTTCTTCAGGATCGGGAGTGTCCCTTCGGGCAAGGTTACTTCTTCAGTCAACCATTGACGGGTCAGGCGTGTGCGCAACTATTGCGACGGGGTATCGCGGTGGATGATCGAGAATACCAACCCTGCTGAGCGGAACGGGTCTTCAGCACCACATCGAGAATGCAAAAGAAGGAGTACGACAGATACTTCCAAACCGAAAACGATTCGAAGGGATTGAATCGGCGGCTGCTGTCAGGAAGAGCTGTCGTACCCCGAAAACCTCAGGCACACACCGTATCCAGTCGGCGCCGGAAAATCTGTTCGCTAACGCGCTTATGACAGTGAGCCGTGAGAAGAAAATCCTGCGCGCTCGCTGCCGCGAATCTGAGAGCTCCCTGGAGCCGCAGATCAAATATCGGCCACGGGTGCGCTAATTTCGTGACATTACGACGTAGTGATGTCATGATGTCGCTATGGAAATTGATCCGCAATCGCATGTGCCGCTGCACGCTCAGGTCGAAGCGTCCTTGGTGCGGTCCATGGCAGGTGGCGAGCTACCACCGGGTGCCCGTCTGCCGTCTGAAGACAGCCTTATCGAGCGATATGACGTCAGCCGCACCACCATTCGCACCGCCGTTCAAAGCCTCATCGGGCGCGGATTAGTGGAAATCCGCCGCGGCAAGGGGACCTTTGTCACGCAACCCGTCATCACGCAGGAGCTGACCGAGCTGACCGGTTTTGTTGAAGACATGGAGGCGCTGGGGCGAGACCCATCCGCGAAAGTTTTGGACCGCCGCATCGTCGCCGCCAGTGAAACCGTCGCCCGGCAACTCTCGCTGCAGCGGGGCACCGCGGTCGCGCGGATTCAGCGCGTACGTTTGGCCGATGGCACACCACTGTCGTTCGATGAAACCTATCTGCCTCGGGATCTGGGCGAAAAAATCATGGCTGATGACTTGGAGAATCAACCCATATTCTCGTTACTGGAACGGAAGTACTCGACGCCGCTCCTTGACGCGGAATACCGGCTTGCGGCCGTTGCATCGCATGGCACGGTGGCACGAGCGCTCGGAATCAGTCCCGGTTGCCCAATTTTCCTGATTGAACGAACCACCTATTCCGACAACCATCGGCCCGTCGATTACGAAAGACTCTATTACCGCGGAGATCACATTCGATTTGTTACCCGGTTGACGCGCCGTCAACCGGCGCCAACGCGGTCGCAGGGAATTTAAAATGAACGGCGGCTTGGAGATGTGGTTGTTCGCCATTGCCTTGGGGACGAGCATGCTCGGCGGCTTGCTTGGAATGGCGAGCGGCATTTTCATCGTGCCGATACTGACGATGTTCGGGGGCATCGACCTTCACACGGCCATTGGCGCAAGCCTCATTTCGGTCATCGCCTGTTCGTGCGCCAGCGCCGCACCTTTTCTGAAAGACAAGCTGACCAATATTCGCCTGGCGATCCTGCTGGAAACGGCCACCACTTTTGGTGCGCTCTGCGGCGTATTTTTGGCCGGATTGATTGCGACCCAATACTTGTATGTCATCTTCGCGCTCATCCTGCTGCTGTCTGCACAGCAGATGGCGGCGCGGCGCAAGGAGTCGCCCCGCCCGTTGAATCAAGGCATGGAATATTCCGTGCAGCGATTGCCGCTGGGAATGACGCTGATGTACGGCGCCGGTTTGATATCGGCCCTCCTCGGCATCGGCAGCGGCGTTCTCAAGATTCCTGCCATGGACACCGCGTTGCGGCTGCCCATTAAAGTATCTTCGGCAACGTCCAACTTCATGATCGGCGTGACGGCGGCGGCCAGCGCCGGCGCCTACTTTGCACGCGGCGACATCCTGACGCCGGTGGCGGCACCAGTCGCGTTGGGATCCGTCGTTGGCGCCGTCCTCGGAGCGCGCATCCTCATGAAGCTGCCCAACGAAAAGCTGCGTATGATGTTCGTTTGCATACTGGTGATCCTATCGGTACAAATGATGCTTGCGGCCTTTGGCATCAATCTGATCAAGGCGGCCCCTTGAAGTTCGGCCGCGCATCGCCTCCTCGACTGGAGCCGGCCTTGGGGACGCTGCTGCACTACGGCACCCTTCTCGCGTCCGCCGTCATAGCGTCGGGGCTCGCGCTGGCTCTCGGTTTCGCCGCACCGGGAATGCGCGTCGCCACCGTCGGACTCCTTCTTATTATATTGTTGCCGGTGGTGCGCGTTGGGGTGATGCTGATGTTTTTTCTGCGGGCAGGCGACTATAAATTTGGCGCGGTCGCCGCTCTGGTCCTGTCAATTATCCTATTGAGCTTCTTCCTCGGCGCTCCATGAGGCCATCCTTACGCATAGAGGTAGGTCGCGGGCAGCCCGAGGCGAACACACGATTGTACTGCCGGACTTGCGGGTAGAACGATACGATCCGAGGATGCGCCAATCACCTTCACCAGCCATCGTTCATGCCGATGTAATCCATAGCCTTCAGACAGGCCCAGGCACTCGCGAATCCAACCGGGAATCAACTCCACCGCCGCTCGCACCAGCATGGGCTGCATCCAATGAAGAGGGCGGGGCAACGCTATGGTTTCGCGCATGATCTGCAAAAATTCGAAAATGATCGGGGAAGGAGCAAGTTGCGGTCCCGCGGTTTCGAACAGGCTGCGCATTTCATCCATCGACCTCGGGGGGTTGGCGGCGCCATAGAGCCGCGAAACGGGGGTTCCCTCGAGGTACAGGCTGTCAAACTCAACGGGACTCAGCGGGTTCACATACCGGTTGTATGCTTCGCCAAACCCGAAAGCAGCTGTGGCATGCACCCAGGTGAGCAGGCGCGGATCACTTGCCGAGTAACTGGCCCCTGAGGGTGTCTTGCCACGAATCGCGGCATGCATGCGCACGACTCGCGCGATCATCGGCTCGGCGATGCTGCGCGCCCCGTATACCGTGATCATCGCTGCCAACCCAGTGCGCTGCAAACGGCCCAGGGGATTTTTGCGAAATGAAGAATATTCCCAGATGCCCGCTCGCACCGAGGGCTCCGCCAATTCAAGAATGACAGCGGCCGTTCCGCCGACGAACAGTGCGATCGGATTCTTGAATATCCGCCATGACACGGATTGCGGGCGCACCAGCGCCTCCTCGCGCAGTGGCCGATTAAAGTCACTCTCGCGGCTCGTCTGCCCGTACAAGAATGAATGTAGGGTGGAGTTGAGGCGCCGCTGCAGCGTACCGGGGAGTCGAAGGGCCGAAATCATGAGTCAAGTATCCGTGCCTGGCCTTAGGAACGCTGCCTCCGGCGGGAGCCTTACGCTAGGGGCTTTTCTCGAGCAATGACGTCTTCGCGGCCGGGGCCCCGTCGAGAATGACTTGTTCCAGAACAGCGAGATAGTCCAGATAGCGCTTTCGTCCCAGGGCGGTTATTCGATAAAACGTCTGTGGCCGCTCACGGTCAGGCCCTTTCGCGAGGCTCACCAGCAGGGCCTCTTGAAGCACCTGCAAGTGACGGTTCAAGTTGCCATCGGTCAGTGCACACAACTTTTTCATCTGTGGGAATGGCAGGCCCTTGGGGTGTGTTACCAAGCATGTCAGTACGCCCAGACGGGCGCGCTCATGGATGACGCGGCTCAGCCCGTCGTAGGCAAATGGCGAATTGGTCGGCGTCTTGCGGTTAACTTTCTTCAATTGCATCCTCGAATCCATAACATAAAACGGCGGCGACGAGTAACTGGCCGATGCCGAAGGGTATGCCCATCGCCCAGGGCGACAGCGCATGATGACCGGAGGCAACGAGCAGGCACACGAGTCCAGCTGCAAGATACCAGGCACCAACCCCGAACATTTGGCGGGGCAAGAAACGGCACGAGGCGAACACACCCAGACTAAATATCACTTCCCATAGTCCGGGAAGCATCCACGAATCTTGCGGCGCAATGCGCAACAGCACCACCGTCAGCAAAAGTCCTACCACAACGCAGGGAAGAAACTGCTCGGCCGCCGCCTGAATCATTTCCAGCGCGAGGCCTGAATGAACCCTTCTGGCTCGAAAGATCGTTTCCAGCGCCGACAGGAACACCGCTACGGCGGCCGTGGCTATCCACACGTCGAGGAATGCCTTTAAGCCCTGATTCGAATGCGCCATCCAATGGCTCTGGGCGGCGGCGACGAGTAGCGCGAGCACCCCGCTCGAGGCGACCGACAAAGGGCCGTAGCCGCGAAACTGCGTGCCGCGTGCGACCTGAGTTCGAATCGCGCTGATGTCGTCCAGCGCCTGGCGCAGTTCCGTCATGTCATGGGCCCTTCCTACCCGGCACTCATTCCATGGTAAATGCCTCTATCTGTCAAGAATCGACGCATTGCACCCTGGCTCCGCGGCACACGATTCGACGGGTTGCGGGCGGAGACAAGACCAATGGGTTGTTGCGCTGCGATGTTGCCGGTCGTGCGGCTTAAGTGGTACTTTGCATTACAAAGTCCAAATAGCAGCGACTTGCAAGGCGGTGAAAATTGGCCGCGATTAGAGTGATCGAGTTACCCCGTGGCGCGCATGCGCGCGCTTGGGTTTTCGCTTTTCTGGTCGGCACGGTCGGTATCGTCGGCTTGGTGCACGATTCCTGGCCCACGTCGGTTCGAGTGCAGTGGCTCAACCTGCACGCTGTTTTCGGATTGTTGCTGTGGATCATGGTGGTAGCGCAATTCCAGCATGCCCGCTCCGGTAGTCTCGTGCACGGAACGGACTTACAGCCGATTTGTCGGCAGTTATCTCGAACAATATATCTTCTGTTGTATATCGTCTTTGGCGCGGGTCAGTTCGTCCGCCTCGCCGTATTTCTGTGGAACCGCGCGACGTTTGGCGCAATGCATCCAGCGATCGTGCAACCTCCGGAGAATCTGCGCGATTACCTGGCGTACGGAATCGTTGCCCTTGTCACCATTCGCGCTTTGACGGCGCTGCATCGTCATACGCTCAAGCGCGCCGGACTACCCTCAGCGTTTCCCGACTACCAACACCACAAATGATTCCGCGATCAGCGCGGGCCGTGGGTGAGGTTGGGCGACGGTGGCGGCGGGAGCGGGTCCGAAGTCGGCCGTGACGAGATAAACCTTGCCGGTCTTGCTGTCGAGGGCCATGGTGCGCGCACCGCGTTGAGTGGGCACGGTGTCGGCAACCGCATAGTGGTCGGCAGAATCTTGGCGGATCACTGACAAAGTCCCTTCGCCGTTCGAGCTGTATACGATTCCGCGTTTCTCGTCGTAGGCCGCCGCATCGGGATGCTCGCCGATGGGCACCAGCGCCACCTGCTTGCCGCTGACGCTGTCGGTCACGGCCATCACCTTGCCGTCGCAAACCGAGAACAAGCGGTGGTGGGTGGTATCGATGGCAAGGCCGCTCGGACTGTTGCAACCGGGCAGAGGCCAAGTGGCTTTAACGGCCAATTTTGCACTGTCGATCACGACCATTTGTCCAGGCTCGCTTTCAATATTCACGAAGATCTGGCCGCGGCCATCATCGGCCGCAAATTCCGGCTTGTCCGGCACGGGAATCGTGGCAACTACGCCCAAGCTCGATCCGTCTAGCACCGTCACATCCTTGCTTGCGCCGTTGAATGTAAACACGTGCTTGGCAGTGGGCTCATAGAGAATCGCGTCTGGATTGCGGCCGGGAATTTTTGCTTCCTGGATGACCTCGAGGGTGTCAAGATCAAAGACAGTCACCGAGTTTGCACGCCCGTTGCTGGTGTAACCTCGATTCAAGCCCTTGGCCAGCGCAATGCCATGCACGCCTTGCGTATCGGAAATGGATCCGATGAGCTTTCCGGATTCGCTGCTGATCACATCAACGCGCGTTGCACGGCTGATGAACACGCGCTCTTTGGCCGGGTCTGCGAGGAGATAGTCCCAGCCTCCCTCTCCGCCCAATTTCCAGTGCTGCAGTACTTGCATTTTTGCACTGTCCGCCGCTCCTGCGGCGATCGGAGCGATGACCAGTGCCAAACAAAAACTCAGTTTCATCCAGAGCCCCAAGGCGGCGCGCATCGATAACATCAGAGATTCCTCCCGTCCTTAGCTTTGTCAAGCAAAGCTCCTAACTATGCCCTACGGACCATGAAAAAGCTTCTATAATTTTTTTGGACTTTGCGGCGCCAAGCCCTCCGTCCGTCCCTAAATTGTCACATTGCAAAACTAACCTAGTGCATAACGACGCCTCGCGTCGATGCCTGGCCGCGTCGATGCCCACTCGCGCCGCCCACATCAATTGGTCACTCGGGGGAATTACAGATGATTCGTTCCATATTGATCACCGCCGCCGCTGCGTCGCTGACCGTCGCCGCATCCACCGCCGCCGTGGCGGACGAGACGTCACTCGAGTCTCACGAAATCAAGCACGTGCTGTTAATCAGCGTGGATGGATTGCATGCGCTCGATCTTTCCAATTTTGTTGCGACTCACGCCGATTCAACGCTCGCGGAACTCGGCCGTCATGGGGTCACATACTCGAACAATTCCACGTCGAGCCCGTCGGATTCATTTCCCGGTCTGGCGGCGCTCGTAACCGGTGGATCGCCGGTCACAACGGGACTTTGGTACGACGACACCTACAACCGCGCACTGTCGCCCCCGGCGCAAACGGACGGTCTCGGCAATCCGGGGGGCAGTTGCCCCGGCAAAATCGGGACCAACGTCGCCTGGGACGAGGCGGTGGACATTGATCTGACGCGTCTCGACGCCGGCGGCGGCCTCAACCCGAAATTTCTGGTGCGAAACCCCAACAACGGCTGCAAGACCATCCTGCCGCACGAGTATCTGCGAGTGAACACGATATTCGAAGTGGTGAAAGTCGGCGGCGGACGCACTGCGTGGACCGACAAGCATCCCTCGTATGAATGGACCAACGGTCCGAGCGGCAAGGGCGTCGATGATTTCTTTGGCCCGGAGATCAATTCGGTCCCAGTAGCGCTGCCGCAATTTCCAGGCTGCTCGCCCGTTCCTTTCGCGGACCCGGCACCGGATGACGGATGGACCAATAGCTTCGATGACATCAAGTGCTATGACTCGATCCACGTTCAAGCCGTGATCAACCAAATAGACGGTTTCACCCACGACCGCGCGAAAAGAGTCGGCGTCCCGGCTCTCTTTGGCACGAACTTTCAGGCCGTCAGCGTCGGCGAGAAGCTCGCGGTCGACCCCGTGACGGGGCTCAAGGGCGGCTACACCGATGTCCTCGGCACGCCGGGACAGGGATTGGCGGGCGAGCTTGAGTTCATCGATCAATCCATCGGGCGGTTCGTGAGAGAACTGAAGGCGCAGCGGCTCTTCGATTCCACACTCATCATCATCAGCGCAAAGCACGGCCAGTCGCCGATCGACGGCAGCAAGCGCCGCGGAATCGGCGGCGGACAACCCGCCGCGACCATCGGCTCATCCGACGCCTTCGACATCTCGGACGACGGCTCCTTGATCTGGCTCACCGATCCGTCGCTGGCGCCGGCTGTGGTTGCGACCTTGAGCAAGCCTGCAAATCAGCAAGCGCTCGGGATTCAAGAGATATTCGCAGGTCAATCGCTGCGCAACAAATTCGATAATCCGGGTGCCGACCCGCGGACGCCGGATATCCTTCTCAAGGTCAATACGGGAGTGATCTTCACCGGTGGCTCCAAGCTCTCGGAACATGGCGGCTTGAATGAGGATGACATTCATACCGCGTTGCTGGTGTCGTTTCCATCGCTCGAGCATGCTGTCGTCAAGAGCGCGGTGAGCAATCAGCAAGTGGCGCCGACCATTATCAAGGCGCTCGGCCTCGATCCTAACGAGCTGGACGCCGTGCGTCAGGAACAGATCGCGCCCTTGCCCTTCCTCTTCAAGGGCAAATTCGACAACCGCGTTTCGGAATTCTAAAGACGCAGCTTCGGCTCGCCCGCCGGCGGGTGCGCGAACTCGCAATACATTTTGGAGCAAATATGAAATCGACCTGTGAAAATGTTGAGTCAACCGCATGGGCCGGGCGCAGCTTGCTAAGCGTCGCCATGGTGCTGGCGTTGGGCGGCGTGGCATCCGCGGACAATGACGAGTCGTTCGGTCGCGGTGAACACTTTGGGAATAAACGGTTTTTCTTTCCCGATAATCTCGTCGTGACCCGGAGTGTTTACGACAACAATCCAAAGAACGTGGTCGTGGGAACAGTGCTGCCTCCCAATTGTGCCGCGACCACGGGAGGGTGTTCCGCTCCGAGCGGCGCTCCAAACGACGGCTCCTATCCGGCCGTGTGGAACAACGTCATTTATGATGCAAGCTTCGGCATTACATCGAAGATCTTTTTGGACCAGATGACCCAGTTTGGCTGGACCATCAGTAGTCTCGAAGTTCCGGCGAACCCTGCGAAGGGCGGCGCCAATCCTGCCGACCATCTGGTCACCAGTTTCAGCTCCAAGTCAGAACTCGCGCTTAATTTATCCAATGACAGCAGATTCGTGACGTTCATGGGGTACGTCGCGCCGGTCAATACCGTCGATGCGTCAAACTCCAATACCCCAGGGGCAATCGATCCCACCAATCCGGTCGGGACTGAATTCCTGCGCGCCGTGGCGCAGGTTGATGCATCTGGACACTTTCAGTTTACGGAAACGAACGCGTACAGCGGCAACAACGGCCGCGCCGCCATCCAAAGTGACTCTCACGGCGTGGATCTGATCTACACCGTGGGCAATGCCGGCAACGGCGCCAATCCACAACCGAACGGCATCATTCTCGGTGCGGGTGCGCAGATCCTAAGCCCCGCAAATGCTGCGGAAGCGGCGCAGGTTCCCGGCCTGCCGACACCGGTTGCGAGCTTCTCGGTGACCGAGCTCGGTGCGAAGGCCGACAAGATCGGCAAGGACGACAACTTTCGCGGCTTGACGATTTTCAATGACGTGCTTTATTTCACCAAGGGCAGCGGCAGCAATGGTGTCAATACGGTGTATTTCATCGACACCACCGGCAGCGCCTGTCCCACCGGTGCTGGGCTGCCGGCGCCTCACGCGCAATTGTCCACAGCGCCCCTGGCGTTCGCCATTGCGAACCTGCAGACGGACGGTCTACCCAACAACGTGTGCATACTGGCGGGGTTTCCGCAGACCCCCAATAAATCGG
>Ga0193726_1000674_pt1 | contig 33235 bp, 36 predicted proteins | sample H2c1metaG_FD_144928 | JGI IMG/M metagenome (GOLD analysis project Ga0193726, IMG submission 144928) | Soil microbial communities from a riparian zone of the East river system, Colorado, United States - H2c1 | ecosystem: Environmental > Terrestrial > Soil > Riparian zone | place: USA: East River... | reverse complement strand
CGGATGCCCGGCGCCGATGTCGGACTGCGCTCGGGCCACGCGCTCGCGCAGGCGGCTGAGAATCTTCGATTCGCCGGTATCGCGCGCGATCAGGTGGAGCGCGTGCACGGTTCGTTGCTGGCCGATGCGATCGACCCGCCCGATCCGCTGCTCGAGCCGCATCGGATTCCACGGCAGCTCGAGGTTGACCACGATTCGGCAGCGCTCGTGAAGATTCAACCCTTCGCCGGCGGCGTCGGTGGCGAGCAGCAACGAACGGCGGCCGCTCGCAAAGTCCGCGAGCGCCGTGGCCCGTTCGTCGCGCGTCAGGCCGCCATGCAGAATTGCGGCGGGACGTCGCACGGCGCGATGCAGGTGCAGCAGCGTGTCGCGATACTCCGTAAAGACAATGACGGGCTCGGCGACGCGCGCGAGGAATCTGCTGAGCGCGGCAACCTTCGTCTCGTGTTCGGCCGCCCGCCGCGCGGCTTCGGCAAGTTGGCGCAGGAGTGTCCGCTCGCGGTCGCGATCTGCCAGCGCGAGCCCCGCGAGGTCCGGCGGTCGATCGGCTTCGTTCTCTTCGCCGTCCGGATCCGCCAGCGGCAGCGTCAGCTGACTCAGTCCATCGTCTTCATCCGGTGTCCCGGCGGCCAAGGCCGCCAGCCGGCGCTCGACGGTTGCCGCCAGCGATCGGGCGCTCGACAGCGCGCGTTTGTGGAGCACCGTCAGCGCCAGCCAGGCGACGACGTCGGCGCCTGCGTGATCGGCGCGAACGGCGCGCGTCAGTCTTTCGACCAGCGCGTGCATCCGATGTTCGGCTGCATTCGGACGGACGGAGAGACAGTGGACGCGGCGTCCCGCGCCGATGCGGACGGCGTCCCGCGAGCGCCGGAAGAGGAGCAGCGGATCGCCGCGGTCGCCGAGCGCGCACAGCGAGAGAAACGCGCGGCGATCGCCGTTGTGCGGGGTCGCCGTCAGGAGCAGCACGTAGGTCGCCGCACCGGCGAGCGCAGCGATGGCGCCGTGCCGATCGCTCGACCCCGCCACGTTGTGCGCTTCGTCGACGATCACCAGGTCCCATGCGACGGCGCTCACGACCGGCAGGATTTCCGCGCGCTTGACGTAGTCGAACGACGCGATGGCCGTCTCCATCGTGGACCACGGGTTCTCGCCTGAAGGCAGCGCGGAGAGGCGGCGTCGCATTTCCCGCGCCTCAGCGATCTCGGCGACGATGCCGACCCGATTCGACAGCTCACGCGCCCACTGATCGCGGAGGCCGGCCGGCGTCAGGATCAGCGCGCGATCGATCGCGCCGCGCGCGCGCAGTTCCGACAGGACGAGCGCCGCCTGGATCGTCTTGCCCAGTCCGACCGCGTCCGCGAGCAGCAGGCGGCAGCCGGCGCCGCGCGCGATGGCGAGCGCCGGCTCGAGCTGGTGAGGCAGCAGATCGATCCGCGCGTGGGCGCCGCTCCGGAGCGCGCCTGGTGGGAGGGCCTCGGCGATCAGCGCGCGGCAGGCGCGCCGCCACAGCCGCCGGCTGACCAGTCGAACGCCGGCGGGCCGGACGATCCGGTCCACCCGATCGAACGGCGTGATGACGCGGCACTGAGAGCCGAGATCCGCGCCCGCGCCGGCGAGCGACAGCACCTGACACGCCTCGTGCGCGCGCACGTCGACGACGCGCCAGCGGCGGCGGCGGACGTGGACCAGATCGCCGGGCCTGAGCGGATCGGATGGCGATTTCTGCATCGCGCGTCGGCCGCTCGCGCGCAGATGTTGCCGCGCTCACGCAAGCGTGGCGCGCGCGTCAGTGATTTGCGGGCAGTGGAGCGGCGGACGGGCGAAGCGGTGGCAAGAAGCGGTCCGGCTATTGGCCGGAGTCGCTGATCTCGTCGAGTTTGGCGAGCAGCGCCGTGAATCCGCACTGCTGCGGATCGAAGAATCCCCATTCGTCCTGGAGTGGCTTCTGATCCTTCTTGCGTTTGTGTTTGCGGGGCGTCGCCGCCGCTGGGGGTTCTTCCCGGCGCGGGGGCGCCGGGCGCGCCACGACGACCGGCGCAGGTGGCGGAACCGCCCGTGCGGGCGCCTGGCCTGTGACCGTGCGCTCCGTGCGGAGCCGATCGATGTCGTGCCGCAGCGCGTCGAGCATGTCGACCCAGTCGAGGCGAGGCGCCGCGGCACGGACCGGTTCCTGGACCGCCACTGGCAGAGGCACCGGCACCGGATCCGGCTCGGGTACCGGAGCGGGCGCGGCGGCGCGTGCTTCCGCGATCACGGCGTCCAGCCGCGGCCAGCGATGCGGCTTGAGCGACAGCGCCGCCCACAGTTCGGTCGGCACCGGCTTCGCGATCGGCTGCGGTTCCGGTTCCTGTTCCAGGTCATTTTCCAGTGCAACTTCGAGCACCGGCTCGGGCGCTGGATCCGGCACGGGCCCGGGCGCGATGTACGGCGGAGGCGCCGCCTCGATCGGGCGCGACTCCTCGAGCTCGGTGATGAAGGTGCCGAGGTCGATCTTCTCCGCGGCTTCCGTGGCCACGACCTCCACCGGTTCGGGCGGTAGTTCGAACGCCTCCCACTCCGAGGCGGGCTCGACGACTGCAGCCGTTTCCACGGACGCGACCGGAGCCGCCTCCACCGGCGCGACGTTTTCTTCCGCCTCCAGTTCGAGTGCCCGGCGTGCCGCGGCGGCTTCGGTGAGATACGCCGCGATCTGTTCGCCGAACACGGAGGGATCGCACCCCTCCGACGTGGACGTCGAGCGGCCGCGCCGCCAGATGGACAGCACGCCGCTGCGGTCCGGCTTCGTGGGCGCGGCGAACACGGGAATCGTCAGCGTCTGTACGTGCGCCGCGGCTGCGATGACGCGCAGCGCCGTCGCCAGCGCCGCATCGTCCTGCGGCGAGAGCAGCGCCGGCACCAGGACGAGATCGGGCGTGCGATTGCCGATCGCCTCGATCGCGCGCTCGGTCGTGTCGGCGAGCACGAGTTCGGCGGCACAGCCGCGCGCCAGGCGCTTCAACTGCGACGCCTGGCGGCGATCAGGTTCGACCGCGACTATGAGTGGCATCTCTCAGGTCCGCAACATGAACAGCACGAGCACGGTGGCGGTCAGGCTGAAGATCACGAGCGGCGCGTGATCGATGCTCTGCTGACGCGCGGCCGCGCTGACGATCGCGACGATTTCACCGGCGCTCGACGACAGGGCGGCGACGCTCGACGCGGGATGGCGCGTATCCACCACCGACGTCAGCTTCTCGCGCACGCGATCGTTGAGCATGACGAGAGTCAGGACGAGCAGCACCGCTCCGCCCAGCGTCAACATTCCCTCACCGACGGCACGCCGCATGGCCTTCACCTCCCGCTTGCATCGATCACTGTTCGCAAATTGCGTTCCTGCCCGTCCCTGACATGTCTAGAGCGCGAAAACGCCGCATTTTACGTGCGCTTTCGCGCGATCGCGAGCAAGACGCCTCGAGATGTTCCGTTTCGTGACGCGGCCCGGCATACAAAAGCGGCCGTGCTCTTACGAATGTGCCGAACCCGGCGTGTGTCGGCGTCGCGCCGGGCGTCCGCCGGCCACGTCGACGCCGCGCCGCTAAATGCGAGAGCGGACGATGGTTGGCGCGACTCGCCGAACCGGCCGCGCGGAGTGCTGGCACAGCCGTTGCGATGTCGTGATGCGTCGCGCGACCAGGCGACTTCGCGTGGTCGCAATTCGCACACACGGCAGTGCGCGCGGTTGCGCGCCGGGAGGAACGAGATGAGTCTCATTAGCTACCTGCGGACGTTCGTGCGCCACGAAGAGGGCCAGGACCTGCTCGAGTACGCGCTGCTCGTCGCGTTGATCGCGATCGTCGCGATTGGCGCCGTGACGGCAGCCGGCACCAGCGTGAAGGCGATCTTCACGACGATTGCCGCCGATCTCGCGACCGCGGCGTAACTCGCGCGGCACTCTCACGGGGCGGGGACGACATCCCCGTCCCGCCATCGATCGTCGTCGGCATCGCCCATGAGCGCGTGAAGGCGCGCTGGAGGAACGAGATGAGTCTGATTAGCTACATGCGCAGTTTCGTGCGTCACGAAGAAGGACAGGACCTGCTGGAATACGCGCTGCTCGTTGCGTTGATCGCAATCGTCGCGATCGGCGCGGTGACCGCGGCCGGCACCAGCGTGAAGGACATCTTCACGACGGTTGCGGCCGATCTCGCGAACGCGCTGTAACTCGCGTCCAGTGACCACGAGGCGGGGCACGTCCCCGCCTCGGTACCCTGAGACGCCAAGAAGAGGTTCACGTATGTCGCACGTGATCGTCGTGATTCGCGGGTTCTTCGACCAGCAGGACGGACAGGACTTGATCGAGTACGCGCTCCTGGTCGCGCTCATCGCGGTCGTCGTCGTGGGAGCTGCGACGCAGCTGGGCGCCACGATTAACTCGGTGTTCTGGCAGCCCATTGCTCAGAGTTTCTGATCCGATCGTGCTCGCGGCCGTTGCCGCCGGCGGCGTGGCCAGCGTCGTCGTGGATCTGAGGAGCCGGAAGGTGCCGAACGTCATCACCTTCGGGATCGCGCTGGTGGGGATGGCGCTCGCAGCCGGCCACGTCAGCGACATGAGCCCCGGCGCCGCGCTCGGCGGCCTGGCGATCGGGTTGGCGCTGATGCTGCCGGGTCATCTGTTTGGCGGCACCGGCGCGGGCGACGTGAAGTTGTTTGCCGCACTCGGCACGCTGCTCGGGCCGATGCGGATCATGGAAGCGTTCTTATACACGGCGATCGCAGGCGGCTTCATCGCGGTCGTGGTGGCGCGGCGGCGCAAGACGCTCGGCGCGACGCTGCAGCGGACGGCGGAGCTGGTAGGAACGGGGGGAGCCAATGTTGCTGAAATCGAACAGGCGTCAACCGACAACCGATTCGCGTATGCGCCGGCGATTGCCATCGGGGCACTCGCGGCCGCGATCGGTCTCTGACGATCGGCGCGCGCCGATCGGACGCCGGATGCGCAGCGAGCGCGGGACGGCGATGCTCGAGACGGCGCTCGTGCTGCCGCTGCTGATGCTCATCGCCGTCGGCATTTTCGATTTCGGCCGCGCCTATCAGACGTGGCAGGTGCTGACCAACGCGGCGCGCGAAGGCGCCCGCGTCGCGGTGCTGCCGAACGCGACGCCCGCGCAGGTGCAGGCGCGCGTGTCGGCCTACATGCAGGCCGGGCAGCTCGGCAACGCGGCGAACGCCACGGTGGCCGTCAATCAGGCCGCGACCGTGTCGCTCGGCGCGTCCGGCACTGCGACCGCATCGCTCGTGACCGTCAACTATCCCTACAGCTTCATGGTGCTCGGGCCCATCGCCAACATGATTCAAGGCGGCCCGTCGCTCGGCGCGCCGTTCACGATGGTGGCTTCCGCGGAAATGCGTAACGAGGCTCAATAAATCATGGCTCGCATGCGAATCTTCCTTGTGCTCGTGCTCGCCATCACCGCCGGTGGCGGCCTGGCGTTCGGCACGTACAACTACATGCAGAAACTGCCGGCGCGCACGGTCACGATCCCCACGGTGCCCGTGGTGGTCGCCGCCGCCGATCTCGACATCGGCACCGAGCTGACCCGCGACGACATCCGGATCATCCAGTGGCCGGCGAACGGCGTGCCGGCGAACGCGATGAACAATCCGGACGAAGTCGTCGGACGCGGACTGATTCTGCCGGTGATCCAGAACGAGCCGATTCTGCCGATGAAGCTGTCGTCGAAGGAAGCCGGCGCCGGCCTGCCGCCCGCGATTCCGCCGGGCCTGCGCGCGGTGTCGGTGAAGGTCAACGAAGTGATCGGCGTCGCCGGCTACGTGTTGCCCGGCACCCGGGTCGACGTCGTCGCGACGGTGAGTCCGACCGAGCAGAGGGCGGACATGACGTCGAAGGTGATCCTCACGAACGTGCAGGTCCTGGCGGCCGGCACGAAGATCGAGCGCGACACCGAGCGCAACAAGCCGATGCCGGTGAGCGTCGTCACGCTGCTCGTGGATCCGGACGAGGCCGAACGCCTCACGCTCGCCAGCAACGAAGGCAAGATTCAGCTCGCGCTCAGGAATCCGCTCGACAAGACGACGACGGTGACGAAGGGGATCCGTCCGGCGATGCTGCTCGGACTGACGCCGCCCGTGCGCCAGGTGGCGCGGCTCCGGCCGAGCGGCGTGCCCGCCGCCGGTGCGGCCACGGCCCCGGAGCCGGCGACCGTCGAAGTAATCCGCGGCGACAAACGTGCGCACGAGATCGTGCGACAGGAGCAGTGACATGAGGACCCAGGAGATGCTGCGGCGCGCCTTCTTCATTCTGGTCATCGCCTGCTTCGGCGAAGCCACGCTGTGGGCGCAAGGCCCCGCCACGCCGGTGGCGGCGGTCTCGATGGCCACGGCCCCCGAGCCCGAGACCAACGCGGTGCGGCTGCTCGTCGGCCGATCGACAGTGGTCGACGTCGGCTCGCCGATTCTCCGGGTGTCGCTCACGAGCTCCGACATCGCGGACGCCATGGTCACGGCGCCGAATCAGCTGCTCGTGAACGGCAAGCTGCCGGGCACGATCTCGATGTTCGTGTGGGAACGGACGGGCGCGATGCGGCGGTACGAGTTGATCGTCCAGCGCGATCTGTCGCGGCTGAACGAACAGCTCCACCAGCTGTTTCCCAATGAGGCGTTCGCCGCGCAGAGCAACGGCAAGGCTGTGGTCCTCTCAGGCCTCGCGTCCAGCAAGGAGATCGCCGACCAGGCGGTGAACCTCGCGGCCGGCTACGTGGACAAGAAGGACGAGGTCGTGAGCCTGCTGCGCCTCCAGGAAGCGGGCGCGAGCAACCAGGTCATGTTGAAGGTGCGCTTCGCCGAGGTCAGCCGCAGCGCGATGACCGAGCTCGGCGCGTCGCTCTTCACGAGCCCGACCGGCGTCGAGAACACGATCGGCCGCATCACGACGCAGCAGTTCGCGGCCCCGGGCTTCGACGAGCTGCAGTACTCGAAGTCCGGCAGCACGAGCGCGTTCGGCCAGCCGGTGACGAGCGCGAGCGGCAAATTCACGTTCAGCGATTTTCTGAACCTGTTTCTCTTCAGCGAGAAGTACGACCTCGGCGTGATGGTGCGCGCGCTCCAGCAGCGCGGCATGTTCCAGAGCCTCGCCGAGCCGAACCTCGTGGCCGAGAGCGGCAAGGAAGCCAGCTTCCTCGCCGGCGGCGAGTTCCCGATTCCTGTGGCGCAGGGCTCCGGCTCGAACATCGCGATCACGGTGCAGTTCAAGGAATTCGGCGTGCGCCTGAACTTCACGCCGACCGTCGAGGGCGATCGCGTGCACCTGAAGGTGCGCCCCGAGGTCTCGACGCTGGATTTCGCCAACGCGATCACGCTCAACGGATTCCGGATCCCCGCGCTGAGCACGCGGCGCACGGAGACCGAGCTCGAGCTGCGCAACGGCCAGACCTTCGCCATTGCCGGCCTGCTGAACAACAGCGTGTCCAACTCGCTGTCGAAGGTGCCGGGGATCGGCGACATTCCGATTCTCGGACAGCTGTTCAAGAGCAAGTCGGCGCAGAAGAATCAGACCGAGCTCGTCGTGATCATCACGCCGACGATTCTCCCGAACAATTCATCGGGCGTGACGTCGAAGCTGCCGCGGATGCCGGAACCGTTCCTGCCGCCGCTGTCTGACAAGAAATCCTTCAGCGCGCCGCCGCCGGCGTTCCAGGATCGCAGCGAGCCGGCACCGACGCCCGCGCCGCCGGCGCCCGTCGCGGCGCCCGCGCCGCAGGCCGCGAAGACGCCGTCGGCCAGCGACGCCGCCCGCACGGTGTCGGCATTGACGCCGGCCGGACCGAAGCTCGAAACGGCGCCGGCCCCGGCGCCCTCGCCGGCCCCGGTTGCGGCGCAGCCCGCGGCCAAGCCGCTGACCGCCGGCGACCAGAAGGCACTCGACCGCGCGCACAAGCAGGAGCGCGATCAGGAGCGCGCACAGGCGCAGGCCGACACGAAGGCCAAGATCGAGAACGCGCGCGTTGCGGCCAAGCAGGCAGAGATCGACAAGCGCAATGCCGCCTCCGAACAGGCGCGCCAGGACAAGCTCGCGAAGGAAAAGGCCAAGAAAGACGCGGAAGCGGCGAAAGCGGCCGGCGAAGCCGCGCGGAAGCAGGCCGAGGCTGACCGCAAGCACCAGAAGGCCGTCGAGGAGGCTCAGGCCAAGCTGAAGGCCGCCGAAGCCGCCTACCAGACCCAGGTGGGAGGGAAGGGCAAGTCATGAAGATCCTGCAGCGCCTCCGTCAGGACGAACGCGGCATCTCGCTCATCTTCGTCGCCGTCGGCATGATGGGATTCCTCGGCGCGGCCACGCTCGCGATCGACGTCGGCATGTTCATGACGGCGCGCTCGCAGGCGCAGAATTCCGCCGACGCCGGCGCGCTGGGGGGAGCTGTCGCGCTCGTCTACAACAATTACGACGACCGCTCCTCGAGTGGACCCGCGGTGCAGAGCGCACTCAGTACGGCGCGCTCCAACGGCGTGATGCACGCGTCGGTGTCGGTCAACTCTCCGGACGTCACGTTTCCGCTCGGGCCGACCGGTCTGAACAATCGCGTGCAGGTCACGGTGTACCGCACGTCCGCCCGCGCGAATCCGATCCCGACGCTCCTCGGCGGGCTGCTCGGCGTCAAGACCGTCAACATCGTCGCCACCGCGATCGCGGAAGCGTCGCCCGCGAACGCGGAGACGTGCGTCATGCCGTTCACGATTCCCGACAAATGGACCGAGAACGTCGACGCTGCGGACAAACCGGACGGGCCGTGGACGCCCGCCTCGAGCTTCGACATGTACGACAAGAAGGGCAAGCTGCTGAAAAACGCGGACGTCTATATTCCTCCCGGCCAGGATGGCTCGACGGGCTACAACCCCGACACGGACAAGGGTGTTGAGCTGGTACTGAAAAGCGACAACACTGGCAAGATCGCGCCGAGCATTTACAACCCGTGGGACCTGCCCGGCAGCGTCGGCGGCAGCGACTACCGGAACAACATCGCCAACTGCAACACCAACATCTTCCAGATCGGCGACGACATGCCGCCGGAAAACGGCAACATGGTCGGCCCCACGAAGCAGGGCGTGGACGATCTCGTCGCGAAGGATCCGAACGCGTACTGGGACACCAACTGCAACTGCGTCAAAGGCAGCGCGTTCGGCGTCAGCCCGCGCATCGCGATCGTGCCTCTCTACAACCCGGTCCTCTACGCCCAGGGCCAGCAGAGCGGCAAGAACGCCACGCTCAACATGGCGAACTACATGGGCTTTTTCATCGAAGGGATGAACGGCGGCAACGTGATGGGCCGCATCTCTCCGATCTCCGGCCTCGTGAAGGGCAACGGCGGCCCGGTCACCGGCGCGTTTCCGAAAGTCATTCGACTGGTCCAATAGCCATGGCGCAACTGGTTGGTCTCATCGTCAGCTCGGATGAAGAATTCCGGAAGCAGGTCGGGCGCCTGCTGCGATCGGGCGCGGTGCCCGTCAGCCTCATCGACGAGAAAGTCCAGCGGGAATCGACGCCGCCGGATCTCGTCATCGTGGACATCCGCGGCGACGCGTCGTCCGCGATGGCGGGCATCGAGCGGCTGCGCGCGGGGTCGGCCGGCGCCGCGATCTTCGCGGTCGCGCACGCGGCCGATCCCGACATCATCCTTCAGGCCATGCGCGCGGGCGCGAACGAGTTCTTCACGTGGCCGCCCGCCGAAGACACCTTTCAAGGCGCGGTGCGCCGGACCGCCGCGCGCCGAGAGACGACGCACGGTGCGCGCGCCACGGCGACGACGCTCGTCTTCTTTGGCGCCAAGGGCGGCGCGGGGACGACGACGGTCGCGGTGAACTGCGGCGTGGAGCTTGCGCGGCTGAGCAAGAAGTCGACGGTGATCGTCGACCTCAAGTCGGGCCTGGGTGAGGTGGCGCTGTTCCTCGGCGTCCGCCCGCGCTATTCCGTGCTCGACGCGATCGACAACCTGCACCGGCTCGATCGCGAGTTCCTCCGGGAGCTCGTGGTGAAGCACAAGTCGGGGCTCGAGATTCTGGCGGGCTCGGATCAGTTCGATAGGCCCGGCGCCGCCGACGGCGGCGCGATCGAAGAACTGTTGCGGCTGCTCGCGCGGCAGTACGAATACATCGTGGTCGACGCCGGCAGCCAGATCAATTCGTGCTCCGTCGCCGTGCTGTACGCCGCGGACACGATGTTCCTCGTCGCCAATCCGGACGTGCCGTCCGTGCGCAACGCGCAGCGGCTGCTCGACCGCGTCCGGCAGCTCGGCGCGTGCGGCGAGCGCGTGCGCGTGCTGCTCAATCGCGCCGCGGAGCCGTTTCCGATTCCGCCCAAGCAGATCGAGAACGCACTGGGACATCCGATTCACCACATGTTCCCGAGCGACTACAAGACCGTGTCGACGGCGCTCAACTCCGGCGTGCCGCTCGCGCTGACCGGCAACACGGATCTCGCGGCGCAGTTCGACGCCTTCACGCGCCAGGTGCTCGACCCGTCGTCGAACGATGCCCCGGTGCTGCCGACGACGCGGCGCAACCTGCTCGGCCTCGAAAAGCTCGCGTCGATCTGGTAACCCACCATGAGCACACCAGCCCAGGCATTTTCGACAACGCGACCGACGCCGCCGGTTGTGGGACGCGCGCAGCCGCAGCGGGCGCAGTACGTCGAACTGAAAGCCAACGTCCACCGCAAGCTGCTCAACCGGCTGAATCTCGAGGCGCTCGCGCAGGCGGACCGGCCGCGCGCGGAAAGCGAAATCAAGACGCTCGTGACCGAGCTGCTGGCCGAGGAGGGCACGCCGATCAGCCTCGGCGAGCGCGACTCGCTGTTCGTCGAGCTGATCGACGAAGTGTTCGGCCTCGGGCCGCTCGAGCCGCTGCTGCGGGACGAGTCGATCAGCGACATCCTGGTCAACACCTACAAGAACGTCTACGTCGAGCGCAGCGGCATGCTCGAAAAGGTGTCCGCGTCGTTCCAGGACGACCGCCACCTGCTGCGCGTGATCGATCGCATCGTCAGCGCCGTGGGGCGCCGCGTGGACGACAGCTCGCCGATGGTCGACGCACGCCTGCCGGACGGGTCGCGCGTCAACGCGATCATTCCGCCGCTCGCCGTGGACGGCCCGCTGCTCTCGATCCGCCGTTTTCCGGCGGAACGGCTCAAGGCGGAGGACCTCGTCACCCTTCGGGCGCTGACGCGTCCGATGCTGGACTTTCTCAGCCACTGCGTGAAGGCGCGCATGAACGCGCTCATCAGCGGCGGCACCGGCGCGGGCAAGACGACGCTCCTGAACGTCCTCTCGAGCTTCATCGGCGACCGCGAACGCATCTGCACGATTGAGGACGCCGCCGAATTGCAGCTCCACCAGGAGCACGTGGTCCGGCTGGAGACGCGGCCGCCCAACGTCGAAGGCAAGGGCGCGGTGCGGCAGCGCCAGCTTGTCGTCAACGCCCTGCGTATGCGCCCCGACCGCATCGTCGTCGGCGAGGTGCGCGGCGAAGAAGCGCTCGACATGCTTCAGGCGATGAACACCGGTCACGATGGATCGTTGACGACGGTGCACGCCAACACACCCCGTGACGCGCTGTCCAGAATCGAAACGATGATCGCGATGGGCGCGACGAATTTTCCCGAGCGTGCGATGCGCCAGCAGGTGGCGTCGGCCATCCAGCTCGTCGTGCAGCAGACGCGCCTCAGCGACGGCTCGCGCAAGGTCACGAGCATTTCCGAGATCACGGGCATGGAAGGCGACGTGATCACGATGCAGGAAATCTTCGTCTTCGAAAAGATGGGCGTGACGCAGGACGGAAAGGTAATCGGCCGGTTCCGCGCGACCGGCGTCCGGCCCAAGGCGTGCGAGCGCCTCAAGGCGTCCGGCATCCATCTGCCGGCGGACATGTTCGAAGGCGTCACGGAGGTGCGGTGATGTTCGTTCCGTTCGCCGTGTTCATTCTCGTCGTGGGCTTCGTGCTCGGCGGGTATTACGCCGTCACCATGCTGCCCGGCACGCTGGCGAGCCGCCGGCTCGATCAGCGCCTGCGCGACGTGTCGACGCCGATTGAGGGCGACCACGGCACGGGCTCGACCGTCGTCAAGGCGTCGTCCGAGGGGCCGCTCCCGGCGCTCGAGCGCGCGGTGTCGAAGACGAGCGCCGGCGGGTGGCTCGCGCGCCTCATCGATCAGTCCGGCGTGCGGACGTCGGTGAGCGCGGTGCTGGTCATGTCGCTGGTGGCCGGCGTCGGCTTCGCGTTCGTCGCGGCGGTGTTCATCCGTCTGCCGTTCGTGTCGCTGCTGGCCGGGCCGCTCGGATTCATGGCGCCGTTCGGCTGGCTGCGCCATCGCCGGACGAAGCGTTTGAAGAAATTCGAAGAGCAGTTTCCCGAAGCGCTCGATCTGCTCTCGCGCGCGATTCGCGCCGGCCACGCGTTTCAGACGGCCATGGGCATGGTGGCCGACGAGCTCGTCGAGCCGGTGGGCCCTGAGTTCAAGAAGACGTTCGACCAGCAGAACTTCGGTCTGCCGCTGCGCGACGCGCTGGCGCAGCTTTCGGAGCGCGTGCCGCTGCTCGACGTGCGCTTCTTCGTGACGGCCGTGCTGATTCAGCGCGACACCGGCGGCAACCTGTCGGAGATTCTCGACAACCTCGCGCATGTCGTGCGCGAGCGCTTCAAGATCATGCGCCAGGTGCGCGTGCATACCGCGCACGGGCGGTTCACCGGCTACGTGCTGCTGGCGCTGCCGGCGGCGCTCGGCGTCGTGCTGTCGTTCATCAATCCCGAGCACATGGGCCTGCTGTTTCACGAGCACATGGGGCAGCTGCTGCTGATCGGCGCGATGGTCCTGCAGACGGTCGGATTCCTGTGGATCCGCCAAGTGATCAAAATCGAGGTGTAGGGTGGGCATCCTGCTTCCGGTACTCGCGTTCGCCTTCGCGTCGCTGCTCGTTGCCGGCGTCGCGATGGTGCTGTCGCCTGGCGCGGGCGCCACGATCGAGCGCCGGCTCGGCGAGGTGACCGGCACCCGCGCCAAGAGCGCGTTCGAGGACGCCGGCTACGAAAAGATGATCGTGGACGCGCTCAAGCGGGTCGGCGCCGTGGCGCCGAAGTCCGCGTCGGAAATGGGGAAGCTGCAGCAGAAGCTGGTCGCGGCCGGCTACCGCAGCAGCGAGGCGCTCCCGATCTTCTTCGGCATCCGGCTCGGCGTCGCGCTCCTCGCGTTCGCCCTCGTGGCGACGCCGATCATCATGCGTCCGAACCTGATGATGGCGCTCGGCGCGTGCGCGCTCGGCTACCTGCTCCCGAGCATGGTCATCGGACGGCTCGCGAAACGCCGCCAGCACCGGATCCGGCTGGGCCTGCCGGACGCGCTCGACCTGCTGGTCGTCAGCGTCGAAGCCGGCCTCGGCCTCGATCAGGCGATTCTGCGGGTGAGCGACGAGCTGGCGTTCGCCCACCCGGACCTGTGCGACGAGCTTCGCCTGATCAACCTCGAGCTGCGCGCCGGCAAGAACCGCTCTGAGGCGCTCCACAACCTCGGCACCCGCACGGGGGTCGACGATGTGATCTCGCTGGTGGCGATGCTGGTGCAGACCGACAAGTTCGGCACGAGCGTGGCGCAGTCGCTGCGCGTGCATTCCGACACGGCGCGGACCAAGCGGCGCCAGCGCGCCGAGGAAGCCGCCGCCAAGACGGGCGTGAAGATGGTGTTCCCGCTCGTGTTCTGCATTTTCCCCGCGATCTGGGTCGTGACGATCGGCCCCGCGGCGATCAAGTTCGTCCAGGTCCTGATGCCGATGGCGGAGAAGCACTGATGGCGGAGGCCCGCATTCCCGACGCGCCCGCGACGATCGAGCAGACCGGCCTCGGCATCGATCAGATCGGGCAGCTGTTCGTGAAATCGCTGTACGCCGGCGAGGCGAGCGGCCTCACGCTGGCCGACCGGCTCAAGCTGCCGTACTCGCTGCTCGAGGCGATCGCCGAGCGCATGCGCGCTGAGCACCTCGTCGAAGTGCGCGGCTCGTCCGGCTCGGGCACGGCGGGATACCGGTACGCGCTCACCGATCTCGGCCGCGACCGCGCCCAGCAGTATCTGACGATCAATCAGTACGTCGGCGCGGCGCCGGTGCCGCTGGCTGCGTACGTCGACGCAATGAAGGCGCTCATGGCGGCGCGGGGCGACATCGATCGCGAGCGCCTGCGCAGCGGCTTCACCGAGCTCATCGTGTCCGACCGGATTCTCGAGCAGGTGGGACCCGCGGTCAACGCAGGCCGCGCCGTGTTCCTCTACGGACCGCCGGGAAACGGCAAGACGGTCATCGCGCACGGCATGGGGCGCGCTCTGGGCGGCGACATGTACGTGCCGTATGCGATCGACGTCGACGGCCAGACCATCACGCTCTTCGATCCGATCAACCACGAGCCGCTCGATCCGATCGAAGAGGCGTCCACGTCGATTCTCAAGGCGGCGCCGCGCGATCAGCGCTGGGTGCGCATCAAGCGTCCGGTCGTCATGGTCGGCGGCGAGCTCACGCTCGACATGCTGGATCTCAACTTCAACCCGATCGCCAAGTTCCACGAAGCGCCGATCCAGATGAAGGCGAACGGCGGCGTGTTTCTGGTCGACGACTTCGGCCGGCAGCGCATGACCCCCGCCGAACTGCTGAACCGGTGGATCGTGCCGCTCGAGAACCGCGTCGATTACCTCACGCTGCACACGGGGAAGAAGATCCAGGTGCCGTTCGACGTGCTGATCGTGTTCGCCACGAACCTGGATCCGAAAGCGCTGGCCGACGAAGCGTTCCTGCGCCGCATTCCGTACAAGATCGCGATCGAGGATCCGTCGGTGGACGAGTTCACGCGCATCTTCGAGCTCAACTGCAAGCGCCGCAACCTCAAGTTCCACCAGGTGATGGTCGCGTACCTGCAGCGGCGCCACTACGGCCCGACGAAGCGGCCGATGCGCGCCTGCCATCCGCGGGACCTGCTCGATCAAGTGGCCGCGCTGTGCAAGTACCGCGGGCGGGAGATGACGATCTCGCGCGAGCTGCTCGACGCTGCCTGCGAAGGGTACTTCGTCGACGATCCGCCGCCGCCGCCCACGATCGTGCCGATACAGAAATCGTCCAGACGCCGGCTGGAGGTGCACTGATGGAGCCGCGGGACCCGCGCGAATCACGCGCTATCGCCGCCGACCTCGTCGCGCGCTTCGTCGTGGGCGCGCTGTTCGCCCTGCTGTCGTACAACCTGCTCGCCGACTTCGCGCGCACACAGCGCATCACCGGCCTGCTGCTGCTCGTGAGCGAGTCGCTGGTGGTCGTCCTCACCATCCTCCGGCGCCGCGCGCGCATCGTGGATCGATCCGTGCCCGCCGCCATCGTAACGGCGCTCTCGCTCGTCGGGCCCGCGCTGCTTCGCCCCGCGCAGGGACCGGGGCTCGTGCCCGACCTGGTCACCGCGGTCGCGTCGGCGATTGGCCTGATCGTGATCATCGCCGGGAAGATGACGCTCGGACGCAGCTTCGGGATCGCGCCGGCCAACCGCGGCGTCGTCGTCGCAGGGCCGTATGCGTTCGTCCGGCATCCGATCTACTTCGGATATCTGATCACGCACCTCGCGTTCGCCTGCGCGCATCCCACGCCCTGGAACGTGCTGATTCTCGTGATGACGGACGCCGCGCTGATCATCCGGGCGCTGTACGAAGAGCGCGTGCTGGCCAGGGACGACATCTATCAGACGTACTGCCGCCGGGTCGCGTGGCACGTCGTGCCGGGCGTGTTCTGAGAACGGGCGTCTCGTGGCCTCGCTGATCAATCGACGCACGGGAACGGCGATCGCCACCGCGGTCGAAGTGGCGGCGACGCGGCGTTCGCGCCGGCGTGGCCTGCTCGGCCGTCCCGCGCTCGATCCCGACGCGGCGCTCGTCCTGACGCCGTGCAAGGCGGTCCACACCGCGTTCATGCAGTTCGCGATCGACGTCGTCTTCGTGGATCGCGCCGGAGGGGTGGTCCGCATCGTCCGCGATCTGCGGCCGTGGCGGATGGCGTCCGCGCTCCGCGCGCACGCCGTCGTCGAACTGGCCGGCGGCGCGCTGCGCCCGGACGATCTGACCGTCGGCGACGTCGTGTACCTCTCGTAGGGGCGGAGTTTGCTCCGCCCTGGGCCGACCAAGGTCGGCCCCTACACCTGAAGTGTCAGTCGGGCGATCGTCGCGCCCAGATGCGACGCCGGGTCGTCCCAGAATTCAGCGACGCGCGGATGGCGATCCAGCGCCGCCTGCACGATGCCGCGCTGCACGCCGCGCCCGCGCCCGTGCACGAGCCGGACTTCGGTCAATCCCGCAGCCCCAGCCGCTTCAACGTACTCGGCGACGACCGATGGGATGTCGACCGGCGCGAAGGCGTGGAGGTCGAGAACCGCCTCAATCGGAATACGGATCGGCTCGTCTGACACATTCATCATTTGGCATTATAGGAAGCCGTCACCACCGTGGAGATCCCTCCGCGCACTGAAAAATCGCCGACGACCGTCATCTTGCGCGGCTGGCAGGCGGCGACCAGATCGTCGAGGATCTGGTTCGTCACGTTTTCGTAAAAAATGCCGCGGTTCCGGAATTCGATGAGGTAGTACTTCAGCGCCTTCAGCTCGATGCACCGCGCGTCGGGCGTGTAGGTGATGCGGATCTCGCCGAAATCAGGCAGCCCGGTCTTGGGGCAGACGGACGTGAATTCCGGACAGGCGATCGCGATCTCGTAGTCGCGCTCGGGGCGCGGGTTGGGAAACGTCTCGAGCGTCGAGCTTGACATACCTGAAATTCTACAGAAAAAGTGAGGTTTCGCGCCGCGCGAGGTTTGACACTGGCGAGGGCGCGGGCTAGGATACGGCGATTTTCGAAGAAAAACGGTGATCCTTGCTGCGCGCGCAGCGATCGGCCGTGATATCAAGCGCGTCACGTAAGGGGGGAACGACGATGTCTGACGCCCGACGAATGGGCAAGTCCGAGCTCTTTTCGCACTTCGCCGAACGCTTCGAGGTCAAGCGGACGCAGGCCCGCGAGTACTTCGACGAGCTGACGATCCTCGCGGAAAAAGAGCTCAAGCGCTCGGGCGAGTTCGTCCTGCCCGGGATGGTCAAGCTGGTGGTGCAGAAGCGGAAGGCCCGGATGGGGCGCAACCCGGCGACGGGCGAGGCGATCAAGATTCCCGCCAAGACCGTCGTCAAGGCCCGCATCGCGAAGCAGCTCAAAGACGCCGTATTGCCGAAGAAGTAGCAGCTCCCGGATCTGCGTAGGTTCCCCACCTACTGACGCATCATCCCGAGTGATGACGCGCGACGGCTAAGCCGCCGTCGCGCGTCCCGCAAGCAGCCGGCTATACAGCGTCGCCGGCACCAGCCGCATCGTCTTGGTCTCGAGATTGATCACCGAATCGTCGTCCAGGATGATCCGATCGCCGGGCCCCAGCAGGATTTCCGCGCTGTAGCGGCGCGCGCCGCGAAGCGTGCGCAGCTCGAAATAGCGGACGGCGTACGTGTGATCCTCGACGGCGAGGGCCTCGGTCTTCACGAGTGTCCGAAACATGTCCATTCTCCTGAGTCCGGCGCCGGCCGGACGGTCCGTACAAATCTTCAGCTTGCCGCCACTTCCACCGATCGATCGTCGCGTGCCGGGAACCGCAGCGTGAACGACGTGCCGCGGCCGAGCGTGCTCTCGACGCCGATCGTTCCGCCGAGCTGTTCGACGATGCCCTTGGTGACGGCGAGGCCGAGGCCGAGGCCGCGCCGCTTCGTCGTGACGAACTCGTCGAAAATCGTCTGCAGCCGTTCGGGCGCGATACCCGATCCGGTGTCGGTGACCTTGATCTCGACCTGATCGCCCGCCCGCGCCGTGGCGATCACGACATGGCCGTTCGGCTCGGTCGCCTGGATCGCGTTGGTGATCAGGTTGCGGAAGACGCGGCCCAGCGCGAACCGGTCGCCGTCGATGATCGCCCGGCCGTCCGTCAGCCGCGCTTCGACGGTGATGCCGTTGCGGGCGCCTTCCGCCCGCATCGCCTCCATCACCTCGGCGACCGCGCCGTTGACGTCCATCGCGAAGCGCTCGAGGGGCCGGGGCTTCACGATGTTGTGGAGGTCGTCCAGGAAGCGCTTGATGGTCGTCATCTCCCGGTTGATGATGCGGCCGCACTCCTGGCGCGCCTCGGGATCCAGATCGTCGCGCAGCAGGAAGCTGGTGTTGTTGCCGACGTTCTGGATCGGATGCAGCAGATCGTGGACAAGGCCCGCCGCGACGCGGCCGAACATCGCCGAGCGCTCCTGGCGCTTCACGTTCTCCTGCAGCTCGGTGAGGCGGTTCGCCATGGTGTTGAACGACTCGCCGAGGTCGCCGAACTCGTCGCTGCGGTGGACGTCCACGCGCGTGTCGAGCGCGCCACCCGCGACGGCGTGCGTCGCGCGCTTCAGCATGAGGATCGGCGTGATGAACGAGCGGCCGAAGAGATACCCGACGGTGATCATGGCGAGCAGCACGACGCCGATCGCGACGATCAGCTGGCGCTGCAGCTGAATCGCGTTCGCGAATGCCTCCGCGGTCGGCTGTTCGACGATGACCGTCCAGTCGAGCGGATCGACGAGGGCGGCGACGCCGAGCATGCCGCGCCCGTCCGTGTCGACGTATTCCCGGGACACCGGCGCGCCGCTCCGGGCGCCGCGCACCTCCCGGACCAGCGCGTTGTCGAGCATGTTGCGCGACTGCGCGACGAGCGTCTTCTTGTCCGGATCGCCGTGCGCGATGAGCGCGCCGTTCGGCGCGATGACCATCGCGAAGCCGTGGTCGCCGATGCGGATCTGATCGACCATCCGCCACATCTGCTCGAGACTGAACTCGCCGACGAGCCAGCCGGCCGGCTGGTTCAGCCGCGTCAGGTGCACGCTGAACGTCGTCGTCGGCAGGCCGTCCTGATCCAGGTAGATCGGCGACATCGACACGCCGTTGACGGGCGTGGCCGTGGCGGGCACATGCGCGCGCGGCGTGCCCACCTGGCTCGAGACGATCGGCTGCTGCTGTTCGTCGAGGAGCGTGATCTCGTGGAATTCACGGAACTGCAGGACGTAGTTCCTCAGGATGCGGTTCTGCTGTGTGCGGTCGAGCCCGGTGTCCTGCAGGTCAGCGGCGAGGGCTTTCAACAGATCGGCGTTGCCCGCGACGTAGCGGCTGATTTCCGTTGCGGCGCGCGTCGCGACGTTGATGTTGCCGGTGACAACGGAGTCGCGGGTGCCGCGCTGGAGCGAGATGATCGAGATGATGCCGTAGACGATGAGCGGGACGACGGCGGCGACCGCGAGCAGGAGCGCGAATCGTGTCGCGAGGTGACGAATCCTGAAGCGCATGGTACTGGGATCAGTTTCGGTTCGCAGCGTGCTGATCAGCAGCGGGCTTCCAGAGGCGCAGCGTCGTCAGGATGTCCCGTCCGGGTTCGGCCTGCACGTCGAATCGCCGGTTGACGGCCCGGACGCGTTCGCCCCACGCAAGAAACACGGCTGGCGGATCGTCGAGAATCGCACGCTGGAAGTCCAGAACTGCGGCCGCGTAATCGGCGTCGTTGGTGGCGTACCGAACCGTCTCAAGGGACGCGTCGACCTTGGCGCTCGAGAAGCCGCCGAAGTTGAATGCCCCACCGGAATGCCACCACTGGTACGCGCGATTCATGGTTGGAGCAACCAGGGCGTCAAATAGGACGGCATCGAAATCGTGTTTCTGCGTCACGCGGGTCACGAATTCACGATAAGGCACGGCTTGCACCTGCATGTCCACGCCGACGGCGGCCAACTGCTTTTGAACGGTTAGAGCCACCCGCTCGAAAAGCGCGCCTTCAGAGAAGATGCAGGTAAAGCTGAGGCGCCCGCCGATTCGCTTCGATGCGGCGGCTGGGTCGCTGGTAAACCTCGGGAAGGTTGGACGGAAGGCCCAGTGGCTCGGGAAGACGGGTCCATCGGCCGGCTTGCCGTGCCCGTAGAGACCCTGTTCGATGAGAGCCGACCGGTCAATCGCTGAATTCAGCGCCTGGCGAAGCTCTCGCGACGCGAACTTAGGGTTCCGCGCGTTCAAGACGATCACATAGGAATAGGTTCTTGGAAAGGTGTAGAGCGCGACTTGCGAGGAGGCCTGCAGCGAGTCGATCGCATCGAGGCCGACCTCATACAACATGTCGACCTGGCCTCTCAGCAGGTCCGCCCACGCGCCGCGCACCGTGGGGTAGCTTCGAACGACGACACGCTTGAGGGCCGGCGCACCAAGATAGTACCCGTCGTTCGCCTTCATCTCGATGTTGTCGCCGACTCGCGTGGCAGAAAACGGCCCCGTGCCGACGCCGGGGGCGCCTGGTTTTTCGACGTCGATGTCGAGAGACTCGAGCAGGAACGGAGACCAGCGTCGTTGAACGATTTCAACCTCGTTGTCCGACACGACGCGCACGCTCGCGACGTCTTCACTCGCCGATCCCATGGCGGTCAGCAGCTTGGCTTGAATGATCTGCGCGATGATGGCCGACGTGACTGGGGTGCCGTCGTGGAATGTGACGTTTGGCCGAAGTCGAATACGCAGAGAGCGGCCGTCGGGAGCCATGAACGCGCTCTCCGCGACGCCGGCCATCGGCCGGCCGTCGCGGCCGATCCGCATGAGCTGTTCCACTGTCTGATTGTTCGCCACCGTCTGCAGGCCATTGGTGGTTGCCTGCTTGTCCGCCGCGATCTGCGCCACGCCGATGCTCAGGGTTGCCCCCGTGGTGGCCTCGCCGGCCGAACGCCTATTGTCGCGGCATCCGGCCGTACCCGCCAACACGAGGGCCGCGGCGGTGACGACAATCCAACCCGCCTGCGAACGCGTCCTGATACGGACCCCCTTGGTCTGGTGACTACTGCTTCTTGACGAGCGCCGGCTCGTCGATAATGAACGAGCAGCCACTGAGCGTCTTCTTCATGCTTCCGACTTTGACGACCTTGATCTTCATTGTAGTCTCCCTAGGCAGCGCTGGACGCGTCATGCGCCAGCGAAATGAGCGCCGATTCAAAACTCGCTTTGTGACACGTCGGCACGTTCATGTCACCAAGCTCTGAGTGCGATGCCACCGAACAACCCCCGGCACAGACGGGGATGAACGCGCAATCCCCGCAGTCGTGCCAGGCCGCCAGCTTGTTGAACCGCTCGCGCGCGGTCATCCGCCACGAATCCTCCCGGCCATCGATGTGGCCGGTCGAGAGCGTGGCCTCGCCCGTGAACCCCGGACAGGCATACAGCGACCCGTCGGGGCCGATGGTGTGGGCGTGCTCCTTGTGGATCTCGCACGGACCCATGTGCACGCCGTCCATCGTCTTGAAGCCGCGCGCCTTGGTTTCCTCGCGCAGGAAGCTCATCTTTTCGTCGACGAAATTACAGGTGTCGCAGATCGACGAGCCCGATCCGGCCGACGTCATGCACGTACCGTTCAGCGGCTTGCCGTCCGCGTTCACCGGAGTGAGCGCCAGCATGCCCTTTGGCGCCGGCTGCTCGCGGATGATCGGCTTGAACGCCACCTTCTTCAGCGAACCCGAGAACTCCTGTTCCTTGAGGAAGTCGAGCAGTGCCGGGTAGCTGTCCACCGAGCTCGCGTCGAAGTTCCCCCCGATCGAGATCGCGCACTTGTCGGCCACGCGCCGGATGTTCTCGATGATGCGATCGAAGGTGCCCTGGCCGCCGCGCAGCGGCCGCATGCGGTTGTGCGTGTCCTTGTCGCCGTCCAGCGTGATCTTCACGCCGTTGAGGCCGAACGGCTTCAGCCGATCGACGACGTCCGGCGTCAGCAGGAGGCCGTTGGTGATCACGTTGATATAGAGCTCGGTCCCGCGCGCCTCGGTCGCGAGCCACGCGCGCTCCGCCATCGCGTACACGACCGGCAGGTTCAACAGCGGCTCGCCGCCGAAGAACGTCAGCACGAGCGAGTCCGAGCCCAGGCGATCGAGCTCGCGCTCGATCCAGTCGGACACGCGCGCCGACGTCTCGAGCGACATCTTCGCCGCCGTCTTGTTGTAATCGCCGTGATCGCCCTGGAAACAGTAATCGCACGCGAAATTGCACTGCAGCGTCGTCAGCACGGTGACGCGCAGCTGCGACGCATCGGTGCGCAGATCGCCGAAGAAGTTGTCGAGCGCGCGGCGATCGCTCTCGCGATCCGCGACGAGGAACCCGTTCTCGGAGAGCAGCGCGAGCGCCTCGCGCGCCTCCGCGTCCAGCGGAGATCCGTTGATCGACGCGGACGGATCGAGCAGTGCGGCAACGTCGGACGACACGATCAGCTGCGCGTCCGTCAGCGTGTTCATCAGAAACACTTCATCGCGGGCCGGTAGCGGCACACGAAGGTTGAACATTGAAGGTTGCATGGGATTTGAAGTCAGAATTTTTTCCGGACCGATTCTTGGTTGCGAACGCGCCGTCGGTGTCGAAAGGGATGGGCTGCAACGCGCGTTCCAGTGCGTGCGATCGTGATCGGATCGCGTGATTCGTTCCTGAATTTCGCGAACGTCTGAAAACGCGGCGGCGCGCAGAAGAAATCTGCACACGTGTGCGGGGACAAGTAGTTGTCTCTGTGCTCGACGTCACCTTTGCGGGCGCGCCGATTACTAGCGTCGAATCAGCTAATTAGAAGATCGGTCAAGAGTTTGACCGTGGTGGCTAGGTTTCTGGCCGCGCGTTTCGGCTCAGCCGGGTCAGCTATGCGCCGCGGAGTCGCTTTGCGAGCTGACGCACTTCGAGCTTGTCCATCTTGTACTTCAAAGTACTGAGGGGGACGCCAAGATACTCGGCAGTACCTGTCACGTTCCACCCGCATTTTTCCAGCGCGCGCAAAATAAAGTTCCGCTCGAACGTCAGCGTGGCCTCTTCGAACAGGCTCTCGGAGTGCGATCCCATCGGCTCGAGCTGCGCGAAATGGAATTCGAGCGGCAGGTCCTCTTCCGAGATGTAGTCCTTGTCACTGACTGCAACGAGCCGCTCGATCAGATTCTCGAGCTCCCGGATGTTTCCCGGCCACCAGTACTTCTTCAGCACCGCCATCGTCTTCTCGGTGACGCCCTGGATCCGCTTCCGGAACCGCGCGTTGTAGCGCTTCAGGAAGAAGTCGGCGAGCTGCGGGATGTCTTCCGGCCGCTCGCGCAGCGGCGGCAGCTTAATCGGGATGACGTTGATGCGGTAATAGAGGTCCTCGCGGAACTTCCCGTCCTTCACCGCTTTCTCGAGGTCGACGTTGGTCGCGGCGATCAGCCGGAATTCGGTCTTGATCGGTTTCGTCCCGCCGACGCGTTCGATCTCGCCTTCCTGAATCGCGCGCAGCAGCTTCGCCTGCAGGTCGAGCCGCAGATCGCCGATCTCGTCGAGGAACAGCGTCCCGTTCGACGCGAGCTCGAACTTGCCGAGCTGCTGCCGGTGCGCGCCTGTGAACGCGCCGCGCTCGTGCCCGAACAGGGCGCTCTCCGCGAGTTCGCGCGGAATCGCGGCCAGGTTCACGGCGATGAACGGCGCCTCCGGATCCGCGGCCTCGCGGTGAATCAGCCGCGCGAGCAGCTCTTTTCCGGTTCCGCTCTCGCCGAGGATCAGGACCGTCGCCGACAGCTTCGCGATCTTGTGCACCAGATCCACGATGTCGCGCGCGATCTTGCTGGAGCCGACGACGAACTCGCGGTCGGTCTGTTCGGCGACCTGCGCGGAGAGCGTCATCACCTGGCGGTTGAGATCCTGGCGCTCGCTCGCGTTGCGCACGAGCGACCGCAGCTGGTCGTAGTCGAAATCCTTGGTGACGTAGTGATACGCACCGTGCTTCATGGCCTGCACGGCGGTTTCGATCTCGCTGATCGCCGAGATCATGATGACCTCGACGAGGCTGTAGTTCTCTTTGACGATCCGGAGCACTTCGAAGCCGCTGATGCCGGGCAGGCGCACGTCCAGCATGATCAGATCGACGTCCTCTCGGTTGAGGATCGGCAGCGCCGCTTCCCCGCTCGATACGCGCAGGACGCGGTATTCGCGCTTCAGGATCGCTGTCAACGTATCCCGCATCCCCTCGTCGTCATCGACGATCAGGACGGTTTTGGGCTTATGGCTCATCGGCTTAGGGAAAGTTTCGTGGAACCGCGGGTATTGTGTCAGGCGGTTGACACTGTTGCAAGCCGTTCGATAAGGTACGAGGTTTGTTGACCTTGCATTGGCTGGTGACGTCCGCCGCCCTCCTGCTGGCCGTGGTTGCGGTCCTCCGGGCACGCCGGACGGCCAAGCGGCTCGAGCGGCTGTCCGAGTCGTACTGGGAACTCCGGTACGAGAACGGACAGCTCCGCGCCCGGGTGGCCCGTCTCGAGCCGACCGACGCCGCGGCTGGCGGTGCTCCGAATCCGCCGGCCGCGGGCAAGCCCGACGCGGCCACCCATTTCGTCCCGCTGTCGTCTTTGAAGCGGTGAAGACAGTACACTCGCCTTGAGGGACCGTGCCTAACGAGTATGACGTCATCGTCGTCGGCGCCGGCACGGGCGGCTACGTGGCCGCTATCCGCGCCGCGCAGCTCGGGCTGAAGACCGCCGTCGTCGAAAAACAGAAAGCGCTCGGCGGCACGTGCCTGCTGGTGGGCTGCATCCCGACGAAAGCCCTCCTCGAACACGCGCACGCACTGAAGGTGGCGCAGGGCGCGAAAGAGTGGGGCGTGACGGGCGTCACGAGCCCCGGCATCGACATGGCGCAGGTGCAGTCGCGCAAGGACCGCATCGTCACCGGCCTGAGCAAGGGCGTCGAGTTCCTCTTCAAGAAACACAAGATCGACTGGGTCAAAGGCACGGCGCGGCTGACCGGCAACGGCGGTGTGGACGTCTTCGAAGGCGAGAAGCAGACGCTGCGGGCGCGGAAGGAGATCATCGTCGCGACCGGCTCGGCGCCGCGCGGCGTGCCCGGCATCGAGATCGATCGCACGCGCATCATCACGAGCGACGAAGCCCAGGCGATGCGCGAAGTGCCGAAGGCCATCGCGATCATGGGCTGCGGCGCGGTCGGCGTGGAATTCGCGTCGATTTTCAGGCGGTTCGGCAGCGACGTGACGGTCCTCGAGCTGGAGCCGCATCTCGTGCCGGTGGAGGACGCCGCGGTCTCGGCGGAGCTCGAGAAATCGTTCCGCAAGCAGGGCATCACGTCGCACCTCGGCGCGCGCGTGACGAGCGCGCGCGTACAGCAGGATGGAGTGGACATCGAAGCGCAGCTCGCGAGCGGCGCGATCGAGAAGATCCGCGCCGACTACCTGCTGGTGGCGACCGGGCGCGGCCCCGTGACGGCCGGCCTCGACGTCGAACGCGTCGGCCTGCAGCTCGAGAAGGGCTACATCAAGGTTGATGCGCACTACAAAACGAACGTCCCGGGGATTTCCGCGATCGGCGACGTGATCACGCTCGGCAGCCCCGGGCATCCTCAACTGGCGCACGTGTCGTCCGCCGAAGGCATCATCGCTGCGGAACGGATCGCCGGGCAGGAAGCGCGCACCCTCAACTACGACCACGTGCCCGCCTGCACGTACTGCGATCCCGAAATCGGCAGCGTCGGGCTCACGGAAGCCGAAGCCACGCAGCGCGGCTACGACGTCCGCATCGGCACGTTCCCGTTCGGCGTCCTCGGCCGCGCGAAGATGGCGGGGGAGATCGAGGGCTTCGTCAAGATCGTCGCCGACAAGAAGTACGACGAGGTGCTCGGCGTCCACATGATCGGCCTGCGCGCGACCGAACTGGTGGCCGAGGCCACGCTGGCGCTGCGCCTGGAATGCACCGTCGAAGAGCTGATTCGCACGATCCACGCGCATCCCACGATGGCGGAAGCGGTGGGTGAGGCTGCCCACGCCGCGCATGGTGCAGCGATCCATTTGTGAGATTAGGAATTAGGAATTAGGAATTAGGAACAAAGCATGGCCACCGATGTCGTGATGCCGCAGATGGGCGAGTCGATCGCCGAAGGCACGATCGTCCGCTGGATCAAGAAGGTCGGCGAGAAGGTCGAGCGCGACGAGCCGCTGTTCGAGATTTCCACCGACAAGGTGGACGCGGAGATCCCGTCGCCCGCCGCCGGCGTGGTCTCCGAGATCCGGGTCAAAGAAGGCGAGACGGTCGCGATCAACAGCGTCGTCGCGGTCATCGGTGGGGCGATGGCGTCATCGGAGCCGGCGCAGAGCGAGCCGATCGCGAAGGATGCGAAGGCCCAGGCTCCGCCGAAGCCCACCGCGCAGGCTGACGGAGCTGCCGCCTCCGCAGTCGAGAAACCCCCGGCTGCTTCGGCGGGACAGGCCTCCTCGACGACGGAATCGACCTCGCCCGAGGACGCACTCCGCCAACGTTCGTCGCCGCTGGTCCGCAAGATCGCGCAGGAACACAACGTCGACATCTCGAAGATTCAGGGCAGCGGGATCGCGGGTCGCGTCACGAAAGAAGACATCCTCGCGTTCGTTGAGTCCGCCTCCGCCGCTCCCGCCTTCGCGGCTTCAAAACAAGAGCCCGCTTCGGCGCGGCAAGCCGGACCAGTGTTCAAGCCGGGCGCGTCCGATCACGTCGAGAAGATGTCGGTGATGCGCAAGAAGATCGCCGAGCACATGATCCTCAGCCGGCGGACGTCCGCACACGTCCACTCCGTGTTCGAGGTGAACTTCGGCCGCATCGACAAGATCCGCCAGGCGAAGAAAGCCGAGTACGAGCGCGCCGGCGTGAAGCTCACCTACCTCTCGTTCATCATCAAGGCCGCCGTGGACGCGCTGCGCGAGGTGCCGATCGTCAACTCCTCGATCGACGGCGAGAACATCGTCTATCACAGCGACGTCAACGTCGGCATCGCCGTGGCGCTCGACTGGGGGCTCATCGTGCCGGTCGTCAAGAACGCCGGCGAAAAGAACCTGCTCGGCCTGAGCAAGGCGGTCGTGGATCTTGCGACGCGCGCGCGCAGCAAGCAGCTGAAGCCCGACGAAGTGACCGGCGGCACCTTCACGATCACGAACCCGGGCGTCTTCGGCGCCCTGTTCGGCATGCCGATCATCAACCAGCCCCAGGTGGCGATCCTCGGCGTCGGCAACGTCGAAAAGCGCCCGGTCGTGGTGGACGATGCGATTGCGATCAGGCCGATGGCGTACCTGACGCTCGGCTACGACCACCGCATCATCGACGGGGCGGTGGCCGACCAGTACATGTCGCACGTGAAGCGCGCGCTCGAAAACTGGGATCCCGCGCAGGCGTGATCCCCCTCGAGGTACGGCGCCTCGGCCCGACGCCGTACGCCGACGCGCTGGCGCTCCAGCGGGCGCTCGTCGAAGAGCGCCGCGCCGGGCGGGTCGGCGATCTCCTCCTCCTCGTCGAACACCCTCACGTCCTGACGCTCGGCGTGCGCGGCGACGGTGGCCTCTCCCACATCCTCGAGCCGGTCGAGGCGCTGCGCGCGCGCGGGATCGACGTGCACGAGTCCGGACGCGGCGGCGACGTCACGTATCACGGGCCCGGCCAGATCGTCGGCTATCCGATCATCAATCTCTCGCCCGATCGCTGCGACGTGCACCGCTACGTCCGCGATCTCGAGGAGGTGCTGATCCGCACCGCCGCGGACTACGGCGTCGAGTCGCGGCGGGAGGCCGGCTTGTCGGGCGTGTGGGCCGGCCCCGGATTTCAGGAGAAGCTCGCGGCGATCGGCGTGCGCATCGCCCGGTGGATCACCAGCCACGGCTTCGCGTTCAACGTGTCGACCGATCTGGACTATTTCAAGCTGATCGTGCCGTGCGGCATCGCCGGCCGCGGCGTCACGTCGCTCGAGCGGATCCTCGGCCGTGCGATCCCTCGCCCCGAGGTCGAAGACCGCATCGTCGAGCACTTCGGCGCGGTGTTCGGGCGGCACCCCTCGACTCAGGCGGCTGGAACGCCGATAAGAGAGGTGTCGTGAGCCCACGCACCCACATCCGGATGGTTCGTCCGACGCTGCTGACGCAACTGGCGATCGGCGGCACGCTCGCGACCGTCGCGTTCAGCGTGGCGTTTCTCAGTAACGCGTACCCGACGCTTCCGTCACTGCTGCCGGTGCATTTCGGCCAGGTCATGATCGGGCCATACAAGATCGGCAACGGGGAAGGCGCGAACGGCTGGCAGTTCAAGACGTACACGCGCGTGTTCATGCCGGTGCTGGTGCAGTCCGCGCTCGCGCTGATCTTCGGCGGCGTGGGCACGCTGCTCTTGTGGCGCGCGCATGGCGAACACGACCGCACCGCCGCCGACGTCGTCGCCGCGTCCACGGCCGCTGAGGCTGTCGCGCTCGTCGCGCTCATCTGGGTCGCCTTTCAGGCGTACGCCGGGATCGCGCTGGTGACGATGTGGCACACGGGACGGCCGCGGCTCGGCGGACCGTACACCGTCATCACTGCCGTCGGCGTCATCCTGTCCATGATCGTCGGATGGCGCGCCCAGAAACGGCTTGGCCGGCCGGAAGCGCGCGCGTACGTCGCGGAGCACTGGCGGTTCGGACAGCTGTACAACAACGCGGCCGACCCCGCGCTCTTTGTTCCCACCCGCACCGGATCCCGCTGGACACTCAACTTTGGCCGCCCGGTCGCCGTCATTCTGCTCGGCCTGGTCCTGACCGTCGGGATCGTCGCCCCGACCATCATCATGGGCATACTGTTGAGGTAGCTCGCCAGGCGGGCCAGGCCTCAAACGCATTACAAGTCAGCAGTTTACGAAAAGTCGTTCATACGTGGAATATTTAGGCCCCCCTCGGGGTTTTCATCCGCATCGAGAGGACATCTCATGCGCGATTCAACGAGCGAGGCCGCGCTGCTGGCGCGGTTGCAGGCGGGGGACGAGCGGGCGGTGGCGGATCTGGCCGCCGAATACGGAACGAAGATTTATCAGCTCGCCTTCCGGTATCTGAGGAACAAAGAGGACGCGGAAGAGGTCACCCAGGACGTGCTGTTCAAGGTGTACCGCAAGATCGACGCGTTTCGCGGCGACGCCGCACTCTCATCGTGGATCTATCGAATCACCTTCAACGCGTCGATGTCGCGGCTCCGCACGTCGCGCAACCGGCCGAAGGACGATGACCGCCAGTCGGCCGTGATCGAGGGTCAGGAGTTCGACGCCCCGCCGCCGCGCGAGGTCGCGGACTGGTCGGACATGGCGGACGAAAGCGTGTTGCGCGGCGAGCTCCGCCGCCGGGTGTTCCGCGCGATCCTCGCGCTGCCCGCGATTTACCGGGCGCCGGTGATGCTGCGCGACATCCAGGGCATGTCAACGGAAGAAGCGAGCCAGATGCTTCGGGTGAAGGATCAGACGCTCAAATCGCGCCTGCACCGGGGCCGCCTGATTCTGCGCAAGCAGCTCGCCGACTTCGCGGGCGGCCTCGCGCTGCACCGTCCGGCGTACGGCGTCTAAAGCACCATCGCGTTGTCGAGCGCGACGCGGTCGTGCGCGTTCAGCGCCGGCAGCGCCACGCGCTCGATCCCGCCAGGACCGAGCGTCACCGGCAGCGCCGCCGCTCGCGTCCGCTTTCCCGCTGCATCGTCCGGCGCGACGAAGCACACCGCTCGCTGCCGCGACGTTCCCGCAACCGCTTCGATGATCTTCGCCGCGGCTGATGCCAGCGCGTACGGCCCAGGCGGCCAGAGTGCCGGCAGCCGCGCATCGATCCGCCGGCGGACCGGTTCGTCGAGCACGCGCGTCGCCGCGAATCCACCAATCGTCGCATCGTCCCATGGGAGGACGACGTGCGACGGCGGCACGCCGAGCACCGAGAGCGCCACGTCGCGCGCCGATCCCCGCATTTCGAGCGCCACCATCGCGCGAGCCGCGGCGACGAGCGCCTCAGGCGCCGATCCGAACAGCCTCGCGCGCGCGAGGCCGAGCTCCTGCACGCCCCGCTCGACGATCTCGCGCTGCGACGCGCCGGCGCACAACACGATGGCGCCGGCCGCCATCTCCTTTATTCGCCGGATCAGCATCAACCCGTCTTCGCCGCTCCACTCGGCGCCGCCAACGCGATCCGCGATCACGACAATCGATGCGCCGGCTGCGGTCGAGATGTCGGTCGAGCCGGTGACGGTCGTCGTGAACGGCTCAACGGGTGCCGACTGCGCGATGTCGAGCGCCTTGCCGGCCGCCACGCGTCCCGAGTCGTCGATGAGCCGGATCTCGCCGACGGCATCGCGGCGCGCCAGCACGTGCGCCAGCGTGCCGCCAAGTTCGCCCGCTCCAACGATGGCGACCGCAACCATGTGTGGGGTATTGTAACTTCATGGGATCGCTCAACGGGAAAGTGGCGTTCGTCACCGGCGGATCGCGCGGGATCGGTCTCGCCATCGCACGCGCGCTCGTGGCGGAAGGCGCGCAGGTTGCGGTCACCGGAAAGAGCGACGCGCATCTGTCGGCTGCGCGTCCGCTGATCGAAGCGGAGGGCCCCGCCGCGGTCGAGACGCTGAAGGCGGACGTGCGGAGCTACGCCGACGTCGAGCGCGCGCTGCGCGCGGTCGTCGCCAGATTCGGCGGCCTGGACATCGTGATCAACAATGCGGGCGTCGGCGTGTTCGCGAACGTGGCGGACATGACGCCGGAACAGTGGTCCGAAGTGATCGACACGAACCTCACGGGCGTCTTCAACGTGTGCCATGCGGCGATTCCGCATCTGCGCCGGCGCGGCGGCGGCACGATCGTCAACATCAGCAGCCTTGCCGGGAAGAACGCATTTCCGAGCGCCGCGGCGTACTGCGCATCGAAGTCCGGCTTGAACGCGTTCAGCGAAGCGCTGATGCAGGAAGTCCGCCACGACGACATCCGCGTCAGCTATGTGATGCCGGGATCGGTCGCGACCGGATTTTCGTCCGGCGATCCGTCGAAAGGCGCGGAGTGGAAAACCGCGCCGGAAGATGTCGCCGACGTCGTGCTCGATCTGCTGCAGCAGAATCCGAGAAGCCTCGCCAGCCGCGTCGAGCTGCGACCGTCGAAACCGCCCAAGAAATAGCGTCAGGCCCCCATGTCCGTATTTGATAAACACCGCGACTCGCTCGAGCGGCACGAAACGATGATGGGGCCCGCGCGCGGGCGTCTCGCGGTGGCGCTCGATCTGCTGACCGATTCGCTGGCGCTGGTAGGCCAGCACGGCATCTACTGCCGGTCCGAGCGTTTCCCCGGCCAGCCGAAGATGGACATCGCGCTCGTGCTCGAACAGGTCAACGACGCGAAGCAGCTGGTGCAGAGCGCGATGGAAGAGCTCCGCGCTAACCGATCCGTCCTTTGAGCACGTCCTCTTCTCCCACCATCGTCTGATCCGAAGGCGCGAGCGGAGCTTCTTCGGGTGCATGCCAGCGGGGTTGGAACGTCAGCCACAGCACTCCCGGCACGCAGAACATCAGGCCGAGCACGAACGCCAGCGTCCTCGGCGACCACCCCGCGCGATCGAGCGCGTAGCCGGTGAAATAACTCGAAAGCGACGTCGTGAGTGCAACGAGCGCGAGCTCGGCGGCGAAGACGCGTCCACGGAATCGATCCGGCACTTCGAGCTGGAGCAGCACCGTGCTGAACACCCAGAGGATCGCGCCGCCGAAATGCGCGAACGCCACCGCGAGCGCCGCGAGCGCGAGTGTCGGCGACGCCGCGAGCGCGACATAGAACACGCCGACCATGAAGAACGCCGGACCGATCACGCGCCTGAGCGTGCGCGGCTGCTGCCCGAGGATCCAGCGCAGCGCGATCGGGCCGAGCCCGGCGCCGATTCCGCGCGCTCCGTACAGCACGCCGATGCCCGCGGCCGTGCTGCCGGCGACCGGGAAGACGCGCTGGCCGAAGATCGTGAGCAGCAGGAGTACGCCGCCGGCCAGGCCCCACCCGGCCTTCACGAGCATCAGCGCCGCGACGTGCGCGTGGCGCCGCACGTAGTCGATGCCCTCGACGAGATCGCTGATGCCCGTCACCGCCAGGAACCCGCGCGCGACTCTCGCCGGCGCCGCGGTCCGGTCTGGCGCCCACGTCGTCCGTCCGATGAAGTACGCGGACGCGAAGAACGATGCGGCGTTGATCACGAACGCGACGTTCCGTCCCGCCACCGCCGCGACGATCCCGCCGACCGACGCGCCGATCGCCAGCATCGCCGACCACGTCGCGCTCGACAGCGCGTTGGCCGGCAGCAGCTCCTCCGCCGACGTGATGCTGGGAATGATCGCGGTGCGGGCCGGCTCGAAAAACGCGGACGCCGACACCGTCAGCGCCATGATCACGTACGCGATCCACACCTGGTCCGCGCTGCGGATGAAGAGCAGGCCCAGGATCAGCACACCGCGGACGAGATCCGCGGCGATCATCAGCCGCCGTCGATCCGCGCGGTCGACGACGACGCCCGCCAGCGGGCCGATGACGGCCACGGGCAGGATCTGCACGATCATCATCCAGGCGACCGCGGTCGCGGAGCCCGTGAGGTCGAGCAGCAGCGCGAACACGGCGACGGCGTTGAACCAGTCGCCGAGCTGTGAGATCGTCTGGCCGACGAACAGCAGCCGGAAGTTGCGATTCGAACGCAGGAGCGAGATGTAAGGATTCAAAAGGAAACGGCGGCCGGTGTCGGCCGGACGATTATAATCGTCCCGTTTCATGCTCGACACCCTGCGACAGTACAAGATCCTCGACCGCATCGGTGCGGGCGGGATGGGCGAAGTCTATCGCGCCCGCGACACGCGCCTCGGGCGCACCGTCGCCCTGAAGGTACTGCCCCCCGACGTCGCCGACGATCCCGATCGCCGCGAGCGGTTCCTCCGTGAAGCGCGCGCGACCGCCGCGCTCTCGCATCCCAACATCGCCGCGCTGTACGAGATCGGGGAAGAGCAGGGGCAGATCTTCCTCGTCTTCGAGTTCGTGCCCGGCGAAACGCTGCAGCACGCGATCGCCGGCCGGCCGATGAATCCTCGCCGCGCGATCGATCTGGCCACGCAGGTCGCCGATGCGCTCGCCGAAGCGCACACCGAGGGCATCGTCCATCGCGACATCAAGCCGTCGAACATCATGGTGACGCCGAAGGGCGCCGCGAAGATCCTCGACTTCGGCCTGGCGACGTGGACCGCCGGCGGCGTCGAGCGTGAGTCGGCGCAGACGATGCTCGCGACGAGCCCCGGCACGACGCTGGGCACGATCGCGTACATGTCGCCGGAGCAGGCGCTCGGTGAAGCGGTCGATC
>Ga0193726_1000673_pt1 | contig 33484 bp, 26 predicted proteins | sample H2c1metaG_FD_144928 | JGI IMG/M metagenome (GOLD analysis project Ga0193726, IMG submission 144928) | Soil microbial communities from a riparian zone of the East river system, Colorado, United States - H2c1 | ecosystem: Environmental > Terrestrial > Soil > Riparian zone | place: USA: East River... | reverse complement strand
TAGCTCCCTGCGATCGCGAGGGCGCTCAATTCGTTGAAGGCTTCATGGACCGCCAAACCACCCGGGTAGGAATGGTGCCCGTGCGATTCACTTCCCGGAGCAGCTCGAAATGTCTGCGGCAGCCGGAGACACGCGCTGTCTTCATCGAGCAGGGGAGGGAAAAGCCCCGCTACCGCGCCTCCCGGAAATTTTGCAGCCTCTTCTGTGTCCAGCAGCCCCTCCTCGCTAAGAGTCGCGATGATTTGTTCCTTCCGTCGAGAATCGACCCCAGCGCGATGCAGCACGCAGGCGTTTTGATTGGTCAACAACTCCAGGGTTTCCGCGCGCAACCGCTGGTCTGCGATCGTCCGCGCCTGCTGAATCAGATACCGTTGCGCGGAAAGAACCATCGGCGACTTTTCGCTCAAAGCAACTGCGGCCGAGTTGCCGGCCCCTGGTTTTGATTGCTCCTGTCCCGTTGCAGAAGCCGCAACGGAAGCGGATACCAACAGCAGCGTGCAGAAATCGTGCCAAATCCGCATGGGGTCTCTCCAAAACATTTGCACTGCAAGCTAGACAGTATAGAAGATGCGGATAAATGGGAGGATGAGAACGCTACTGTTCGGTTGCGCCGCGCGATGTGGCGATAAATCGAGGGGCAGGAAAACCTAATCCGCCCGCAAGGCAACGATTGGATCGACCCGCGCCGCGCGCCGCGCCGGAATGTAGCAAGCGATGAACGCGGCCAGCGCCAGCACCAGGGCCACACCGGCAAAGGTAAACGGATCGGTTGGTTCCACTTCGAAAAGCAGTTGCCGCAGGGCACTGGTCATGCCGAGCGCGCCAGCTAGACCCAGGCCTACGCCAATGAGCGCCAGCCCCATTCCCTGGCCCAAAACCATCTGCAGAATTTCTCTGGGGCGAGCGCCGATTGCCATACGCACGCCGATTTCGTGTTTTCGCTGGCTGACAACTAGCGCCATCACGCCGCCAATTCCCGCCGCGGCAATCAGGAGTGCCAGCCCGGCAAAAATTCCCAACAGATTTGTCGTCAAGCGAGGTGCAGCCATGGATTCGGCGCGCACCTGCTCCATCGAGCGGACCCGCGCTGCCGGTTGGTTGGGATCAACCTCATAGAGCAGCTCAATAATCTTATGCGCCACGCTCATGGGCTCAACGGCAGTTTTCACCACCAAACTTCCATCCAGAAGCGGATTCTGCGCCAGCGGCGCATAGATCTCGTCGCCGGGGTTTTTGTCGAGTCCTTGCTGATGAACGTCGCCAACCACGCCAACGATTTCGGTCCAGGTCTTGCCCGTGTCTTCTGAAAATCTCTTGCCCACCGGATCCTGCGTTCCCCAAAAGTGTTTTGCCGCCGTGCGATTGATAACCGCCACAAGCGGAGTGTCCTGGCGGTCGGTCCGCCTGAAGGCCCGTCCCTCGAGCAGCGGCACATGCAGCGATTCAAAATATTCCGGACTCACCACGCGGAAATCGGCAACCGGCAAGGATTGCCCGGGCACGGGAACTTGCCCTTCCAGCTGAAAATCCCCGGTCATATTCATTGTGCCGCTCAGAGGAATACTCATAGACGCCGCCGCGGACTTCACGCCCGGCTGCAATTTGATTTTCTCAAGGAGTTCTTCAAAAAACGCCAGCTGCTTCTGCCCCGTGTTGTATTTCACGAAATTCAATCCGATGTTCATGGTCAGTACGTTTTCCGGCTCAAAGCCTGGATCGACGTGCTGCAGTTTCACGAAGCTTCGAAGCATCAGCCCCGCACCAATCAACAGCAGGAAGGAAACAGCCACTTGCGAAACGATCAGCGCGCTGCGCAAACGTTGCCGTCCTCGGCCGAGCGTCGATTGTCCGCTACCTTCTTTCAAACTCCCTACCACCGACTCGCGTGCCGCCAGTGCCGGCGCGGTTCCCGAAAGAATACTGGTCAGCGCTGCCACGCCCAGCGTAAAAATCAGAACGGCGGCGTCCATATGAATTTCGCGCGCACGGGGCGTAAACCGCGCCGCAAAATTCACGAGCAGATGCAGCGTGCCCCAGGAAAACAACAGCCCCAGCGCGCCGCCAATCATGGCCAGCAGAAAGCTTTCCGTAAGCAGTTGGCGAAATACCCGCGCCCGCCCCGCACCCATGGCGGCGCGAATCGCCAGTTCACGTTCACGGCGAACCATCCGGGCCAGATTCAAATTCGCAACATTGGCGCAGGCAATCAACAGTACAAATCCTGAAGCTGCCAGCAGCACGAGCATCGTCGGCCGCGCGTTGCTGGTCAGCTCGTCCTGCAAGGCGGCGGAACGGATCGAATAGTTGGCGGCCGCCGGATAAATATCCGGATTGGCGTGCACGATATTATCCGCGACGCCGTTCAGATCAGCTTGCGCCTGCGCGAGGCTTACGCCGGTTTTCAACCGTCCAAACACGGTCAGCATCCGGGAGCGCCGGCTCTCGATCATGGCCTTCGAGGAACGAAACGGGCAGGCGCTGGTCGGCATGTACACGTCATTCTCATCGGGATACTGCGGAACCGGCGGGAGAATTCCCACAACCGTATGAACCCGGTCGTTCATCTTGAAAGTTTTTCCGACGACGGTCGGATCGCCGCCGAAACTCCGGATCCAATATTCGTAGCTCAACAGAAGAACTGCCGGCGCTCCGGGCTTCTCATCTTCCGGACGAAAATTCCGCCCGGCGAGCGGCTTCAATCCGAAAATGTCAAAGTAGTTCCAGGAAACGACGCCGGTCTCCACACGCTCCGGCTCGTTCCGCCCCAATAAAATGAAATTCATATTGTGATATTCGACGAGTCCATCGAAGGTGTGGTTTTGCGCGCGATAATCGCTGATTTCCGGAACGGAAAATGGCAGGTTGCTTACACCGAGCTGCTTCGCCTGCTGCTGCAGATGCACCAAGCGCTCACCATGCTGATAAGGCAGCGGCTTGAGCAGCACCGCGTTTACGACGCTGAAAATTGCGGAATTTGCCCCGATACCCAGGCCGAGAGTGAGCACGGCGGCGAGTGTAAACCCGGGATTCTTGCGCATCATGCGCAGCGCAAATCCGGCATCTTGCCCAAACATCGCCGCGTGTTCTGCCGGCGCCGTCCGGAATATTCCTGAGATGGTTTCCCACCACAAGCGCAGAACACTGGGACGTCCGCCACGACGGCGGGCTTCGTCCTGCTGCTCGCGAAACACCGTTTCCATTTCCGGGCCAAAATCGCTGCGAAAATCAAAGGGCAACAGCCGTAACAGCGCCCGATACAGCCGTGTGGAAGTGCCCATTTTTTGCGCCATATGATTGTCCCCTGCGGCACCACCACGGCGTCGCGTTCCGGGCCACTCTCGCCCTGCAACCTGTTGCAACCGGCAATGAAAAACTCTTGGCCCTAGGTCGTTCGCGTTTTTTTCAGCAAATTTCTGGAACGCGCCACCGCCAGCATTTCATCCAGGCGCTCGGCTTCGGCAACGGCCACTTGCCGGCCCACATTTGTCAGCCGGTAGTAGCGCCGCCGTTCGTCGTCCTGGGTATCGGCCGGCCGCGACCGCAGCTCAATAATGAGCCCATCGGCCAGCAGACGTTTGATCAATCCGTAGAGCGTTCCAGTGCTGAGACGAACTTTTCCGCCCGTGCGCAGCTCCACTTCCTTCAAAATGGCGTAGCCGTGCAGGTCATCTCCTGCCAGCGCCAGCAGGACGTGGAACATGGCCGGGGTAAGCGGGCCGTAGGATTCGCTAAGTTTGGCTGCAGGCGTCAAAGTAAATCTCCAGGTAATGCGCCGTTCTCTGTCGTCATACGCTATATCGTCAGACGCCATAGTGTCAAGCAGAATCCCTGGCCCGCTGTGATACTCTCAATTTCGCTTTCCGGCACCGTCGCGGCGTGCCTCTCTTGTAGCGCCTAGGAGCGTTCGATGAATTGTCCCCGCAGGTCCCGGTTTGCCGCTTTCCTCAAGGTCACAGCCCTGCTTCTGCTCGTGCCGTTTCACGCCGCCGCCCAACGGGCTTCCACCGATCTTTCGCAGCTTTTTGACAAACAAGAAGTAATGATTCCCGTCCGCGATGGAGCGAAGCTGCACACTGAAATCTACACTCCGAAAAGCGTTACAACGGCACTTCCCATTATTTTTGAGCGAACTCCCTACGGCATTGCGGCCCCCGACAAGGGCTATAGCACAGCGCTCTATCGTTACTCCGACATGTTTCCGGAAGGCTACATTTTTGTGTTTCAAGATATTCGCGGCCGCTATGGTTCGGAAGGCAAATTTGTCATGCTCCGTCCACTTCATGACCCCAGCGACCCGCAGGGCATCGATGAAAGCAGCGACGCGTATGACACGATCGATTGGCTGGTGAAAAATGTTCCCCACAACAACGGCCGCGTGGGAATGGATGGCACTTCCTACGACGGTTTTCTCGTCACCATGGGCATGATTCATCCGCATCCCGCGCTGAAAGCCGTTTCCGAACAGGCTTGCATGGGCGATGTTTTCCTCGGTGACGATTTTTTTCACAACGGCGCATTTCGCCTCAGCTACGGTTTCGAATACACAGCTCTTCTTGAAAGCTCGAATGAAAATTTCAGCTTTCAGTTTGACAGTTTTGATCTCTACGACTGGTATCTCCGTCTCGGCGCGCTGTCGAATGTGAACAAGAAATATTTTCATGGAAAAATTCCCACTTGGAACGAATTCGTCGCGCACAACAGCTATGATGAATTTTGGAAGCGCCACGCAGTGGCCTACGGATTGTGGGAAGCGACAGTGCCGAACCTCAATGTCGCCGGTTTCTGGGATCAGGAAGATTTCTACGGGCCGGTCGCCACCTACGCCAATCTCGAAAAATCCGACAAGAAAAACCTCAACTACATCGTCATCGGCCCCTGGAATCACGGAGGCTGGGGCCACGGAAAAGGTGAAGCGCTTGGGGCGATTCCCTTTGGCAGCGACACTGCACTTTATTTCCGTCAAAAAGTGGAAGCGCCGTGGTTTGCCTACTGGCTCAAGGACAAGGGCGCACTGCCTCTGAAAGAAGCGCTGGTATTTCAGAGTGGCAGCGATACCTGGACCGCGTTTGATTCCTGGCCGCCACGCGCCGCGCAAACCCAACATTTGTACTTTCACGAGAACGGAAAACTCGATTTCACTGCGCCGCAATCGGATGCAGCGGAGCCTTTCGACGCTTACCTCAGCGATCCCGCGCATCCCGTCCCGTATCGCAGTCGTCCTGTCGACATGACATATCCGCAGGATCATCCCGGCAGCTGGTACACCTGGCTCGTGCAGGACCAGCGTTTCGTCGATCAACGTTCCGACGTCGCGACCTGGCAAACCGAGGATCTGACCGAAGATGTAACCCTTTCCGGACAGGTCACCGCTAAGCTTTTTGCTTCCACCACCGGCAGCGACAGCGACTGGATTGTGAAGCTCATCGACGTTTATCCGCAAAAATATCCTGACAACTGGAAGCTATCCGGCTACGAACTCATGATCTCGGACGAAATATTCCGGGGACGCTTCCGTAACTCCTTTGCAAAGCCGGAAGCCATCAAACCGAACGAAGTCACACCCTATTCCATCGATCTGCACACCCAGAACCACGTTTTTAAGAAGGGCCATCGCATCATGGTCCAGGTGCAGAGCACCTGGTTTCCTGTGTACGATCGCAATCCGCAGAAATTTCTTCCTAACATTTTTGCGGCCAAGGACGAGGACTACCAAAAAGCCACGCAGAAGATTTATCGCTCGAAACAATTTCCCTCAAGCGTCGAGCTGTCCATTCTTCCCGCCGGAGCAACCGGCTTGGCCAACTAAAGTGCCGTCATCGTGTGACTATTGAGGTTTGGCAGGAGCTGCCGGGGACGCTTTGCCAGCCCGCCGTTTCGCCGGCAAGTCCAGCAGGTGAATGATGGTCGCAGCGCCAATATAGCGAACATCATCTTTTTCATCATCGAGAGAAGCCAGGATCTTCCCGGCGACGGACTTATCTCCGCGTTCTGAAAGCGCTTGGAGGGCAGCGGCCCGCACAATCCAGCTTTTATCGGCGGCGGCATCTGCCAGCGCCTCGCCTGTCGATGGATCGGGGTCCTGCGCCAGCCGCCGTGCGGCCACGCCGCGAACCGTGGCTACATCATCGCCACTTTTCATAACCGTTTTCACCACCCCGTAGCCCAATCCCCCGAACGGCACGAACGAAATACCTTGTTCCAGCCCCAATTGCGCCATTTTTTTCGGGTCGTGCAACATCTTGATTTGTTCTTTGACCAGACCCTGGTTGGTTTTTTTGTTCCCGGTCAGTACCGCGTAATAAATGTCATAGCCCGCGTCATCTTTTAGAATTAAAAGTGAATTCGCCGCAGCCAGCACGACGGCCGGTTCGGTATCGTCGAGCAACGTCTCTAAGGCTTCCTTGGCGTGCCGCGCGTGCATCGCGCCCAACGACGTCACGCCAGCCATCCGAACATTGGCCTTTTCGTCCTTAAGCGCCTGCAATGCGGCTTTCTCTGCAGCGGCGTTACCCGTCAGCAAGCCTAGCGCATTCACCGCCTTTGCACGTTTTTCCGCATTTTCATCGGTTAGCCCGTCCTTCAACACACTCCAGGATTTTTCCCTGGGAGGTTGCGGTTTCTCGGGCTTGGCGGTTTCTTGCCCGGCAGGCGGAGCCGGAGTCTCAGCTGGTGTTGGCGCGGCCGGTTTTTCCTGCGCGGCAGGAGCCTGCTTTGCGGGTTCATTTGGCGTTTGCGCGGCTGAAGCGTCGGTTGCCGACGCCACGGCAACCAGCAGTGCTGTTTGAAAAAAAATCTGCCATTTCGTTCCTGAAATCATGGTTCCGTCCCAATTGTTGGTAAACCCAAATCACTATACTGGAGACGGGTTGCGGAAGCGACCATACGCCTGAGACACGGAAGCGCCGTGGCGTAGCAGGTTGGAGTTTCTTCTCGTTTCCTGTTTTTAGGGCGATACGTTGGAGCGTATTCCACTGTCCGCGGCGCGATACCCACTCTCGCCCAGTCGATTAAGCGCCCCGAACGCTTCTTCAGTTTTCTCCAGACCAGCAAAAGCAACCGCTTTTCCGTACTCTGCCTAAGACGGCCGAACTCCGTTATCCAGAGCTCGCCATGACCGCATTCTCCTTCTGGTGATTTCCATGGAGTGAAATTCCCAACCTGGTACCAGAAATGCGGGCTGTACAGCAGAATTGTCAACCAGAGCTGCGCTGAGCGAGCACAGGCATAAACACAAGACTTAGTCCCCGGGCGACTTTCCCTGCAATTGTCCCAATTCCGGGAATTTCTGCCCCCTCGATCATGTAAATCCTCCTAAATTTAGATATTCCCGGTCCACAAATGCGGAGAGAAAGGTCCGCTCGTCCGGCGCCCGCCATTTTCTTCCCCAATTTCAACGATCACTGGAACTTCCTGTCGGTTTTCTTCGTTTTTTCGGAAAACGATGTGATTCCGTATGCGTCTAAACGGAGCAAAGGTGGGTGTCTATGACACCGGATGTGATCTCGATGACGGAAGCGTTTGAAACGGCCAGCACGGTAAGCAGTACACTTTTATCCGGACGCTATATTTGTTTTGGACCATTTCAAATTGACCAGCAGCGGCAGGAAGTTTCCAAAAATGGTATGCGGCTGAAGCTGCAGGGTAAGGTCTACCAGGTTCTGCTGATTCTTCTGGAAAAGCCGCGGGAAGTCGTCACCCGCGAAGAGTTGCGGCAGCGCCTCTGGCCGGCGGACACTCATGTCAATTATGACGCGAACGTAAATACGACGGTGAACAAACTCCGGATCGCGCTCGGCGACTCTACGGAAAAACCTCTCTACATTGAAACCATTCCGCGCAAGGGCTACTGTCTGATTATTGATCCGAATTTCTCCGACAAAGCGCAAACCATAGTTCCGCTAACGGAATCTTCCAGGATCCCTTCTGAGCTAGAGATGCTGCGACCAGCCGCTCGTCGGGAGCTGTGGCGTTCCGATCTCTGGATTACGCTCGGCGTGCTCGGACTGATTCTTGCCGGCATGCTGCTCGGCGCGGGGATCACGCGGCTGTGGATTTCCCACATCTCCCCAACTCCCATTCCCTGGCCGTGATTTTTTTCCGATTCATCCGGGTTTCCGGACGCGAGCAGCGGCCAAGATTTCCGTCCGTCGTTACAGTTTGCCCGGCGACACACGGTCAAACACCACACCTTTGGTTCGTCCGGCGTCCAAGGTAAATCCCGCTGGGTCACGTCCCGCATTCGGTTTGAAGTGCATGGTTACACCTGTCTCCGCCAATTCGAATTCACCTGGAGCAGTGGCTCGCAGATAATCCTTTGCGTTGCTGGTCAAGCGCACAAAATGACCCGGTCCAGCTTGCACCGTCAACCGCAGTTTTCCGTCTTTCAGCTCCAGGCGGTAAATGGCAGCGAGCTCCTCGCTGAAATATTCCCCCGAATAGGCCTTCAACTGTTCTTCCGCCTGCGGCATCTCCGGCTTGTGCTTTGGCTCAGTTTCTATCTCCCGTTTCTCAGCCGGTTTCGGTTTCATGAGACTTCCCAGGAAAACTTCCGCCACCCGTTCGGCGCGGTCTTCCGGATTCGCGTTCCCCACATTGCAAAGACACGCCACGGAAAAATGCTGCTTGGGAAAGCGCAGCAGCTCGGCCCGGTAACCGCCCCAGGAGCCGCCATGCCGCACGGCCGGCAGTCCCCGGTAATCTTCAATGAACAATCCCTTGGCGTAGTTCAGGGCTTTTCCGTTGTTTAACTTTCCTGGTTCCTGCATCTCGGCGAGCAACGGTTTTCCGCCAACCGCCCCGCTGTAAAAATTCTCATCCCATTTCTGCAGATCCAGAACGGAGGTGTGCACGGCGCCGTCACCTGTCTGCTCAAAATAGGAAACATCCAGGCGAAATCCCTGGCCGTGCTCGGTCGGTTCGTACGCCAGCGCGCGACTATTCACCAGTGCAGTGTGATCATCGCGATATTCGGTATGGTTCATTCCCAGGGGCGAAAAAATATTTGCTGCAGCAAACTCCCGCAGCGATTGTCCACTGACCCGCTTCACAATAATCGAGAGCAGAAAAAATCCGGTGTTGCTGTACAGCCATTCGCTTCCCGGATCGAAATTCAGCGCCTTTTGCCGGGTAATGATTCCCAGCGCATCCTCATCCGTCGTCACGCTGTCGGTATTGATTCCCGCTAGCTCCATTAACGTAAGGTAATCGCGTAAACCACTCGTGTGATTCAGCAGATGCAGTATCGTTATTTTCTTCCCATAGTCCGGCAATTCCGGAATGTATTTCCGCACATCATCGCTTACCCCCAGCCGTCCCTGCGCCTCCAGCAGCAAGATACTGGCAGCCGTAAATTGTTTTGATGTTGATCCGATATCGAACACGCTGGAAGGCTTGATCGCTACCTGCTCTTCCAGATTCGCCAGCCCATAGCCCTTGGCATAGACTAGCTTCCCGTGGCGAAATACGGCCATCGCGCATCCCGGCGAACCGGGCTTTCGCAAATCCGAAAATACGGCGTCCGCGGCTTTGCTGTTTTGCTCGATGCCCGCCGCGCTGGCAATTCCGCATTGGCCCAGCGCGAGGGTCACGGTTGCAATTCCAGCCACAAGTTTTTGTCGCATCCCGCGGTTCTCCCGTGTACTCGCTTTTTCTTGCGCCGAGTCTACCTTCTTCGCTCCTCACCGGCAATGTTCCTGTCGATTCTCAGGTAAACTCGTTTCGCTATGCTCACGGCCATTACCCGAGCGGTCAGCCCGGCTATCGTTAATTGCGAACTCACATTTCTCGATCGCCAACTCATCGACCTCGAAAAAGCGCGCCAGCAACACCGGGTCTACGAGGAACTTCTTGAAAAGCTTGGCGCGCGGGTCATCAATCTCCCCGCCGAGCCCGCCCTTCCCGATTCCATGTTTGTCGAAGATCCCGCCATCGTCCTCGACGAACTCGCCGTCATCCTGCCGCTCGGCACTGCTTCGCGCCAGCCGGAGGCCGTGTCTCTGGCCAAAGCGCTCGCCCCATTTCGCACCCTGAAATTCATCACCGCGCCAGCCAGCATGGAAGGCGGCGACGTCCTGCGCATCGGTCGTAAACTGTACGCAGGATTATCCACTCGCACCAACGCCCAGGGCCTCGAGCAACTCGCAAAAATTCTGCAGCCGCACAACTACGAAGTCATCAGTGTGCCGGTAACCGGCTGCCTGCACCTGAAATCCGCCGTCACCTATATCGGTCGTAATACGCTGCTCGCCAATCGCCGCTGGTTCGACTCCGCCGCTCTGGCCGGTTACGACTGGATCGATGTCGATCCTCAGGAGTCCCATGCCGCCAACGCCCTCGCCGTCGGCGACACGGTCCTGTTCCCCGCTTCGTTCCCAAAAACGCGCGCCCGGCTCGCGGCCGCCGGCTTCGCCGTCACGCCTGTCGACATCGCGGAACTCCAAAAAGCCGAATCCGGACTGACCTGCTCGAGCCTGCTTTTCGATGATTTCCGGAAAACCGGAAGTCTCTGAACCTATTCACGACAAATAGGATAGCGGGGACTCCGGGGACCGGTGATTCCGCCCGGGATCATAACCGTTGCGGCACGCAGAGCTCCGCTCACCATCTATTCACTTTCCTGTCCCGGCCTCCTGTGCTAGAGTTGGGACTGGATATGATTTTGTCCATCGCCATTAAGCGCATTATCTCCACTACGTCGATTACGTCGACGAAGTCGACTATGCGCGCTTCCGGCGAGTGGCGAAACAGCTAGCAAACTAGCAAAAGTTTCCGAAACCCACCGCCAGAAGCGACTCTGGCGGTGGGTTTCCTCTTTTAACCCCCTCCCGAGTCGCTCCCGCGGTGAAACCCCGAGGAGCGCAGCCATGAACTTAGAAAACTTGCAGGAAGACGTAGTCGCTGAACGAGTCCCCGCCGGCGCGGTGCGCAATTCGGCACGGCTGGGCGGGGCGTGCGCGAGCCGCAAGTCCACCCGTGTGGAAAAGGTGGCATTCAAATTCGGCGGGAGTTCGCTGCTCGGTGCGGACCGCATGCTTCACGCCGCAAATCTGGTGCGCACCGCCACCCAGAATTCCCGAGTCACGGTTGTGGTCTCGGCAATGAAAGGTGTCACGGATCATCTCCTGGCCATCGCCGCGCACCTCAGCAGCGGAAAATTCCCGCAGGCGCGTCGCGAAGCGGAAATTGTTGTAGATCTGCATCTCGACGTCCTGGCCCGCCTGCAACTCCGCGAGGAAGACGAACTTCGCGTTTGCCGGTGCCTGCAAACACTTGGACGCGACCTGCTTCACGAAGTCCCGCCACAAGGTAGCTCGCCGCTTGCGCCGGTCGCCGGCAGCGCCGAGCTGTTTGACCGTCTCGCTTCTTTCGGCGAACGCTTCAGCGCGCGCCTGTTCGCCGCCGCTCTTGAAAAGTGCGGTGTCCCTGCGGTTCCGGTCACATCTTCAGATTTTGTTCTGACCTGCGACACGTTTCGCGATGCGCAACCGAACTTTGCATCGACGCTCGAGCGCGGCCGCGAAATTCTACTCCCGCTTCTTGGAGACGGCATCGTGCCGGTGGTCACCGGCTTCATCGGCGCCACCCCCGACGGCCGGATCACCACCCTCGGCCGCAACAGTTCGGATTTTACCGGCGCCATCATCGCCCACGTCGTTGCTGCCGACGAACTCGTCATCTGGACAGACGTCGACGGCATTTACACCGCCAATCCCCGCGAATCCGCCGAAGCCCGGCTGCTGCACGAGATGAGCTACGAGGAAGCGCAGGCCCTGGCAGCCAGCGGCGCCAAAGTCTTGCATGGCAAAGTTCTCCCGCTCGCCGCCGAAACGGAAATGGTGGTTTGGGTGCGGAATACCTTTAATCCCGAAGCCCGTGGCACTAGAATAGGTCCTTCCGAGCAAGGAGGTGCGGCATGAGTTCGCAGGAATTAAATCGTGTCAATGACGCTGGCACCCCGCACGTCACCAAGAAATGGCGCGCTGGAGTTCTGGGGGCCACCGGCATCGTCGGCCAGCGACTCGTGCAACTGCTCGCTCGTCATCCGTGGTTTGAACTGAGTGAAGTCGCTGCGTCCGAACGTTCCTCCGGCAAACGCTTTGCCGAAGCCGCTCACTGGCATCTCGACGAACCCATGCCCGCGAAGGCCCGCGATCTCATCGTGAAAAGTATTGAGCCCACACTCGACTGCGATTTTGTTTTCTCCGCGCTGGATTCCTCCATCGCCGGCACGGCCGAAGAGGAATTCGCCCGCGCTGGCTATCCTGTCGTCAGCAATTGCAAAAATCACCGCATGGATCCGCTGGTCCCGTTGCTCATCCCGGAAGTAAACGCGGCGCATCTCGACGCTATTTCCGCCCAGCAAAAAAAACGCGGCTACGACACCGGGTTTATCGTCACCAATCCCAACTGCTCAACGGCCGGCTTGGTTCTGGTCTTGAAACCACTGGCGGATGCGTTCGGTCTGGAAAAAATTTTCGTGGTCACCATGCAAGCCATCTCCGGCGCCGGGTACCCCGGTGTCCCGGCAATGGACATCCAGGCCAATGTCATCCCGTTCATCAGCGGCGAAGAAGAAAAAATGGAAGAGGAACCACAGAAGCTGCTCGGCAAATGGGACGGCTCGCGCTTTGTTGAAGCGGGCCTCGGCATCAGCGCGCACTGCAACCGCGTCCCGGTCCTCAACGGCCACCTGGAGTGCGTCTCTCTCAGCTTGAAGAAAATTGCCTCGCTCAGCGAAGTTCGCGAAGCCCTCAGCACGTTCGAGGTCAGCGCCGAGCTCGCTTCTCTCCCCACCGCCGTCCGCAATCCGGTCGTGGTTCTTGCGGAAGACAACCGCCCGCAACCCCGCCGCGATGTTGACGCTGGCAACGGCATGGCCGCCGTGGTGGGCCGCGTCCGCGAATGTTCGCTGCTGGACGTAAAACTAACCCTGCTCTCGCACAACTTGATCCGGGGAGCAGCCGGCGCAGCGTTGCTCAACGCCGAACTCCTGGCCGCCCGCGGCTTCCTGAAGCTGCGCAACTACAAATCCGCGGCCTCCAACGCCACCGCCGAAACCGTCAATTCCTGAGGTCCGGCCGCAACCTTGGCCCGGCGCAGCGAGCCCGGCGCGCCCCGCGTCCCTGAATTGCGGCGGTGTATGGCGTGGCGGGTGGGTATGGTATGTTGGCAAACGGAGCTCTGAACCATGAGCATGGATGTACCGGTGAAAGTGCAGATCTTCGGGCAGCCGTACGCGATTCGCGGCGAACTGGAGCAGGCCTACGTGGAGAAGCTGGCCGCCTACGTGGATGAAAAGATGCGCGCCATTGCGGATGTAACGGCGACCGTCGATACGCAGAAAGTTGCGGTGCTGGCGGCGCTGGCGATCGCCGATGAATTGCATGGTACGCAACGCGACAAAGGCGAGCGCGAAGAATTGCTTCGCGAACAGGCGGAGCGCTGCTTGACGCTTGTGGAACGCGCCTTAAAACAGACCGCCTAGCTTTCCTGAATTGACCAAAAAAAATGCACGTGAAGTTTTTGTTTCTTCATTGGCTCCAGGTGGTGGGGTTGCGATCCCAGCGGTGAGCGCGGAGCCGGGCGTGCAGGTCCCGGGGCAGCGGACCGCGATCGCTGGCCGCAGCGTTCGCTTCTACATTGCGGCGTTTGCGCATGCCGGGAATGATGGTGGCGATGTCGGGACTGTTGAGGATGAAGCGGAGCGCCATTTGGGCCATGGAGTTGTCGGCGGGAATGAGGGGGCGGAGCGCTTCGGCGCGGGCAACGCTCGTTTTCAGGTTTTCCGGAACGAAATAGGTGTTGCGCCAATCGCCCTCGGGCCATTTGCTGTCGACAGTTAGCGTGCCGGTGAGGGTGCCTTCATCGAACGGGACGCGGGCGATGACGGCAACATCCTTCATTTTGCAGATCGGGAGAAGCGCGTCTTCAGGATTTTGGTCAAAGATATTGTAAATGACTTGCACGGCATCGACGGCCCCTTCGAGGACAGCGCGAATCCCGTTGCAGGGTTCCCAGCGGTTGACGCTGATGCCGACGGCTTCTACTTTGCCGCTCGTGCGCATTTTTTCCATGGCCCGGGGGAGCCGCTCGTCGGTGAGCCAGCGGTCCTCCCAGGTATGGAATTGCATCAGGTCGAGCTTCTCCACGCCGAGGTTTTTCAGGCTTTTTTCAACGTATTCCTCGATGTAGTCCGGCGGGTAGGAAACATCGAGCGAGAAGTCGCGCTGGCTGGGCCAGCGGCGATTCTTGGGCGGGATTTTTGTGGCGACGTAAAGTTTCTTGCCTGAATTCGCGCGTAAAATCTTCGCAAGAATTTCTTCGCTGCGGCCGTCGCCATACGCGTACGCGGTATCGAAAAAATTGACGCCGAGTTCGACAGCGCGCTGCAGGGCGTCCAGCGACTGCTGGTCGTCGGATTCGGTCCAGCCGGCGAGTCCCCACATTCCGTAACCAATTTCACTGACATTCCAGCCGGTGCGGCCAAAGCGGCGGTAGTTCATCGGGAAAGAGTCCTCTCTTTGGGGTTGCAGGGAACAGTATAAAGGAAAGTCCCTGGCCGGCACTTGCGCCTCAGGGCGCCAGGCGTGAGCGCGATCCGGGCAGGCTTCTCTGGCGGGTTGCCGGAGACCAGGAACCGGAGTTCGCGCTCCGCAGGCGGCGAGCCGGGGCAGTCAATTTTGTGCGCGAGTCGATTGTAGAGTGTTTGCCGGCAAGGTATGCTTCGGCTTGCAAGTCGGGAGGACGAGCGTGAAAGCAAAACTTTGGTTGGCGATGGGCATGCTGGTGGCGGGAGCTTGGGTGACGATCGAGGCGGTTCCGGCCGGAGCGCAAGACGCGGCTCCGGTGGCAAATCCGGTAAGTGCCACGGTGAAGGGGCAGTTGGCCAGATATGAAAAGAATATGGTGGCCGCTGCCGAACTCATGCCCGCGGAAAAGTATAACTTCAAGCCAACGCCGGAGATGAGCACGTTCGGGCATGTCGTGATGCACATCCTGCAGTCGAATAACAATTTGTGCGCAAAGATTTCCGGGATGCCCGCGCCGGATGCAAAACTGGCGGAAGTAGACGGGAAAGACAAGCTGGTGCTGGGATTGAAAAAGTCCTTTGAATTCTGCACCACGGCACTGGCCAATGAAAATGATTCAAAACTAGGGGAGCAGATTGCCTTGTTTGGCGGGAAGATGATGCCGCGGGCGGTCGCCTGGATTGCTTTAAGTGACGGGTGGAACGATCACTACGGGCAGCTGGCGGTTTATTTGCGGTTGAATGGGATTTTGCCGCCAACGGCGCAGGCGGAAAAGAAATAAGGGCGACTGGGGTGGCTGCAATTCTCGCGCGTCCTAACGCGAAACGGCGACCGCCTCGATTTCTATGTGACAATCCTCGCGGAACAGGGCCGCGACCGCGGCAAGGGTGCTGGCCGGCGCGCGATCCTTGTCGATGAACGCATCTCGCGCTTCGCGCAAAACGATCAATTTTTCATGATTTAGCCCGACCACATAGTAGTTGAGTTTCACCACGTCGGCCGGCGTGGCACCAGCAGCGGTCAGGACCGTGCGCAGATTCTGGAACGCCTGCGCCACTTCAGCGCGAAAATCGGAAGGCACTTCCCCTTTGGCGTTGAGCGCTACCTGTCCTGAGACATATACCAATTTCCCCCGCTCTACTGCTACGGCGTGGCTGTAGCCCGGAGGAGTCGCAAGTCCGGCAGCGGTCACGTAGCGGAGCGCGCCGGCTGGCTTGTCCGCTTTGGGCTCTTGTGACCGTACATTTCCTATCGCCAGGACAAACAGGGCGAAGCAAACCGCGGTGATGGCCCTTTTCATGGAAGAAGTCTCCTGCTCCGAAGTCTAAAATGCATCCACCGAATCCCGGCATTCTACCCGATATCCCCTCGAAGCGAGCCCGCCAGCCCTGGTATCGGGAGTTGGCTGTATGGGACTGGCCGGGAAAGAAAGTTACACTTCCTTTTGCGGAAGGCGTCAGACCCGGAAAAGAGTCTGGATTACGGTACAGGGGCACCCAGCACCAGCTGCTTTGCAGTCGAGTCGAGGAGGCGGAAATGCGAGCGCAACGAATCATTTTGGCCTTGGGACTGTGGTCGGGGTTGGCGGGATGTGGTTCGTGGTTTGAGTATGACAAACCGACCGCGGAAAAACAGCAGGAACAGAAAGAGCGCGACCAGAAGACGCGCGATGAAGTGGCGCGGGCCACAGAGAATGCCAAGCCGAAATTGCAGGAGGCAGGACGAAAAGTTGGAGAAGCGGCGCGGTCGGCGGCAGAAACGGCCCGCGCTACGGCAGAAGGAGTGCGCGAGGGTTGGAATCGCGAGAAGGCCGGAACCCTGGATTTGAATTCGGCCAATCGGGCCGAGCTGGCGAGCCTGCCGGGAATTTCGAATTTGGATGCAAGGAATATCATCGCCAGCCGGCCGTACAAAAGCGCCCATGATTTGGTGAGCCGAGGAGTATTGAGCGAAGAGCAGTACAAGAAGATTGAGGATTCGGTGGTGGCGCGTTAGGAAACCATGCCCGGAAGTGCAAATGATGGACTGCGGCAGGCGAAAGCCTTCTCCGGCGGGAGAAGGCTTTTTCTTTCGGGGCGAGAGTTTTGCCGGTGTATTGGGAAGGCCGATCGCTTAAGTAATCGGGGGGTGTCGCGGGCCCAATCCGGAACACAAATCAGACTTGGAGGACGTCGCCGTCACGGGCGACCATTTCATAGAGAACGGGGTTGACGAAGAAGCCGATCAGGAGGCGCGAGAGGAGACCCGCTACGACCACGATGGCGAACGGTTTTTGGGTGTCGCTGCCAACGCCGGTGGACATGGCGGCCGGCAAGAGGCCGAGGCAGGCCACAAGAGCGGTCATCATGATGGGGCGGAGGCGCAGAAGTGAGGCGCCGAGAGTGGCTTCGCGGACGCTTTTTCCCTCGAGGCGGAGTTTGTTGATGTAGCTGACGAGGATGACAGCGGTTTCCACCGAGACGCCTAGCAAGGCGAGTAATCCGAGGATGCTCGAGACGCTGAGCGGGGTGTGCGTTAGTTTCAGGGCGACCAGCGCGCCTACCGGTTCAGTGAGCACGACTCCCAGCGCGATGGTGATGGGAAACTTGAAATTTCCGTAGAGCGCAAAAAGAATTAGGAAAATTAGCAGCAAGGCGAGTGGGCCAATGATGATGAATTGGGATTTGGCCTCGAGGAGTTCGCTGTATTCGCCTCCCCAATCAAGGCCGTAGCCTTCCGGCAGCTTTACATTCTTGGCCACGGCGGCCTGGCCCGCGTTGACCACCCCTTCCAGGTTGCGTCCCCTGATGGAGAATTGAATGCCGATGTAGCGGGAATTATTTTCGCGATAGATGAACGACGCTCCAGTGCTTTCTTTGATGGTTGCCAGTTCGGAGAGCGGAATCTGCTGGCCACCAGGCGCGGGGACGAGGAGTCTGCTGATCTGTTGGGCGCTGGACCGGTATTGCGGCTCCATGCGGACCACGAGATCGAAAAGCTTTTCGCCCTGGATGACTTGGGTGGCCGCTTGACCGCCAACGGCAGCCTGCACCACGGCTTCCACGTCGGAAACGTTGATCCCGTAGCGCGCGATTTTTTGCCGATCAGCATCGACAATGAGACTGGGTTGGCCGAGTTCGCGGACCACTGTGAGTTCGGTGAAGCCGGGAGTTTTGTCGAGCGTATTTTTGATTTCCACTGCCTTTTTCTCGAGAACGTCGAGATCGGGACCGAAGATTTTTACCGCCAAGGCGCTTTTCAGGCCGGTGAGTGCTTCGTCAACGGCATCTTCGGCGGGCTGCGTGTAGTTGAAGATTACGCCGGGATAGGCTTCCAGTTTCCGTTCCAAGTCGGCGGTGAGCTCGGCTTTATTATGAATCGAGCCTTTTTTCCAGGAGGTGTCGCCGTACGGTTTGAGGCCGACATAAAATTCGCAATTGAAAAAACCGGTGGAATCGGTGCCGTCATCGGGACGGCCCAGCTCGGAACCAACGACGGTAACCTGCGGATATTTCGCCAGGATGTTGCGGATTTGCGGAGCGAACTTGCTGGCGTCTTCAAACGAGATGGTATAGGGCATGGTGGCGCGGACCCAAAGTGCGCCTTCATCAAGGTGCGGAAGAAATTCTCCTCCGATAAAAGGAACAAGCAAAAGGGTTGCCGCAAAAATGGCGAGCGTCACCACCACGGTCGCGCGGGGATGATCGAGGCACCAGCTGAGACGCTTGCCGTAGCCGTCGCGGATCCAGTCGAAGATGCGATTGGGTTTTTCCTGCACGCCTTTTTTGAACCAATAGGAAGCCAAAACGGGAACCACAGTGAGCGTGAGCAGCAGAGCTCCGACCAAGGACCAGGCCATGGTGTCGGCCATGGGATGGAAAAGCTTTCCGGCGGGCCCGGTAAGCGCATAAATGGGAAGATAGCCGGCGATGATGACGGCGACGGAATAAAAAATGGGGCGGTCGACGTCGCGCGCCGCGGCGAGGATGACTTCGTGGAGACTGTATGTGGTGCCGTGCCGCTCGCTGAGTTCGCGGTAGATGTTTTCCACCATGACGATGGTGCCGTCGATGATGATGCCGAAGTCGATGGCGCCGATCGAAAGCAGGTTGGCGGCTTCTCCTGTGGCATGCAGGAAGATAAAAGCAAACAGGAGAGCCAGTGGAACGGTGAGGGCGGTAATGACGGCGGCTCGGATGCTGACCAGGAAGAAAATCAGAACGATCAGCACCAGGGCCAGGCCACGAATTAGATTCCATTCCACCGTGTCGGTGGTTATTTTCACCAGATCGCTGCGGTCGTAGTACGGGTGAATTTTCACGTCGGGCGGAAGAACGCTGCGATTCAGTTCCGCGGTTTTCTTTTTTACGCCTTCAAGAACCGTCTGCGTTTGTTCGCCGCGGCGCATGAGGATGACGCCTTCTACGGCGTCGTCCGTATTTTTCCCCGTGTCGGCGTACTGGAAACCGAAAAGGCCGAGGCGCGGGGCGTGGCCAATTTCTACGCGGCCAATATCTTTTACGCGAATGGGGACACCGCTTGAACTGCCGACAACGATTTCGCCGATGTCGTCGGTACTTTTAATGAGGCCCAGACCGCGAACGTAATAGAACTGGCTGCCCTGCGTGTAGAATCCGCCGCCGGTGTTGGCGTTGTTGGCGCTCAGCGCGTTGATGACATTCACGATGGGCAAGTGATAGTTGTACAGGCGGGCGGGGTCCAGCAGGACGTGATACTCCATGGTAGGGCCGCCAAAGCCGGAGTCATCGGCGACCCCGGGAACGCTGCGATAGGCGCGTTCGATGATCCAATCTTCCATGGTGTGAAGTTCCATGGGGGAGCGATCCGGACTTTCAATGACGTAGCGGTAGACCAGTCCGCTCGGACTGAAAAGCGGAGCGACGCTCGGTGTGACGCCGGAAGGCAAGCTCGCGTCGTTGAGGCGTTCAAAGACCAGCTGACGTGCGAAATAGGAATCGACGCCTTCATCGAAGGTCAGGGTTACATCGCTCAGGCCGTAAAGAGAGATCGAGCGCATTACCTTGAGGCGGGGAGTGCCGTTCATGGCCAGTTCGAGCGGAAGCGTGGTGAGGCGCTCAACTTCTTCGGCAGCATGTCCGGGCCACTGCGTGACGATTTCCACCATCGGTGGAGAAAGATCAGGATAGGCGTCAACGGGCATGCGCTGAAAGGAAGCGGCGCCGGCAATGATGATGAGCACGGTGACCATCAGCACGAGGAAACGCTGTTGCAGGGCAAATTGAACGATGCGATGGATCATCTATTTTTTCCGGTCATTTTCTGTGGCCAGGTATCCATTTAGTGCTGCAGTTGATTTTTGAATTGCAAGAAAAGACTGCCGTCGGCGACTACTTTTTCGCCTTCCTTTAAGCCGTTTTTTACCTGCGTGCGCCCTTGCTGGCTCACAGCCACTTCAACCGAGCGACGGGCGAACTGGTTGGTGCCGGCCTGGACATAGACAAAGGGTTCGTTCTCGGCGCCGCGGAGAATGGCGGAATCGGGAACGCTGAGAGCGTCGGCGACCACTCCGGCCTGCACCGTGGCATTGACGTACATGTCCTTTTTCAGCTTGTTGTCACGATTTTGGGTGACGATGCGGGCTTGCAAGGTGCGGGTGTTCGGATCGAGCGTGTCGGCGAGATAGGAAATTTTCCCGTGAAATGTTTCCGGGTAGGCATCGGTCGTGATTTCGACGGTGTCGCCATTCCTGACGTAGGCCAGGTCGCTCTGGTAGACGTTGACGAGAACCCAGATGGTACCCATGTCGGAGATGGTGAAGGCCTGGGTCGCGCCGGCTTGCAGGAGTTGCCCGGGGCCCACGAGGCGCTCGACGACTTCGCCGCCGACCGGCGCGCGGACCGGAATCTGCGAAGTGCTCGCAGCGGATTCCGCCAGAGTGGATTCTGGATCTTTAATGCCCACAGCGCGCAGCGCGTCTTCGCTCGACTGCAGATCGGCTTGCGCCTGCGCACGATCGGATTCCGCCTGCTGCAGGTCGCGTTCGGCAATGGCTTTGTGGTCGAGGAGATCGCGGGCCCGCTGATAATTCCTGTCCGAGAGCTGGAATGCGCTGCGGGCCTTCAGGTAGGCCGAGCGGGCGACGGAATAGTCCGGACTGGCGACCGTGAGAAGGGTTTGGCCGGAGCGGACGAGTTGACCGGGAGCCACCAGAATTTCCTGGACCGGACCACCGATGGGCGAAAATACCGGGGTGGTCTTGAAGGCATTGAAGGCCACCGTGCCGGTAAGCCGCAGAATGCGGGGAAGTCCGGATTTTTCTACGGCGGCGATTTTAAGATGCTGCATTTGTTCCTGAGGCACGGTGAACAGATCGGCGGTATCCGCTTTGTTTTCGCCATTGGAGTACGAGGTCATTTTTGATTCGGCTTTGTCGACTTCCGAGTTGCAGCCGGAGGTGGCGGCGAATAAAAATGCGGCGGCGGTTACGGCCGGAAACATTCGCAGGTGTGCGGCTTTTCGGGTGCAGCGTCTCATGGCAAAGTCCTCGTTCCTGTGGCTTGGCGCAATTGTTCGAGCGCGGTCATGTAACTGGCGAGCGCCTGGCGATAGGCGACCTGATTGGAGCGATAGGTGCGTTCGGCGTCGAGAAAATCGAGGAGGCTGGCAGCGCCGCGTTTATAGGCGTATTCGCTGATGTCGCGGGACTGTTTGGCCTGGTCGACATAGCCGCCGCGGTAGAGCTGGATGATTTCCTCGTTGGAGTGGAGAGCGGCGTAGGCATCAACAACGTCAGAAATGACTTGTTCGGAGGCTTCGCTGGCGAGTTCTTCCGATTGGGTGATGGCGTATCTGGTACGGGCGATTTCTCCCTGATTGCGGTCGAAAATCGGGAGATCCATGTTGAAGAAAAATGCGCCGGAGTTTATGCCGGCGGTGTGGGTGTAGGCAAAGCTGGCGCCGAGATCCTTCTTGCCATTGGCTTGCGCCAGCGCCAGCTGGCTGCGCGCGGCGGTGATGCCTTGCTGGGCAGCGATTAAATCGGGGCGAGAACGCAAGGCAAGCGCTTTGAGATCGTCGAGGCCGGCGTGGACGGCTTGATAGTCGAGATCGCCTTCGACGTCATAGCTGTCCGGGACAGATTCAAAACCGAGAAACTGGCGAAGCGCGGCCAGGGCCTGGACTCTCGCAAGCTTCGCGGCGTTGACGTCGGACTGAAATTGCAGAAGCTGGAGTTTGATTTTAAGGAGATCACTTTCGCTCATGTCGCCGGCTTGGTAGCGCGAATTGCTGATATCGACGGTTTTCTGGAAGCCGTTGAGATCCTGGTCGGCAAAATCGAGAGTGGATTGCGCGAGCAGGACGGCGATGAATTGCACCGAGACATTGAAGGTCAGTTGGCGTTCGTTGTCGGTCACCGCGGAGCGGGTAACGGCCGTTTGATCTTTGGCGGCCTGCAGACGATGCTGGCGTTTTTTCCCGCGTTCAAACGTGTAGCCGATGCCCAAATCAAACTGGGCGTTGTTTTCAAGATAGTCCGCGTTGAACTGGCTGGGATTGAAAAGGGGGAAGAATTGCGAATCCCAGGAAATGGTGGGATTGGGGCGGAGATTGGCGGTGGTTTCCTGGGCTTGATTCTGCAGGATCGTCGAACGCGCGGCGAGCAGAGCGTGATTGTGCTGCAGCGCGAGACGCAGCGCTTCTTCAAGCGAAATTCGCGTGGCGGTTTGCTGCTGCGCGGTGGGTCGCGGCGGCTCGCTGGCCGGCGACGGCGCCTGCTGGCCCGCCAAGAAAGCTGGTGCAGCGAACAGGGCGAAAACCCCTACGATTCCTTTCTTCATGTGAAAACCTCTGAGGCGTCTCGCGGCGAGACCGGTTCCGACAGTTATTAGAGAGAAATAAGAGACTTCGGAGTGAAACTATTCGGCGGCAGGCGGAGCCCGGGGGGATGTGGAACGCAGAAGCTCTACAGCGACCGGAAGCAGGAGAGGGGCCACTTCAAGACGGTTGGCCAAAGGAACGATCGCGAGGACTGGCGATTGGGTCGCCACAAAAACAGTGGTGCTCGAACACAGCGGGCAAATGTGCGAACCGGCCGGAGTAGCCGTCACATCTGCGCAAAAGTGGAATTGCGCCCCAAGAAAGGCGACGGCTAGCAGCAAAGCCAGAATACGCAGAGATGGTACTTTCCGTGGCATGTGGTACGTAAGACGGAGCTTAGGCCGTAAAGGTTGCGGGGTCAAGCAGTCTGTTGCGATAAACCCTTTATTTATAACCTTTTTTGCGCAACGATTGGTATCGGAGGAGCGTCCAAGGTGTTACGGTAGACGGCAGCTCAATGAAAATGCTTGGCTTTCAATTTGGCCGGACGTCGGCGCGACGCGCTCTAGCCCTGGTGGCTTGCGCGGCGATTTTGTACTTTGCGGTCGGCGGCTCGCTGCTGCACCAGCACACGAGCGGCGCCGACAACGCCTGCCATATCTGCCAGGCGCTGCATATGCCCGCGCTGGCGGCTTGCGCTCTCAATCTTCTTCCCGCCCCTGAACTGCTCATCCGCTATACCTCACTTCCGGCCCACGTTTCTCCGAACAGCAGCTTTTCCCTGCACCGCGCAGGGCGCGCACCGCCTTCCGTTTAAGTCCCGCAACCTGAAGTCCATCAAGTGAACGTGCCCTGACCGTTGCTGTACGGCAGAGCCTCCGCCTTGGCTGCAGTTCCCGCCGGGCGGCTCTATTCACGCACCTACCGAGAGATCCCTTAGCAGGGATGGAGGAAAAATGTTGAAGCATTTGCGCTCACGGGCGCTATTGGTAGCGGTTTTGGGAATTCTATTTTGCGGAGTTGCGGCGCGGGCCCAATCGTCCGGGTCGATTGAAGGAGTGGTGAAGGATCCTTCAGGCGCAGCCATTGCCGGCGCCACGGTAGAAATTTCTTATCCGGTCAGTGGACTTCACCGCGCAACGACGACCGGGGAAGACGGAAGCTTTCGCTTCAGGAACGTGCCGTTCAATCCGTATCACCTGGTGGTGACGGCCACCGGGTTTGCCTCGGCGACGCAGGACGTGGAGCTGCGTTCGAGTGTGCCGACGGCTCTCGCCCTCAGTCTGAAGATCGGAACGGCCAGCAGCAGCGTTACGGTCGAGGCTAACGGCGGCGATTTGGTTGAAAACGATACGACCTTCCACACCGATGTGGATCGCGATTTGTTCACCAAGGTCCCGCTCGAGAGTCCCTCGTCTTCAGTCAGTTCGCTTGTGACGTTGACCACCCCGGGAGTTGCAGCGGACTCCAACGGACTGTTTCACGGGCTTGGCGATCACGCGTCCAATTCGTTTTCCGTCGATGGACAGCCAATTACCGATCAACAGAGCAAAGTTTTCTCCAACCAGATACCAATGGATTCGATTCAGTCGCTTGAAGTAATTTCCGGCGCGCCGCCGGCAGAATTTGGCGACAAGACGAGCCTGGTGATCAAGGTGACGACGCGATCCGGACTGGGCGTAAATCGTCCGACCGGCAGCATCAATGCCTCTTACGGAAGTTTTGGGACCAGCGATGTTTCCTTTGACATGGCGTATGGCGGGGAAAAGTGGGGAAATTTCATCGCCGTGAGCGGACTGCAGTCGGGGCGTTTCCTCGATCCCCCGGAATTTGCGGTGATGCACGACAAAGGAAACATGGAGAATATTTTTGACCGCGTGGATTACCAGGTTTCTGATAAAGACACGCTGCATCTGAATCTGGCGTATACGCGTTCCTGGTTCCAGACGCCGAATTCGTTTGACGCGCAAAATGCCACAGCCTGGAAGGGACTGGTCGCCGACAACGGCGGACTGGGACCTGACGGCGTCCCGGTAGGCGCCCAGGATCAGCGGTCGAAAATCGGAACGTTTAACATTGCCCCGACCTGGACGCGGCTGATCAATGCCAACGCCGTGCTAAATGTGGGCGCTTTCGTGCGGCAGGACCAGTACAACTACTATCCCAGCAACAATCCGTTCGCAGATTTCACTCCGGACCTACAGAGCCAGAGCATCGCGCAAAATCGCAGACTGACAAACGCCGGAGTGCGCTCCGACGTTTCCTACGTCCGCGGGATGCACAACATCAAAGCCGGCGTGACCTACCAGCATACGTTCCTGACCGAAAACGACCACTTTGCGATTGTCGACCCGACCTTTCTCGGATCACTGACAGACGCCGGCGGAAACCCCTGCCAGGCGCCGCTGGTGGCTCCGTGTGCCACCCTGGCCCCGTATGACCTGACGCAGCCGGGCGGCGGAAGCTATTACTTCTTTCGCGGGCACACCGATGTCAAAGAACTTTCGCTGTATCTGCAGGACACCATCACCAAAAACAATTGGTCTTTCAATCTCGGATTGCGCGGCGACATCTACAATGGGCTCGCGAGCGCTACGCAAGCAGAACCACGCCTGGGTGTGGCCTACAACATCAAGCCGACAAACACGGTACTGCGGGTTTCCTATGCGCGGACACTCGAGACGCCGTTCAATGAAAATCTGGTGCTGGCCAGCGAAGGATGCAGCGACGCGGTGGTGAATGCGCTGGAGTCCGCGCTGCAGGGCTATCCGTGTATCAATGCGCCGCTCAGCCCGGGCTGGCGCAATGAATTTCACGCAGGATTTCAGCAGGCTTTCGGGAAATATCTGGTGGTGGACGCCGAATACATCTGGAAGTACACGCACAACGCGTATGACTTCAGCGTATTAGGCAGCACCCCGATTACGTTTCCGATTGAATGGGTCAGCTCGAAAATTCCCGGATACGCGATACGCGCAAGCGTGCCGCAGTTCCACGGATTTTCCGCCTATGTCGTAATGTCCAGCGTTGCGGCGCGCTTCTTTACGCCGCAGGTGAGCGGTATCGGAGCGACACCCGGCAGCACTGGCGTCTTCCGCATCGATCATGATGAAGTCTTCAACCAGTCGACCCACCTGCAATACCAGCCGTGGAAGCGTGGTCCATGGTTTGGCTTTAACTGGCGCTACGACAGCGGACTTGTGGCAGGAGCAGTCCCCTTTGGCGACGGCACAGATCCCGTGGATGTTTCCGGACTGACGCCGGACCAGCAATTCCAGGCAGGACTGTTCTGCGGCGGCGTTCGCGCGACGCCGACGATGGGGATTAGCCCGAACGGATTGTGTGACCCTGCGCAATTTGGCTCGTCCCTGGTGCAGATTCCCGGAGCAGGAACGGAAAATGATGACAAAAATCCGCCGCGCATTGCTCCCCGGAATCTTTTCGACCTCTCGGTAGGGCACGACAATTTGTTCCACGGAGACCGCTATAAATGGAGCCTGCGCTTTACGGCGATCAACCTGACGAACAAAGTGGCGCTTTACAACTTCCTGTCCACCTTTAGCGGAACGCATTACGTGACGCCGCGCAGCGAGAGCGTCGAGCTGGGATTCCACTTCTAGAGCTGCTCGTTGAAAGTGGTCCGCCGGCCATTGCCGCGGACCACTCTCTTTCTTTTTTCTTGCAGACCACTGACGGCGCAAGAGCGGTTGGCAGAGTTTTTCCCGCGGAAATACCGGGACTTGCAGATTCGGATGGTGTCATGCGGCAACCAGACGGAGACCAGGAAAATTTCTCTTCACCGCAACCCGGAGGTTCCGGGGAATGGCCCCAGGAGCTGCTGCTTTCTCTGCTGGTCCGCCTGAACATTCGGTTGCAAAAGGCGCTGGACTTGCGCTTCAAACCCCTGGGCATGACGGCTCAGGAGGCGGCCTTGTTGCTGTATTGCGCTGAAGCCGGCGAGACCTCGCCGGGACGGATTGCGGTTTCCATGGGGCGGGACAAGGGAAAAATCACGCGGTTCGTCAATCGGCTGGAGTCGGCAAAGCTTTTAAGCAGAATGCGAAGCGCCCGTGACCGCAGGGCTTTTGTAATCAAAGTAACCAAGCGCGCGGGAACTCTTGTGCCGCAATTGAAAATGATTTTCGAAGAGACGCGGGCAAAATTGTTTGACGAAATTCCCGATGGGGAGCTCGAGCGGTTGGGGGCGGCTATCTCGCAAATGTATTCCAATGCGGGGCAACTGCGGTCGCGAACGAAATCCAAGGGTCCCAGCGACGGCGCTCCGCGCGGAACGGGAAGCTAGCCGAGTGGGCCTAGTTGCCGGCCAGCAGCGCGTGCACCTGGGCCAACTCCGGCCGGTCGGCCGATGGGCTGCAGTTTTCCAGCAGCATTGAAAAATATTTGCGGGCCGTTGCCAGTTCACCGCTCGCTTGCGCGGCGAGCCCGGCTCCGTAAAGACTGTCAAAGCGATTGGGCGTGCGGGCCAGGGCCGCTTGGTATTCAGCAAGCGCTTCTGTCGGTCGCTTCGCCTGCAGGAGCATGTCGGCCAGCATTTCGCGGGCAGGCGGGCCGAAATATCCCTTGCTATGGGCTTCCTCGCGAACCGCAGCGGTGCGCATTTCGTTCAGGGCTTCGGCGGTCTTTCCCTGCGCGAAGGCGAGCCAGGCTTCAGTGATCAGCAAATCGTAGGATTTCCCGGCGGGGACCTGGTAGCCTTCCTGCCGTTCGCTGGCGGTGCGCCGGGCCACGATCTTCTGTAGTTCGCGGATAGCTTTCCGGGCCCCGGCAGGGTCTCCGCTGCGCGCCGCGCCAATCGCGCGCGTGCGGTAGACCGAGTCCAGCCAGAGCGAGCGGATTTTAGGAATAGGCAGGGCGGCGGCTTCCGTCCAGCGATGAAGCTCCCAGAGGCTGCCAGCGAGAAGCCGCGACTGTTGATCTATTTTTTCTTCATCGCTGGCCCCTACGACGGTCAAGGAATCGGCTGCGACCTGCCGGGCCTTGGCTTCCTGGCCGTTTTGCAGATACGCATAGTTGAGAAAATCCATGGCGTGAGTTTGGTAGTGCGATTCGCCGCGATGCATTTCGGTGGCATGCGCCGCGGAGGCCGAAGCGGCGATATTGGAGTCGATCGTTTCCTGCCAAAGTCCTAGACGCACAAAAATGTGAGAAGGCATGTGGATGGCGTGGGAGGAGTCGGGAGCGATCTTGGCATAGGCTCGCGCGGCGTTCAGCCCTTGCGGAGCAAGCTCGGGAACATCGGTGGCATGAATGAGATAGTGCGCCGCGCCGGGGCTGCTCGGTTGCTGGGCGAAGATCGGATTGAGGATGGCGATGGCTTTCCCGAGATTGCCCATTTTTTCGATGTCTTCAACGGCCCCGAGCGCAATCAGAGAAAGAGCGTAGAACTGGCTGGCTTCGCCGTCCTCCGGCGCTTGCGAGTGAAGTTTTGCCAGCGCTTCGGAATAGGCCCGGGTTCGATCGGTGTGGCTGAGTTTGGAATTGTCCTGATAGAATGCGGCGGCGGCGGCAATATAACCGCGTTCTCTTTCTGTGCGTGCGCCCATTTTTTGCGCTTGCTCGATGTCCTGACGAGCGGCTTTCAGCGTGTCTGGTTGTGGAAAATCCCAAAGCTGATGGTAGCGAGCCATCGCCATTCCCCAGCGGGCCATCGCGCACCGGGGATCCGCTTTTGCGGCGTCGTTGAAAGTGCCTTCAGATTCTGTGTACTGGAAGGAATGCAGGAGCGCGACGCCTTTTTCAACGGCGGGTTGCGCCGCGGACTCGCAGCTGGTGGGGAAATGGACTTGGCCGAGCTGACTGACCACAGCGGGGTGGCCGCCGCCGGCGTGCGGGGTCTGAGGACGCGCGGAAACAGGCGTAAGAATAGGCAGGCAGAGTCCTGCCAGCAGGGCAAATGGTTTTGCTGTGCGCATGGGCGAGACTCCGGCGAAAACTCCTGCGTATTCTAGCCGAGATGGCCGGAGGTGAGCATCTTTGTTTGCGGCCTGCCCGTTTCGCGCCGCCGGCAGTGGCCCTGGTTGGACGCAGGTTTGGCGGGCGGCTACAATGGAAGGCGGAGCGGTTCTTCAAAGCAGGTGAGGTCGCGAAAGCTGTTTGAACCAATACGAATCTCTGAGGTGCTGCGGATAGCCGGCTTGTGTGCATGGCCTGCCCCGTTGGCGGCCCAGAACCTGGGGCGCGAACGGGGTGGGAAAGCCTAATGGTTGGCTCGTGGCGCCCACTTTACTCGGAGGTTCACGGCCTAGCGCCCACGGCTGAGCAGTCCGCTCCATTTTTGTTCAAAACTCACAAAGACCACTGAAAGATTTCATGCGCGTGCTTTTTATTGGGGACATTGTAGGTTCGCCGGGTCGGCAGATTGTGCGCGAACGGCTGGCGGATATTGTTGCGCAAAGGAAGATCGATCTGGTGATCGCCAACGGGGAAAACTCCGCCGCGGGTTTTGGAATTACGCCGCGCATCGCCGAAGAATTGTTGAATACCGACATTCAGGTTCTTACGGGCGGAAATCATAGCTGGGATAAGAAAGAGATTCTGGAATTCATGCCCCACGAGCCGCGGCTGCTGCGGCCCGCGAATTTCCCGGAGGGCAGTCCGGGAAGCGGGCTTTATGTGGCGGAGGCCAAAAACGGCGTGAAATTTGCCGTGCTGAATTTACAGGGGCGGATTTTCCTGCCGGCCATTGATGATCCGTTCAAGAAGGCGGACACCGAACTGGCTCGGATTCCGGGCGACGTGGCGTTGGTGTTTGTGGATATGCACGCAGAAACGACCAGCGAGAAGATTGCTCTTGGTTGGTATCTGGACGGGCGGGTAACCGTGGTGGTGGGCACGCATACGCATGTGGCGACCGCCGACGAGCAGGTGTTGCCGGCGGGAACCGCGTTCATTACCGATGTGGGAATGACGGGGCCACACTCCGGCGTGATTGGAATGGATCGCGTGGCGATCATCAAGAGATTTCTCGACGGGCTGCCGACGCGCTTTGAAGTGGCGTCCGCTGACGTGCAGATGAATACGGTCCTGGTGGAAACCGATGATCAGGGGCCGCGCAATGCGGCTGGACGCTTGCGGGCGAAGTCCATTGAGCGCTTGCGGTTCCGGCTGGATTAATCCAAACCACGAAAAATCCTGATGAGGTTCCGCCCTTACTGCGCTTTTTTGGGCAGCAGTGAATAGTGAAGCTCGACGATTTTCCAGACTCCATCGCGCTTGAAGAAAACGTCGGTTTCTTGATTGTCTTCCTCAGTGATCCGTCCATCGGCTAATTTCGTTTTGACGTGCAGCAGGTAACTGGCTACAGCGGCGTCCTGGCTGGGGCCAATCTGGACGTGCAGGTCGCTGAATTCAGCAGACTGGATTCGGTTACCGGCGGCGATGTAGCTGGTCCACTCCTGTTGATAGGCAGCCAGGTCCGTGCGGCCTTCTGGGAGCCATTGCGTGAAGTCCGGGGCATAGGCGGCGAAATAGGCGGTCAAATCATTGGCGGCATAGCTGGCATTTATTTTCACTTCGAGATCATGAATTTCCTGTGCAGCCGAACCGGGTTGCGAAGCCGATGGCCGAGTAAGTAGTCCGCAGACGGCCAGCACGAGCAGAGTTGAACCGAACAATTTCGCTTTCACGGGAGCACCCCCTGTGGGCGACGTTGTTACAGCAGCCGGCCGGCTTTGTCAATTGTTGCAAGTCACGTGGCTTGAACGATTTGGAAACAACAGGAAGCGAACGCAGGGCAACCCGGACGCGTCCATAGTAATCTGAGGATTCGTGCCATCAGGGGTGGGCGTTCGGTGAAACTTATTGCGGCGATGTGTTTTTTGGCAGTTGCGCTGTGCTCGGCACAGGCGCAGGTGGAAGAAGATTTAACAGCAAAAACCAGGCTTTTTCCGGGAATTGGCGCCGGATTGCGCGCCGTGAAGCGCGGCGCTGACGGCAAAGTGTATATTTTGGCCTCTCCGGCGCTGGGCGTGGCGGTTTTCAACGCCGCCGGAAAACAGGTGTTGTCCATCGGCCCTGCCGCCGCGGGTAGTGGCGGCGCGAGGCCGGAGAAATCATCCATTGTATTTGGGGAAGATTTCGACATCGACGCCCAAGGCGACATTTATGTTGCGGACCGGGGAGCAAACCAGGTTCTGATCTTTTCGCCAACCGGAGAACTGCTGAAATCGTTCCCGGTGAATTCACCGCTCTCCGTTGCCGCATTGCCGGAAGGTGAAATTGCGGTGGCCACCCTCAGGCAGGCTCATTTGATCGTTGTTTTTGATAAAAATGGGCGGGAGCTCCGGGAATTTGGCGACCCCGAGCCGCTGGCCGACCGCCCTGAGCTGAATCGCTACCTGAGCCTGGGACAGCTGGAGACCGATGCCGAGGGTACCCTCTACTATGGTTTCGGCTTCATGCCGGAGCCCACGGTACGACCTTATGATCGCCATGGGTATGCCGGACAGGACATCGTTTACAGCGGGCTGGATGCCATGCCGGAGGCGCAGGCGGCGCGCAAAGAGATCGCACGGCTGGAACGCAAGGGTGGAACGCCCTTTTTCAAGCGAATCCTGACGGCGCTGGGGGTCGACCCGAACAACGGCGAGGTGTGGATGGCCCTGGGCAACACGCTTCTGCATTTTGACAAAGAGGGAAACCGCCGGGCTACCTATAAACTTTACACCCCGGAAGGAGCCCGGCTGGAAGCCAACACGATGGTGGTCGGCAAAGACTGGTTGCTGATCGGCAGCGACCCTTTGGGCGTCTACCAGTTCGAGCGAACCGACACCAAGGCAAAAAAATAAAGTACGTTTTCCTCAAGCACCGCGGTGGAAGAATTTTTCCACGGACTTTTTCCGACTGAAAATAATTGCAAAAATGGCTGGAAAGTGACGATAATTCAGAGCGCGAAGAAAAAATTTGCGCTTGTGGAAAAACTGTGAGTGGGATGTGAACGCCCTCCGACTACCACCTACACTTTTCCCTTGCCCCATGGGCTTCAATCGGCGACAATCCCGCGCTGACGGATGAAAGCGGTTTGTTAGACAAGAAATTCTGAACGAACCGTACGGAGCGATAGGGGCAAGTTAGGACGTTCCGGGCGGGCATAAATCCCGAACCTGAAGAAAGTGCGAGTGGGCCTGCTTTCCACAGCTTTTTCACATCTGTGGAAATAGCATAGGGCCTTTTATTCTCTACGATGACGACAGCAACTCAAACGGGGCGACAGTCTGAAGCAGTGAATGCCTGGGACCAATTTCTGGAACATGTAAAGTCGCGCGTCAGTATAAATACGTATACGACTTGGTTTCAGCCGACCCGGCTGAACCGCGCCGAAGGCGAGACTTTGTTTGTGCAAATTCCCAGCACGGTCTTCCGGCAGGTTTTGACACGGACCTACGGCGAGATTGTGAAGGCGGTGTTTCACGAGCTGGGGACCCCGAATAAAAAAGTGCAGTATGTCTGCACCGAGGAAGAGCCCGTTGCTGCGCTGCCGGTGGTTTCCAGTGTGAAGCAGTCCAAGCTGGACTTTGAGAGCAGCGATCACCAGCTGAACACCCGGTATACGTTTGACAGCTTCGTGGTCGGCAAGTCGAACGAGTTTGCGCATGCGGCTTCCCGCGCGGTGGCCGAACAGCCTTCCAAAGCGTACAACCCTTTGTTCCTGTACGGCGGCGTGGGCATGGGCAAGACCCACTTGATGCATGCCATCGGGCATACCATCAAGAAGCGGAACCCGGCGATGCGGTTGAGTTATGTCAGCGCGGAGAAATTCACGATTGAAGTGATCAATTCGCTGCGGTTTGACCGGATGATTAGTTTCCGCGACCGCTTCCATACCGTCGACGTTCTGCTGGTTGATGATATCCAGTTTATTGCCGGCAAAGAACGGACGCAGGAAGAGTTTTTTCACACCTTCAACGCCCTGTACGAGCAGCAGAAGCAGATCGTCATTTCCTCGGACTGCTTGCCGAAGGATATCAACTCGATTGAAGAGCGGCTGCGCTCGCGCTTTGAATGGGGCTTGATTGCCGATATCCAACCACCGGACCTTGAGACCAAGATTGCCATTTTGCAGAAGAAGGCGGAAAACGACCGCTTCGGTCTGCCGGACGATGTGGCGGAATACATCGCGCGAGCCATCAAGTCCAACGTTCGTGAGCTGGAAGGCGCCCTGACGCGTTTGATGGCCTATGCTTCGTTGACCGGGGCTTCCGTTTCGCTGGCAACGGCGCAGCAGGTGCTGCGAAATATTATTGCCTCGCAGGAAAAGCGGGTAACCATCGATCTGATTCAGAAACGCGTGAGCGAACATTTTAATTTGCGCGAACAGGATCTGAAAGTACGCAGCAATACGCGGGCGATTGCATTTCCCCGGCAGGTGGCGATGTACATCGTGAAGCAGTTGACGACCGCTTCGCTGCCGGAAATTGGCAGGCAGTTTGGCGGTAAGCACCACACCACCGTGCTGCACTCCATTCATAAGATTGAAGAGCTACGCCGGTCGGATAAGGACTTGAACCGGACGATTACGCGGTTAATGGACGCCTTGCAGTAGAAAAATACCAAGGTCTTTACCTTTAATCTGAAATCAAATGCGGCCCCTGGTGGTCGCATTTTTTGTTTGCCGGTCCACCTGTGCGCCGGAGTCGCTTGGGAAAAAATTAGTACGGCGATGCAGGACCAGCGCGGCGCTAGACGAGCCGCGCGAACGTCGAGACCGCCGGAATATCTGCCGGGAAGAGCGCGGGATTTTGGGACGCGAGATTTTTTTCGGGCGCAACCGTGAGCTGTGTGGAAGTTGTGTGGATAGAGTGGGAAAGCTGCGGAACAAATGTGTATCGCTGTGCCGGAGTGAGCTGGAAATATGTTTTGCAAACAAACCGGAGGCGGTTATCCGCGATTTACACAACCGGGACACAACACAGTCGCCTGCAAAATGCGAGTGAATAGAGTCTGCAGAGAGCTTTTCCACGTTTCCACAGCGCTCATCATCATCACAAGGGTTTTAAATTTAAATTCGAATAGAAATTCTTTGTAGCAGTGATGATGGTTGTGCATTGTGATTATTTTTTCACCCAGGGGTGAAGACGGCAGGAATTCTTGCAGCAGCTCTTTGCTTTCCCGAGCCCGGCGTTTTGCCGAGCAACTGCAAGAATTCCTGCCGTCTTCAC
>Ga0193726_1000672_pt1 | contig 33499 bp, 33 predicted proteins | sample H2c1metaG_FD_144928 | JGI IMG/M metagenome (GOLD analysis project Ga0193726, IMG submission 144928) | Soil microbial communities from a riparian zone of the East river system, Colorado, United States - H2c1 | ecosystem: Environmental > Terrestrial > Soil > Riparian zone | place: USA: East River... | reverse complement strand
TTCTTCAAGGTGCTCGACGGCGTCGCGCTGGTGGCGAAGAAGTACGACAAGACCATCATCGAGATTGCGGGTCACACCGACAACGTCGGCGGCGCGGATTTCAACAAGCAGCTTTCGCAGCGCCGTGCCAGCGCCGTCGCCCAGTACCTCGAGAGCAAAGGCGTGAGCGAACCGCGCATCATGACCGCCGCGGGCGGCGAGGACCATCCGATCGCGAGCAATGCGACCGAGCAGGGCCGCGCCGCGAACCGGCGGGTCGAAGTGACGCTCGCGCCGCTGAAGGAAGGCTGATCTACTCGTACAAGCCCGCGCGCGCCTTGCCGCGAAACACGCGGTAGGCGAATACCGTGTAGGCGAGGAGGAGCGGAAACACGATCGCCACGCCCAAAAGCATGAACTTGAGCGCCGACGGATGCGAGGCCGCTTCCCAGAGCGTCATGCGGTCCATCACCACGTAGGGAAACAGGCTGTAGGCGAGCCCGGCGAAGGCGAGTGCGAAGATCGCCACGGTGGCGGCGAACGGCATCCAGTCCCATTCGCGTTCGCCTCGCCGCAAGCGGCCCGTGGTGGCCCACACCATCCAGCCCGCGGCGAGCGTCGCAAGCGGCAGCAGCATCAGCGCTAGCGTGCGCGGAAAGTCAAACCACTTCGCCTGTACCGTGGTGCTCACGAACGGCGTGGCGAGGCTCACCAGCCCAACGCCGAGCGCAACCCAGATCAACCCCCAGCGTGCCCAGCCGAGCGCTTTTTTCTGCAGTGTGCCCTCGGTCTTCAAGATCAACCAGGTCGAGCCGAGCAGCACGTAGCCGCCGCACAGCGATGCGCCCACCAGCATCGCGAACACGTAGTAGCCGAATCCGGTATGAAACCCGGTGATGTAGCGCCCGAGCATCAGCCCCTGCGCGAACGAAGCGAGGAAAGATCCGAACCAGAAAAGGCCGTTCCACAGCTCGCGGTGCCAGCCCTGTGCCTTCACCCGGAACTCGCACGCCACCCCGCGCAGCATCAGGCCGATCAGCATCGCCGCAACCGGCAGGTACAGCGCTCCGAGAACGATGCCGTGCGCCACGGGGAAAGCGACGAGCAGGATGCCCACGCCCAGCACCAGCCAGGTCTCGTTCGCATCCCAGAACGGCCCGATGGAGGCGACCATCAGCTCCTGCTCGTGCGCGTCGGCCGCGGGCATCAGCATGCCCACGCCCAGATCGTAGCCGTCGAGCACGACGTAGAGCAGGATGGACAATCCCATCAAGGCGGCGAAGATCAGGGGCAGGTCCAGGCTCATGCGGCCGTCCCCTTTCCTGCGAGGTGGGTGAGCACGACGAAGTAGGCGATCAGCATCACTGTATACGTAATGATGTAGGCGGTAAGGCTCGCGCCGAGCTGCGCGCCGGAAGGACCGCCCACGGCATCCGCCGTCTTGAGGATGCCGGTGACGAGCCAGGGCTGCCTGCCCATCTCGGTGACAAGCCAGCCGGCGAGCGTCGCGATCCAGCCGGCGAAGGTGAAGCCCGAGAAGGCCCACAGCATCCAACGGCGCGGCAGCGCGCCCTCGCGCGTCGCCCATACACCGGCCCACGCGACGAGCAGCATCAAAGCGCCCATTCCCACCATCACGCGGAACGCGAAGAACACCGGCGCCACCGGTGGCACATTCGGCGCGAAAGCATCGATACCTTTCAGCTCGGCGTTCGCGTCGTGCTTGAGGACCAAGCTCGCACCTTTCGGGATTTCGATAGCGAAATCGTTGCGTCGTTTTTCGTCGTCCGGGATGGCGAATAGCACGAGCGGCGCGCCCCTCTCAGTCTTCCACAGCGCCTCGATCGCCGCGATCTTGGCCGGCTGGTGCTCGAGCGTGTTCAGTCCGTGCAAGTCGCCCACGAATATCTGCACCGGCGCGAGCACCGCGGCGAGCATGAGGCCGGTGCGCAAGGTCTTGCGCGCCGAGGGGTCTTCGCCTGAGTGAAGCAGCCGCCACGCCGAAAGCCCGGCCACCACGAAGGACGCGGTCAGCCCCGAGGCGAGCAGCATGTGGGTCATCCGGTACGGAAACGACGGGTTGAAGATCACCTGCAGCCAGTCGCCGGCGATGAGCTGGCTGCCGTCCATTACATGGCCGGCCGGAGTCTGCATCCAGGAATTGAGCGCCAGAATCCAGAATGCCGAGATCGTCGTGCCGATCGCGACCATGGCCGAAGAGAAAATGTGCAGCCAGCCCGGCACGCGATTCATGCCGAAGAGCATCACCCCGAGAAACGTCGCCTCGAGGAAAAACGCGGTCAACACTTCGTAGGCGAGCAGCGGCCCCGCGATATTCCCCACCTTCTGCATGTAGCCGGGCCAGTTGGTGCCGAACTGGAAGGACATGGTGATGCCCGTCACCACGCCCATCGCAAACGTGAGCGCGAACACCTTGGTCCAAAGCTTGTAGGTCGCGAGCCACGCCGCGTCGCCCGAGCGCGCGTAGCGGATCCGGAAGTAGAACACGATCCACCCGAGCGCGATGGTGAGCGTCGGGAACAGGATATGAAACGCGATATTCAGCCCGAACTGGGCGCGGGCAAGGAGCAGGACGTCTGCGTTATCCATGGGGCAACCAGTGCGGGATGTTGCCAGAACTAGCGGGCTGCCGCCTGACAAGCGTTCGAAGCTGCCGGCGCACGCAGGAATTGCGTCGGTACGTTATCGAACAGACCCGTCTGGTTTCCGGGTTCATTGTGCTTCCCAGCACCATCTTCGCCTTCGGGTGTCTCGTAGAGAGAAGTAGCCTTGGGACCAAAAAGTACGAGCGGATATCGGCTATTTCTGCTTTCCATCCTCGCTCTCACCGCGTGTGGAGGGGGCAGCACCAGCGATGGCGCGTCGGGCGGGGGCGGCACGACCCCGGGCGGGGGAAGCACGACCCCGGGCGCGGGAGGCATCAACTACACCGTCGGAGGCACGGTCTCAGGGCTCTCCGGCACTGCGGTGCTGCAGAATAACGGAGGCGATAACCTTCTGGTTTTCGCGAACAGCAGTTTCGTCTTTGCCAGCGTACTTGCCGACTCCCGCTCCTACAACGTCACGGTGTTGACTCAACCCGCGGGCCAGACCTGCACGGTCGCAAACGGCGCGGGCACGGTGGGCGGGGCAAATATCACCAACGTGACGCTCACCTGTTCTGCCATAGCCTTCAGCGTGGGCGGCACGGTCTCGGGGCTCTCGGGCAGCATGGTGCTGCGGAACAACGGCGGCAACGACCTTGCGGTCTCGGCAAACGGGAACTTCAGCTTCCCGGTCCCGGTCGCCCAGGGCGGGCCCTATGCCGTCACCATATTCACGCAACCCGCAAGCCGCAGTTGCAGCGTGGCAAACGGCACCGGCACGGTGGCTGGAACCAACGTCAGCAACGTGACCGTCACCTGCGCGGAAAATACCTTTACTGTGGGCGGCACGGCCTCGGGCTTGAATGGCACGGTGGTATTGCAGAATAACGGCGGCGACAACCTCACGATCTCGGTGAACGGCGGCTTCACTTTTGCTACCGCCCTTGCCAACACCCGCGCCTACGCCGTCACGCTTCTTACGCAGTCCGCGGGTCAGGCCTGCCTGGTCGCAAACGGCGCGGGCACGGTGAACGGGACAAATGTCACCGGCGTGACCGTGACCTGCCCCCCGCCCGAGGCGCGTCTCGGTCAATGGTCGGCCGTGAGCCCGGCGCCGATCGTGCAGCTGCATATCCATCTGCTGGACAGCGGCAAGGTGTTGACTTGGGGCGCCGATGGCACTCCGCGCACATGGGACCCCGCCAGCGGCGCGTTTACCGTGGTGCCATCTCCTTCCCTGCTGTTCTGTTCCGGTCACGCCTTCCTCCCGGACGGCCGGCTGCTCGTCGCCGGCGGACACAAAGTCGACGCGCTCGACACGCCCGGGCTCGGCCTGCCGAACACCAACATATTCGATCCCGCCACCGGCGCGTGGCAGGCCATGCCGGCCATGGCCAAGGCACGATGGTATCCCACGAACACCAGGCTGCCGAACGGCGAAGTGGTGACGATCGCGGGCTCGGACGAGAACGGCGTCAATGTATTGATACCCGAGGTGTGGAACGGCACCGCGTGGCGTCAGCTCACCTCGGCGGCCCTCGAACTGCCGCTCTATCCCCGTACCTTCGTGGCCCCCGACGGGCGCATCTTCTACGCCGGAGAGGATCCGCAGTCGCGCTATCTCGACGTCACGGGTACGGGCCATTGGACCAACGGCCCATTCCGCAAGGTCGGAGGGCGCGACTATGGATCCGCGGTGATGTACGAGCCGGGGAAGATCCTCTATGTGGGGGGTGGCGACCCTCCGACCAACACCGCCGAGATCATCGACTTGAATCAGACGAGTCCGACGTGGAGCTTCACCGGAGGAATGGCGTCCGCTCGCCGCCACTTGAACGCCACCCTGCTGCCGACCGGGGACGTCCTCGTCACCGGCGGCACGAACGGCCCCGGGTTCAACAACCCCGCGGGAGGCGTGCGCACCGCGGAGCTGTGGCATCCCGCAAGCGGCACCTGGACGACCCTGGCAAGCAGCTCAGTGATCCGCATCTACCACGGGGCCGCGCTGCTGCTGCCGGATGGCCGGGTGCTGTACACAGGCAGCGGCGACGGGGGTGACAGTCCAAACGAGCGGAACTACGAGCTCTACTCGCCTCCCTACCTGTTCAACGGAGCGCGCCCGGCCATCACGGGCGCGCTGCCCTCGAGCGTCGGGTACGGCCAGGCCCAGGTCGTCGGGACACCGGACGGCCCCGGAATCACGAAGGTAACGCTTATCGGCCTCGGTTCGGTGACGCATGCCTTCGACCAGAGCGCGCGTCTGGTTCCCCTGAGCTTCTCGCCAGCGGCCAAGGGTCTGTCGATTACTCTCCCGGCGAGCCCCACGATTGCCCCGCCCGGCCCATACATGCTCTTCCTGGTGAACGCAGACGGCGTGCCTTCTGCGGGACGGATCATGCTGCTTCAATAAGCGTAGCCGCCTTCACCGGATCGGAGAGAACGCTGCGGGCTTGAGGATGCGGTTTTCCTGCGCCACGAGCAGCTGGGCCACCTTCTGCAGGTAGCGCTTCCAGTCGGGGTCCTGCGCCATGCGCTCGCGCCTCGCCGCGCGGTCGTCGAGGCTGTCGTAGCCCCACATGAAGACGACCTGGTTGAGATTGCCGGTCTCGGCCGAAAAATATCCGATGAACTTTCCGAGGTAGCGCTGCTGGATCGGGAGGCCTTCCTCGCCGTACAGCTTCACCATCTCGGAGACCTTGCCGGGGTGCACGGTGTAGGTGCGTTGTTCGACGATCATGATTATTCCTTTGCAGTGATGCTGCCGCGGTCGATCGCGACGATGCGGTCGACCATGCGTTGAGAGTACTGCAGGTTGCATTCGGAGAGTATCACCGTCATGCCCTCCTTCTTCAGGCCCGCGATCACGTCGGCGAGCCGCTGCGCGAGCGCCGGCGCCACGCCTTCGAAAGGTTCGTCGAGCAGCAGCAGCCGGGTGCCGCAGACGAGCGCGCGAGCGAGCGCCGCGAGTTTCTGCTGGCCGCCGGAGAGCTGCAGGCCTTTGCGCGAGGCGAATTCCCGTACCTCGGGGATCAAGGCGTAAACTTTTTCCAGACGCGCGCGGCTGTCGGGCACGCGCGCCGCCCACGCCGGCACCAGCACGTTCTCCTCGACCGTGAGCTCGGGCACGAGGCGCCGGTCCTCGGGCATATAGCCGATGCCCAGCCGCGTGCGCGCGTGCGTCGGCGTCGCGAGCAGATCGATGCCGTCGAAATTCACCGAGCCGCTCGAGGCCTTGAGCAGGCCCATCAGGCTCTTCATGAGCGTGGTCTTGCCCGCGCCGTTTCGCCCGATCAGTCCCGCCATGCTCCCGCCGGGCAGCTCGAGCGAAACCTCGCGCAGGATCTGCACGGCCCCGATCGCGACGTTGAGCGCGGCTATCCTAAGCACGGGGCGCCCGCTCGTCCTGGCCATGGGGCTCGCCGACCACGTAGCGCCGCACGTCCGGGTCGCCGAGCACGGCGTCGGGACGACCGTCGGCAATGATCCGGCCGTCGTAGAACGCGAGCACGCGCCCGGCGAAGCGGCTGACGACTTCCATGTCGTGCTCGACGAAGATCACGGTAACGCCCTCGGCCTTCATCGCCTTCATCACCATTTCCATGATGCCGAATTTTTCTTCGGCCGAGATGCCGCTGGTGGGCTCGTCGAGCAGGAGCACCCGCGGCCTCGCGGCCAGGGTGAGCGCGATATCGAGGAGCTTGCGTACGCCTCCGGGCAGCACCTGCGTGTTCCTGTTGCGATACTCCATCAGACCGAAACGCTCGAGAATGCGCTCGGCGACCTCCTCCGCCGGCGCGTCGTGTCCGGGCACGTTCTGCCGCGCGCGCGATAGCGAGAAGAATCCGCCCCGGCCGGCGTTGTGCAGCATGATGCCCAGCGCCGTCAGCATATTCTCGTGCACGCTGAGCGAGCCGTAGAGCTGGGGAATCTGGAACGACCGGAGAATGCCCAAGCGGGTGATCTCCCGCGGCGCAAGCGCCGTGATGTCGCGTCCCTCGTAGTGGATGCCGCCGGAGTCGGGCTTTATATAGCCCGTGATCATGTTGATGAAGGTCGTCTTTCCCGCACCGTTGGCGCCGATCAGCCCGACGACCGAGTCCAATTCGATCGCGGCGTTGATGTCCGCCGCCGCAGTGATCGCACCGAAATTCTTGTTCACGCCACGGGCGGCGAGGATGGTGCTCATGTCAGGCGGTCCTTCGCCGCACGAACAGCGACCACAGGCCCTCTGGCAGGAAGACGATCACCAGGAGCAGCGCGGTCCCCAGGCTCATCTGCCAGGTGTGCGGCGACAGATCGTAGGCCAGGCCATGGATCGCACCGAAGAGCAATGCGCCCAGGAAGGGCGCGAGCACGCTGCCGGTGCCGGCCAAGATGGCGATGAAGATGAATTCGCCCGAGGTGGTCCAGTAGGCCATCTCGGGATCGATATGGCCGACCGTGGTCGCCGCCAGCGCACCGCCCACGCCAGCGAGCGTCGCGGCGATCACGTACTGGACGTGGATCGCGTAGCGCACCGACGCCCCCATGTACTCGACGCGGATCTCGTTGTCCTTGATCGCGGGCGCGAGGCGCCCGAGCGGCGTCTTGAGGAAAAGATGAACGAGAGTCGCCGCGCCCAAACCCGCGAACGCGGCCGCAACCGCCACCGCGTAGCGCACCCAGTCGGCGGCCGGGCGCACGCCGAAGAGGGTCGATCGCGCGACGTTCAGTCCGTCGGTCGACCCAAGCGCTTCGCTCTTCACGATCAGGCCGTAGAGAATCATCGACAGGGCGAGGCTCAGGAGTCCGAAGAAAATACCGCGGTATTTCGCCAGCAGGAATCCGAGGACGAAAGCGACCAGCGCCGCCATCGCCGCGCCCGCGATCATCTGCAGGAACACGTCGCTCACGCCGAAGGCGCGCCCGAGACCACCGGCCGTATACGCGCCTATGCAGTAGTAGAGCGCCTGTCCGAAGGAGACGAGACCCGCGCGCAGAAGCAGCATTAATCCCAGCGCGACCAACCCCTGTGCGAACGCGATAGTGAGAATGAAAAGCGCCCATTGCGGCAGCAGTGGGCCGCCGGCGATCACGGCGGCAAGCGCCGCACCGAGCAGGAAAAGCATGCGGTCGCGCTTCATATCCTGCGCGGCTCCACGAGACTGAACAAACCCCTGGGCCGGAACGCGAGCACGACCGCCATCACGGAGTAGATGACGAAGAGCTCCACCTGCGGCATGTAGTGGACCGAGACCGAGCGCGCGAGGCCCACGATCACCGCGCCGAGCGCGGCGCCGGGCACGCTGCCCAGGCCGCCGATCACGACGACGGCGAACGACAGCACGATCACGTCGACGCCCAGGCCGGGCACCACCGACACCGTCGGCGCGGTGAAGCTGCCGGCGATCGCGGCGAGCATCGAGCCGAAGGTGAAGGTGACGAGATAGAAGCGTCCGACGTTCACCCCCATCGCGCGACTCATCTCCGGATCGTGGATCACGGTGAGCAGCAGCTTGCCGACGCGCGTGCCGCGCAGGATCCACGCAAGGCCTCCGCCCGAGACGAGCGCGAGGCCGACGAGAATCAGGTTATAGGTCGGATAGCGCAGCCCGCCGATCTCGAAGCTGCCGAGGAGCGCGTAGGGCTGGGCGACGAAATACGGGTCCACGCCCCAGATCAGCTTGATCGTGTCCTCGAGGATGAGGAAAAGCGCGTAGGTGATGAGCAGGATCACCACCTCGTCCTTCGCGTACATGAAGCGCAGCAGCCCGCGCTCGATCAGCGGCGCAAATACGAGCGTGACCAGCACCGCGGCGAGGAGCAGCACCGCGTAGGACAGCATCGGCGGATAGCCTCTCGCGAGCCAGGCGCCGGCGGCCGAGGCGCCGGCGTAGGCGCCGAGCGCGTAGAAGCTGCCGTGGGTGACGTTGACGATCTTCATGACGCCGTAGATAAGCGTCAGGCCCACCGCCGCGATAAAGAGCCACGCGGAATAGATGATGCCGTCGACGACGACCGGGCCGATCTGGTCCACTGGAGCGCGGAGTAGGAATCGAGCGCGGAAGAAGAAAACGGCTGTCCGCGGGCAGCCGTTCGCGTGTCTGTCGCGCTACTTCTTGAAGCCGCTCTTGATCCAGTCGGTGCTGGTTACGCCGTCGGGCGGATTCACCGTTTCAGCGGGATAGCGCTGCACGTTGATGACGGTGAGCTTGTCGCCGACGAGCTTGGTGGTGCCGTAAGCGGTTTCCATGATCGCCTGGTGGCCTTTGCCGTTAGCCATGCGCACCACGCCGCCCGGGCCTTCGAAGCTCAGGCGCTCGAGCGCCGCGCCGACCTCTTCGTTCGTCGGGCGCTTGCCGCCGTTCGCGGCCATGGCTTTCTCCCACGCCGCCTTCGTTCCGAGGATCGCCTGCGCCATCTGGTAAGAAGCGTAGTTGGGCGGCGCCTTGAAGCGCGCCTCGTAGCCTTTCGAGAACCAGCGGTTGTAGGCGTTGTCGGGCGCGTACGGTCCGAAGGGGCCGCGGGCGCCGAGCACCGTGCCGTCGGGAATCTGCGCCGCGAGCTTGTGCATTGCGGTCTCGCCGGTGGTGAGAACTCCCAGGCTCTTGTCGAACAATCCGCGCGGCGAGCCCTGGAGGATCAGCGCTTCCAGATCGCCGTCCCAGAAGCTCGAGTGGACCACGTCGGCGCCCGAGCCGAGCAGCGCCGAGATCTCCGCGTTGTACTGGCCGGCGAAGAGCTTGGGCATCTGCGAAGTCTTCACCTCGATCCCGGGCACGAGCTGCTTCATCGATGCCTCGAAATCGTTCCAGGAGTCCTGGCCCCAGGCGTAGTTCTGGTTGAGGCCTGCGATCGATTTGATGCCGCGTTTTGCTTCCTTCACGTAGAGCGCCGCACCGACGCTGTCCATGGTCGCGGTGGGCGAAGTACGGAACACGTACTTGTAGCTCGCATCTTCGAAGATGCGCGGTGTGCCGCAGTCGAACAGGTTGGTGAACTTCTTGAGCTCCTCGGCGACGGGTGCGATCGCCAGGCAGTTGCCGCTCGAGATGTAGCCGATCACGAGGTCGACGTTCTGGCGCTGCACCAGGTTGCGAAACTCGGTGACCTGCGTGGTGGTGGAGCCGGCTTCGTCGATCACCACTGTCTCGATCTTCGAGCCGCCGAACCCGACCTTGCCGTAGGGCGCGGGGCCTTTGCCGGCGTTCAGCTCGTCGAACACGAAATCCGCCGCGTTCTTCGCCGGCACGCCGAAGGGCGAGGCCGCGGGACCGGACAGGAACATCACGACGCCGATCTTGACCGGCGCTTGCGCCATAGCGCCAAGAGGCGCCAGCGCAATCAGCCCGCCGATTGCAAGTTTCTTGAGTTCTCGCATGATTTCCTCCTCGATGGATTTGCGCGGCGACGCGTGCGCCACGAGCACGCTATTTCAACTGGTCTTTGACCTTTTCCAGCCCGGCCATGACGCAGGGCTCGTCGACTCCGGGCGAGCCCGATACGCCGACGCCGCCGATCACGTCGTCGCCGACCCGGATGGGCACGCCGCCCGGAATGGCGATCACGTTGGGCAGCGTCGTCTGCTCGCGCCTGACCGGCTCCTTGGTCATGCGCGTTGCGAACTCCTCGGTGGTCATCCGGAAAGTCCGCGCGGTATAGGCCTTGCGGCGCGCGTTCTCCATGGTGTGCGGGCCGGTATTGTCGGCTCGCAGCGCAACGATCGTGTCCCCGCCGCGATCCACCACCACCGCCGAGACGGCGTAGCCTTTCGCTTTGCAGCTTTCGACCGCGGCCTCCGCGATCGTCTTGGCGATGGCATAGCTGAGGTCTTTGCGCTGGAGCAGTTGTGCGGATACCGTGGAACTGGCAGCGAGCAGGAAAACGAAAGCGATTGCGACAGGACGGCGCGGGTTCGCGGGCACGTGAGTTCCTCCTTGGCGGGACTGCAGTGGATCGACACGACTGGGTCGATTTCTGCGGCTCATATTGCAGCAAGTCCGCGCGGACGGTCAAGCCGCAGACCGCTCGTGGCGCCTTAGCGGTTCTTCGGCGCCTTGGGCCTTTGATCCAGGCGCACCGCGATGCCCTCCAGCCCCGCCTTGGCCGGCGGGTAGCGCTTCATGACCTGCGGATCGTGGCCCGGCACGATGAGCTCGGGCGCATCCGCAAGCTCGCGCAGGCGCCGGTAGCCCTCGATCATCCGGCCGACGTCGTAGACGATGGGAAACGGCCGCTCTTCGTGCATGTTCTCGTACAGGTGCGAGGCATCGGAGGCGAGCACCATCCAGCCCACGCGCGTATGCACGCGCACCGCCTGCAGGCCTTTGGTGTGCCCGCCGATCTTGTGCAAGGACAGGCCGGGCGCGAGCTCGGCGTCGCCGTCGTGAAAGGTCACGCGCCCCTGGTAGGCCTTGCGCACCATCGCGACCACTTCTTCCACCTCGTAGGCGTAGCCGAAGAATTCCTGCGCCATGTGGCGGCCGGTCGCGTAGGACATCTCGTCGTCCTGAAGGTGAAAGCTCGCGGCGGGAAACAAAGCGAAATTGCCGACGTGATCGTAATGCAGGTGCGTGACGATCACGTCCTTCACCTTCTTGGGATCGACCCCCAGGCGCTTCAGGGTCCTGTCGGGCGGCGTGATCATCTTCCGCCCGCGACGCCTTCCGACCGTAGCGTCGAAGCCGGTGTCGATCACGAAAGTGCGGGTCTTCGAGCGCGCCAGCCAGATGAAATAATCCAGATTGCTCGCCGTTTCGTGAGGGTCGCCGCCGATGAAGTTCTCGCTCGCCTTGCGTGCGAGCGTGGCGTACTTGATCGCGTAGACTTCGTAGTCGTCCGGTTTGGACATTGTTTCGGCGTCGCGGTATCGACCTGCAATTTATATGAGTTAGACCTCGACGCCGAACTTAGCGCCGACCGATCTGGATACTGACTCGAGATAGGTCGTCATGCTCTCTGCGATCAGCTCTACCTCATCTGGCACAAATTGCACAATTGTTCCCGACACCAGCTTTGACTTAACACGGCGCGGCGTGGCACTCGATACTTGTCGAATTGTTTGGTCATTCACGACTCCTCCGGCATGAACGATGACGTGGCGGCACGCCTGTCCAAGGATGATATCGTTCACCGATTCGCTTCTTTCTATTTCGATCTCAAAATAACTCCCAAAAGCCCGGGCGATACTCTGCATATCCTGAAAACTAATGTCCTTCGACTCAATCAGAAAGTCCGGAGCCACTTCGCGTACAGCAAAATCCACGTCCTTCAAATCACGCAATGTAAGCCGGAATTCTTCACGGAGGACTGGTGACTCTGGAGTTGCCTCGAGGGCATGATGAATTCCTCGACGGAGTAAGTCGTGCACGGAGGATGCGAAATAGGAGACTACGAGGACCAGTGCTTGGTTGAATATGGTCTGGTAGCGCGGTCTCAGTGAGTCGTGTTCTCGGATGCCCTCCAAGATCTCTAATGTACGCTCGGCAGTCAATTGGGGATTATCGAGCGTGTGGTGGCGCACCAGCTTGTCCCGCAGGTCTCTTACGTTCGCAATTGCGATACCCAAGACCTCGCGGTCGAAGCCCATTAGCTTCCGCACCGAGCCGACGTGATCTTGAAAGGTTTCAACGATCCGCGGCATAAACCCGTGGTCTAGCGTCTACGCGCGGGCGCGCGAGATGAATGACCGAAGTGCGATGCTTCTCGCCCGCCGCGGTGGGGCGTGCTGTTTGAGCGCATCGTCATTGGCTTAGGCACGCCTTCTGTACCACCGAAAGCCGACCACGCCGCAAACTGCACCTAGCAGCGCGACGGGTGAGCCAAATATAACCGCGATGGGCCATAGCGCGTTCCCGTGGCCGTGCATGTCTGGATGAGGTACGACGTACACATCCAACAACACAAGGGCGACGAAAAGTATAGGCGGAACGGGCACGGAGACAAACCAATAGCTTGTCCAATAGTCGAGACCAACAGCCACAAGCGCTGCGATAACGAAAAGCACTATGAAACCCATGCGTTCTAACGTTTTGTTCTGCGGCGAGCCAAGATGACGCCAGCACTAGCACGATGCTGGCGGCCCGTCCGCAGCGACAAGGGGTTGGGCGTCAGTGCGTACATCACTTGAGTATTTGCTGCAGCTTCGTATTGCCCTCGCGAATGGTTTCCTGAGCCTTCTGCTGCGACACAGCCGCGCGTTTGAGAACTTCCTGCTGCTTAACCTCAGTTGCTTCAAGCTTTGCGAGCAGCACCTGAAGCTCAGTTTGCTGCTGAGCGTTGGCGTACACCAACTGACCATCCTTGGCGGTCAGCTTGCCTCTCAGAGATGCTGCCCAGTCGAGTATGTCCGATATCGCTTGCACAACTGCGCTTTGAACTGCGTCAAGGTCGCCATACAGACTGATTGTCGCCCCCTTGCCCCGCTCCATTGAGGCCAACGCTTCGCGCTTATCAGCTTCGGTGGGACTGCGCGTGTTGAAGAACTGCTCGGACTCTGCGAATGTGCTAGTCAGCAGGGCCTTGCGCTCTGCAAGAAGAGCGCGGTACTGCGCAATAGTGTCACGGCCAGTGGAAATTCCTGCAGGGGAGGTGATGGACGCTGGGGTGAGCACGGCGTTCAAGGCAATGGCATCAAAGCGTTTGCCCAGTTCGACGAATCGGGCAGCTTGCCGGGCTTGCATTTGCTGCGACTCGATGAGAAACGCCTTCTGGGCATTCTCTTGCCCAATCTGCTGAGCGGCTGACCCGAGCGCCCACAACGTCAAAACGATACCAACGACGACACGGCCATACGACTGTACGAGGGTACTTCGGCGCTTCAAAGCAAGAGAGGTCACGAGCACGAGAACGCCGAGTGCAATTGCCATTTGTCCTACCTGGTAGCCAGTCTGCGCTGCGTTGTTGTATCCGAGTGCTCCGGAAGCAAACGGCACGACGAAAGCAAGCCCTATAAGCCCCCAACCGATGACACCGATTTTTCGGGCGCTCGTTCCGGCTTGCAGCGGTTCGTTCATCGGTTAGTCCAGTCTAAATATTGTTAAGCCACGCCTACCGGTCGGATTCTGACGCCCACGTCCGGCGCGCCCCGCTTGCGGGCGTCGCTTGCACGCCGTTGTTAGCCCGCATCATTCACTTTTCTCCGGCGACTTCGCTTCGCCCTTGCCCGCCCTCTTCGGTATCCGAATGTACCGGTCCATGCTGCGAACGAGGTGGTGAAGCATCATCATCGATTCGTCATCCCCTGGCCCGCCCATCATCTCGCCCATGGGACCGTGAAGGGTAATCTTGATGGTGTTCTCAATGGTCCTGCGCGCACGCTCAATCGCCTTTGGATTTTCGCTTTCGATTGCGCGATAAAGATGGAGGCCGAGTTCGTACAGCCACGGATAGTCGTCTCTGAGCATGCTGAACATCATAAGGACCGGCAGACCAGCATGGTCCGGCGACTCTCTGAACATCGGGTGATGAAACATTTCCTCGAACATCATTGGATGAAACCGGCGACCCTTTCGCATCCGTCGCATGCGGGAGTCGTTGCCAAGCTCGCTGGCAACGCGATCCGGCATGTCCCGAACTAGTACCTTTATTTCCTCGAAGAACTTCGCGACTGATGTCTCATCAACGCGTGCCGCCGGTTGAGACGGTTCCTTCTTGCGGTTCTTGAGCAGCGCAGCGACAGCTTGGCGGAATGCCTGAACCTGGCGCCGGACAGCTTCCTCTCGTGGATCTGCTTGGGGATGCCGGCGGATGAGCTGAAGGACGAGCCCTGTGATTGCATCTTCTTCATCGGGAGAATTCTGGAACTGGGCAAAAGGCCCAGTTGCCGCCTCGTCCAGCGACACGCCAAGGGCAATTCCGAGAACTCGATCATTCGCCGAGAGTTTGCCCTTGGCGACACCGGCTTCGTAGAGAATCCACGGGCGATTGACGCTGTGCGTCGTCAAAAGGGCAACGACATCGGTGGCATCGTCGAGCTTCTGCATGATTGCTCGATACCACTCCTGGCCATACTCGATTCCAGCCGTGCCCTTGCGGTCTGACGAACGAAATGACTTCAAGATGCCGCCGCTGGCGTCTGTCAGGAGGTTGCCGAAGGCTTCCGCGAGATCGGCGTCACGGCTGTCGTGACTGATGAAGACAAGCGGATTCTCCGTCGCGACCCGCTTAGCTTCGAGAACAGGCGCGACATCTGATTGTTGGGACGCCTTTTTACGCGCTGCCATAGATCATCTCCATTTGCGGGCTAATGTCGGTGTTCAGGCGCCGCGAGCAAAGGCGCGCAGCGCCGCTTGCGAACGGTGATCTTCATCCGATTTGGTGGACACTTTCTCTCGGAACATCGCCCGTTAGGAATGAGTGTCGCTGATCGTGACGAGCGTTAGGCTCAACGCTTAAAAAAGAATCGCTTTGCAGAGTAGGGAATCGAAACTCCGCGCGATACAGCAGAATAACGCCAAGTCGCACCTTAGTCATCGTCTTCGCCTCGCTTGAGCGTTAGGTTCGTCTGTCCACTTTAGCGGATGAGGTTCCCCGTCCGCACCAACTAAAGGTTAGAGGCACTGCGTCACCGCACAACTCCACCGCTGAACAAAGAACGGCCCACGAAGGAGAGGATAAGGCCCAATAGGACGATGCCAACGAGTGCGCCAAAACACTCTAGAAAAATATGTGGCCACGGCTCCGCGCGCCAGCGCTCGCGAGTACGGGTGCGGTATTGACGCGAGAAGAGAAACCGCAGGCCGGCCACACTTTCAACAATGCGACCTAGCGCCTCAATGAGTTCGAACATCTTGATGTGCCATCTAACGTAAATATATACGGAGCGTGCAAGGTTACCCCTTCGGGATCCGTTTCGCTCGTCGCCATTCCGAGAGGCTAAGTCAAGCAAACCCTACACCGAGCGCTAGGCAGTCCCCAAAGTTGACCTGCCCGCCTGGCAGACGTAGATTCTCCCCAAGGATAAAGAAGTCGTTACAGGGGAGATGGTATGGCTATTCGCGCCTTCTTGAGCTTCGTTGTAGAGGATCTGAATCTCGCGAACCTCTTTCGAGGTCAGGCCAAGAACGAGGCCTTTGATCTCGAATTTTCCGACTACTCGATCAAGGAGCCTTTTAACAGTATCAATGCCGCATATATTCAGCGTGGAATCACCCAACAACTAAATTACGCGACGTTGACGATTTGTCTTTACGGCCCGACAACTTGGACTAGCGAATGGGTTGTATGGGAACTCAATAGAACTATTGAACTCGGCAAGCCGATTATGGGAGTCTATCTATACAACGACGGCCGCATCAAATATTACCCCGCCCCTCTTGAGAAGTACCCGCGCGTTCCGTGGAACATCCCCAACATAGTCCAGACCATGAACCAATTGGCGCGCGACTATCGCACGTAAGGACGGTGCCATGACGAAAGACGAATTCACTGCATACCACGACAGCAGGTATGCCAAGCAACTTTCCTTCTATGACAAACGCGCCATATCGAACCAGCGTGGTTACCGCATATGCTCCATTTGGATTCTTATCGTATCTGTTGCGATTACTCCGCTGATCTCCTTTAACGAAGGACTATGTGGCTGGGGGAACATTCTCGCCGAAATACTATCCCCCACCATCGCCATTGCCGCTGGGTTCAACGCACATTTTCAATTTCATGAGAACTGGTTGCGCTATCGGGCCACGTGGGACGCACTTCAGCAAGAGCTCGCTTACTGCAAAGCAGGTGTTGGAGACTACGCCGACGAGAGTAAAAGGTACGCACTATTCGTGGAAAGGATCGAGTCCGTAATCGCTCAGGAAGGTAGTTCGTGGCTTCGTACCCACGTCCGAGGCGACCGAGCCACACAACCCGGCGGTACGGTGTGACGCCCTCAAAATTGCCGCGGTGCAAATTCCAACATTTGGCTGGTATCCCATCAGACTTAGCGACGCACTAGCGGATGTACTGAGTAGTTGACACTTCCATCATAATTATCTGAATGGACGATATAAATAATCATACTCCCATGATGCAGCAGTATCTCCGGCTGAAAGCCCAGCATCCGGACATCCTGCTCTTCTACCGCATGGGCGACTTCTACGAGATGTTCTACGACGACGCGGAGCGCGCTTCGCGCCTGCTCGACATTACGCTCACGACGCGCGGCAACTCGGCGGGCGCGCCGATCAAGATGGCGGGCGTGCCGTATCACGCGATCGACCAGTACCTGGCGAAGCTGGTGCGCGTCGGCGAATCGGTGGCGATCTGCGAGCAGATCGGCGATCCGGCCACCTCCAAGGGCCCGGTGGACCGGCAGGTGACGCGCATCATCACGCCGGGCACGCTCACCGACTCGGAGTTGCTCGAGGAAAAATCCGACAACATCCTGCTGGCCCTCGCGCGCGCGAAAGGCGCCGTCGGCCTGGCGTGGCTCAATCTCGCGAGCGGCGATCTGCGCGTCACGGAGGTGGTCCCGCAGATGCTCGCTGCCGAGCTGCACCGCATCGCCCCGGCTGAAGTTCTCCTGGCCGATAGCTCGAGCGCCGACGCCGCGCTCGAGGGCTATGCGATCACCAAACTCCCCGAGTGGCATTTCGATTTCGACGCCGGGAAGAAAATCCTCCTGAAGCAGCTTGGCGCGGCCAGTCTCGCCGGCTACGGCTGCGAGGACATGGAGCCCGCCATCGCCGCCTGCGGCGCCCTGCTCGAGTACGCGAGGAAAACCCAGGGGCAGGCGCTCGCGCACGTGTCGGCGGTGATTCCGGAGCGCGTGAGCGAATACCTGCGCATGGACGCGGCGACGCGGCGCAATCTGGAGCTGACCGAGACCCTGCGCGGCGAGCCCGCGCCCACGCTTTTCTCGCTGCTCGACGAATGCGCGACCGGCATGGGCAGCCGGCTGCTGCGCCACTGGCTGCATCATCCCTTGCGCGACCGGGCGGCGGTCGGTGCGCGCCACGAAGCCGTCGCCGCGCTCATCGACGCTCACGCGGGCATTCAAAAGCTGCTGCGGCGCTTCGCCGACGTCGAGCGCATCGCCGGGCGCGTCGCGCTCAAGAACGCGCGTCCGCGCGATCTCTCGTCGCTGCGCGACAGCCTCGCGCTCCTGCCCGAGCTCGTCCCTGCCGTCCCGAAGAACGCCGCACTGCTCGCCGCATTGCTCGGCGATCTGCAAACCCCGGAGGACTGCCTCGCGCTGCTGCGCCGCGGGGTACAGGAGGAACCGGCGTCCATGGTGCGCGACGGCGGGGTGATCGCGGACGGCTACAGCAAGGAGCTCGACGAACTGCGCGCCCTGCAGACCCACTCGGGCGATTTCCTTTCGCAGCTCGAAGCGCGCGAGCGCGCCCGCACCAACATTCCCAGCCTGCGCGTCGCCTACAACAGCGTGCACGGCTTCTACATCGAAATCACCAACGCGCATGCCGAAAAAGTCCCGGCCGACTACCGCCGCCGGCAGACGCTGAAGAACGCCGAGCGCTACATCACGCCTGAATTGAAGGAATTCGAAGACAAGGCGCTCTCGGCGCGTGACCGCGCCCTGGCGCTGGAGAAATCTCTCTACGAAGCCCTGCTCGCCCTGCTCGCCGGGCACGTACCGGCCCTGCAGCGCATCGCGCGCGCGCTCGCGCAACTGGACGTGCTCGCCGATTTCGCCGCGGTGGCGGCCAGGCGCAACTACTGCCGGCCGGAATTCGGGGACGACATCCTGCTCGAAATCGACGCCGGCCGCCATCCCGTCGTGGAAGAGCAGATCCAGCAATTCATCGCGAACGGCGTGTGGCTCACCCCCGCGCGGCGGCTGCTCCTCATCACCGGGCCCAACATGGGCGGCAAGTCCACCTACATGCGCCAGGTGGCGCTTATCGTGCTGATGGCGCACGTCGGATCGTTCGTGCCGGCAAAATCCGCGCGCATCGGCCCGATCGACCAGATCTTCACGCGCGTGGGCGCCGCCGACGACCTCGCGGGCGGGCGCTCGACCTTCATGGTGGAAATGACCGAGTCGGCCAACATCCTGCACAACGCCACCGAAAAGAGCCTCGTGCTCATGGACGAAGTCGGGCGCGGCACCTCCACCTTCGACGGCCTCGCTCTCGCCTGGGCGATCGCGCGGCAACTCCTCGAGCGCAACCAGTCGCTCACGCTCTTCGCCACGCACTACTTCGAGATGACGCGCCTCGCGCTCGACTACAAGGAAGCCGCCAACATCCACCTCGACGCCGTCGAGCACAAGGACACGATCGTGTTCCTGCACGCGGTCGAGGAAGGCCCGGCCTCGCAGAGCTACGGCCTGCAGGTGGCGCAGCTCGCGGGCGTGCCGAAGAACGTCATCCGCAACGCGCGCCGCTATTTGCAGATGCTCGAGGATTCGAGCCTCATGCAGGGCGGGCAATCGGATCTCTTTGCCGCGGGCAAGAATGCAACCGAACCCGCGCCCGGACCCGACGCGCTGCGCGAGGCGCTCGATGCGGTCACACCGGACGAGCTCTCGCCCCGCGAGGCGCTCGAGCTACTGTATCGTTTGAAACGGCTTTAACGTCCTGGATTCCCGCCTGCGCGGGAATGACGGCAAACGTGGGCCGTCATTCCGGGGGCGCGAAGCGCAACCCGGAATCCAGCGCCTTAGTGGATATATCGATGAAGACCGTCTTTTCTACGCTGTTCATCACCCTGCTCGCCGGCTGCACGGCGCATATTCCTCCGCCCCTGCCCTCGGCCTTCAATCCGCCGATCGGCTTCGCGCTGATCGGCGACACGCCATACAGCGAGCTCGAAGCGTCCGTGCTCGACGCGATGATCGAGCAGATGAACCGCGAGGAACTCGCCTTCGTGATCCACGTCGGCGACATCACCGGCGGCCTGGGGCCGTGCACCGACCAATGGCTCGAGGCGAGGAAGCGCCAGTTCGACAAATTCAGGGCTCCCTTCGTGATCGTGCCCGGCGACAACGAATGGGTGGATTGCCACCGGACCGGCTTCGATCCCATGGAGCGCTTGAAAAAGTTCCGCGAAATATTCGAGGCCGGAGATACGAGCCTCGGCGGGCGCACCCTCAAACTCGAACGGCAGTCGGAGCGCGACGCCGCTCATTTTCCCGAATACCGCGAGCACATGCGCTGGACCACCGGCAACGTGCTTTTCGTCGGCGTCAATGTACAGGGCAGCAACAACAATTTCGGCAGGACGCCGGCCATGGACGCCGAGGTCCGGGCGCGCATGGCGGCGGTGTACGCCTGGCTGGATGACAGCGAGCGCCTCGCGGTGGAGCGCAAGCTCTCGGGAATGCTGATCTTCGCGCAGGCCGACCCGGACTTCGAGGGCAGGATGCACCGCAAAGGAGGCGACGGATTCGCCGGGTTCCGCGATGCGCTGCGCGATCTGGCGCTGCGGTTCGGAAAACCGGTGCTGTTCGTGAACGGCGACACGCACCTGTACAAGTTCGACAAGCCGCTCGCCGACCCGGCGACGGGTCAGCCGATCCGGAATTTCACGCGGGTGGTCGTGTTCGGCTCGCCGCAGACCCGATGGATCCGGGCCGGAATCGACCCGTCCTCGCCGCAACTCTTCGAGTTGAGCCCCGTGCCGCAGCCCGCACCGGGCGAGTAAATCCGGCGGGGTCGCCCCGCCGGATCTCTGACGCTGGAACTACCGGCTTTTTCAGCCGCGCTGCTCACCGCCGGATTGCCCGTGAGGTCCGCCGTGATGGCGTCCCATGTGGCTCATGCGGTCCATGCCGTCCCGGATCGCCACGCGTACCTGCTCCTTCTGCTTGACGTCGAGTGTGTCGTACACGGCGAACCAGGCAGAGCGCACCTGCTTGTGCGTCGCCTCCATCTGAGCCTGCATCTGCGCGCCCAGCTGATCACGCGTCTGCGCAAATTGCTTCAGGTCCGCTCCGGGCTTGTCGATTTCGACGCGCAGCTTGGCGCGCGTCTCTTCGCCTTTCGCGCGCATCGCCTTGAACGCCTCGCGCTGCGCCGCCTGCGCCTTCTGCCACAGGTCTTCCTGCTGCGGATTGAGATTGAGCTGTTTGTGCAGCCGCTCGAATCCGCGCATCGGACCCATACCCCGGTCCATGCCTTCCGGACCTGCTCCGCGCGATGCACCCGGCATCTCGGCCCAGACCGCGCCCGCGACCAGCGCCGCGGCCGCAAGCACCGCGAGCTTCACTCCATGACGTGCAATCATCTTTCTCTCCTGGAATTGTTTAGGAAACGACGCGTCGATTGTCGCGCGAATTCGTTTCCAGACTATGTCCGGCAAAGGAGATTCGTTGCAAATTGTTTCCGCCGGCGGTTTCGCCGGCGCGGAATCAATGCAGATCGAGCGCGTGGCCCTTCAGCGACTCCAGCGGGACATACTTGAGGACGTTCTCGTGCGTGCCTTCGAGCACCACGTGCGGTGCCATCCCGGCCTTGTGAGCCTCGACCCAGCGCAGCACGTGCAGGCACCAGCGATCGCCCGGCTGCAGGCCCTTGAAGCGCATCTCGGGTCGCGGCGTGGAGAGATCGTTGCCGCGGGAGCGGCTGAACTCGAGAAATTCCTTGGTCGCCTTGATGCACACCAGATGCGCCACCCCGTCCATGGTGTGCGTCGCGCAGCAGCCGTCGCGGAAAAAACCCGTGAGCGGCGCGTAGCTGCAGGCGAGCAAGGAGCCGCCGAGAACGTTCTTTTCCTTGGAGAGGACGGAGCTCATGAGAGGGATTCTATCCGGAAACGGGGCTTAATGAATTGGGTTAGACGCTACATCGACCTAGCCTATGCCGGATCTTCCAAAATTCTGAACGTTTCATCTCATTACGGGTCAATCGGCGGCTGAAAAACCCAGCCATTGCATTTCCATAGAGGAAGGGTCCAAATCTTCTAGTTCGGCCTGCATGACAGCAGGCTGACTACTAAAGAAACTATCTGGATCCTCAAGCCGCGTCCAGTTATCACTTCTAGTGTTGGGCAATTCGCTTGGAGAAATCGAGACGCGTGCCTTAAGGGTATTTTTGGAGTGGTTCAGAATTCCCTTTATTGTCTTGAGCGGAAATGACCCAAGCCACGCTTTTCGGTCGCAAAGGTATTCAATCTCAAGTGTAAAGGGGCACCAAAAATCCTTGTCCCCGAGGAGCACACGAAGCTCAGAGTCCTCAACTACATACTTGTGCCACACGTGTGGGGTATGCGAAATCTGTCTTGCGTTCCATCTGTGCGCGAACAACTCTCCAATGGTTTCGCCCGTCGCACCAAAGTCCTTTGAAATCTTCCAACGGGCGACATTTGGGTGCAGGACGAGCGCCTCTTCGTTATTTCGATCGGCCCGCAATTCCAAATTTGCTCGGACCTCAACCGGGTTCTCAACCCAAACGAGCGGAATTGTTAGATCAATTCCCCATTTTCGGCTTTCTGCATCGACCAGCCGACATAGATCGATGTTCAATCGTTGCGCATACTCCTGCGCCGCCTTCGTAAACCCGTTGCTACAGACGAGGATCCCCTTACTTGCCCGAACATCATCAATAACCGCCTTAAACTCCCCGACTACATTCACGTCTGCGGGTTCTTGGATGTCTTTGGCTTGGACAATTATCAAAATTTCATGCGTCGCGATTACCGACCGAATCGACACATCGATTTGACGAAATATCCCAGTATTTACGCCAAGAATCCGATCGTCGTGCTTCACTGAAGCTGACGGATCAAGCTCGGCGTAAATATCGGCGGCTAGTCGCTGATAGATCTCCCAATCCTTCATTTCGCCTGAAATCGAATACGTCACCAACTTAGAAGCGAGCCCGGATTTGTGGTGATTCTAGACTCATAGACCTGCTTTTCGTCGCTAGAAAAAAGACGCACGTCTCCATCTTGAGAGATAACGAATACAAGTTGATGGGGGTAGGCTTTGCAAAGCCGGAATGCAGAGTTGTGGCGTGCGCCAAGAGTCCTCAAGTCTTCTTGGGATCGAAGCTCGCTCGTTCCATTTGTGAATGCTCGTGACTGGCTCCCAAGGTACTCATCATCGACTTGTATGTGCCCCGCAAAACCTTGCAGTCGCAAGCTGCGGTCTAATACAACGCAACCGTCGACCGTTGACAGATGCGCCAGCGTTGCGGCCCGATCCAACAAGGAGTATCTGCCAGAAGAAAAAGTCCCGGACTCTTCAACGACTCCATTCAAGTGACTTACGAGTACCTCACCCAGATGGAGCCCCGTTGTCGGACGCTTGATCTCGATCCCACCGACTTCTCCGGTAGGCCGAATAACGAAAGCACCTCCATGCCGAAGGTTCTGTGCGATGTAGAGAACGCGTGCCCACAGGATGTCCACCAATCCGTTACTTACAACGCCATGAAGGTCCGCCTCCGAAAAACCACAAGCCTCAGGATTGATCAACCGCTTCCCTACCCATGAGGTTAATTCGCACAGCCATTGGTAGACTCCGGGGGCAAAACCAAGATCGATTTCAGGCCAGCCACGACCTCCGCGAGTGTGATACGTCAGATGCTCTTCGGCAATCGTAATTTCCCCGGGCTTTTCCACGCGAATACATAGCCCATTGAGCAAAGGCATTTCGCTCGTGGTGCGTATCCTCCGTGGCGGATCGAAGAGGAAGTTCTTCTTCCATAGATTCACGGCAATTCCCTCGCAGTGCAAGCCGGTTGCCTCTTCTCGAACGGAGATAGCGAAATCTGACGCAATAGCTGGAGCGAGCTTCCGAAGGACGTTAGGGTCGGTGAGCGGGATTGGTGGCGTGAATTGTGTCACCAGTTCCGGGCGACGTCGGCCGCCGCTAACGATAGCTAAAAACCGGGGATAGCGTCCCTCTTCAGGTTGGAGGCTGGCTAGGTAGCAGTTACGCACTAGATCTCCTATGCCCTTGTCGGAGATGGTCGCAAAATCGATAACGGCATGAGGCCTATCAGCGTGCATAGCTTTTGCCCAAGCTCTATATTCAGACACAATCCGAGCGAGGTCCCCTGGAGTGACGTTTTCGAAAACGGGAAGTGGTCCGAAGCTGCTTTTTCTCTCCGCATTCACGAGTTCGTAGACCTCTCCACGAAAGCTGCATAATCAAGCGGGCGACCGATATTCACGTAGAGGTGCTCGGGAGGAAGTTCCCCCACTTCAGCGTCGTGTGGGATCTGAGCGTAGGAAATCAGTGCGATACGATGCTCAAACTGGTAGCTATCCCTCGGAAGTTTCTGCGCGATCGAGAGGCGCGTCGCATCGTTCTGCCGCTGAACAGCGTCTCTCGTCGGTACAAGTTCATCCTTGCTATACGCGACGGGGAATAGCCCTACGCTCGCATGGTGCTGCCACTGATCTTCGTCGGAAAGTGCCGCCTCGATGTCACTGCAGAATCGCTGCGGATTTGAAATCCGAACGACAAACTCGCCAAAAGCGTCTATCACAGGCCCCCACTGGTCGTCCGGTGGCATGGTGAAGCAGCAAATAAACACGGGGTTGGCCAACTGCGAATCAATATTCACCTCTCCGGGCGAATTCACCACTTCCGCGACCGATCCCGTGATCACCATGGCCTCGCGATCTTTTCGCCATTCGCGTATTCGACCACGTCCTTCGTCAACGTCGCGCCGAGCGCCTTCGTAGTTGGTCCGATAGTGTGGCAAATAGCCAAAGCGAATTCGTCCGCTCAGAAACTCGTCAGCGTGCGACCTTTCCCTAAAGCACCGATAGAGTTTCTTCATGGAACGGGCGGCGAGCTCACCCTCACACAGACCGCGATGTCGCCTCCGCAATGTAGTGCTTGATCTGCCCGGCATCGGCATCCATGACTTCGAAGCGCTGCGGCAGCTTTTCCAGGTTTTCGAATCCGGCGGGCCGCGAAGGTTCGCGCCCGAGCGCCTCGCGGATGGTTTCAGCGAATTTCGCCGGTTGGGCGGTCTCCATGCAAACGAGCGTCACGCCTTTATCGCGGTGTTCCAGCCCGACCTTCACGCCGTCGGCGGTATGCGGGTCGATCATGACGCCGAAGTCTTTCCAGACGCGGCGGATCGTTGCAACTCGGTCGGCATGCGTGCTCGAGCCAGAGACGAATCCGGTGTCCGCGACATGCCTGAAAATCTCCGTTCCCGCCAGGGCGAAGACCCCGTTGTCATCGAGCTCCGTCCACAGGGACTTCAGCTTGACCGGATCGCGGCCAACAAGATCGTAGGCGTAGCGCTCGAAGTTCGAGGACTTGGAGATATCCATGGACGGGCTGCTCGTGGCCGCGATTTCGTCCGCCTTGCGCACGCGATAGCGCCCAGTGCGGAAAAACTCGTCGAGCACGTTGTTCTCGTTGGTTGCGACGATGAGCTTCGCGATCGGCAGGCCCATGCTACGCGCGACGTGCCCGGCGTAGACGTTGCCGAAATTGCCCGACGGCACCGAGAACGAGACCCGCTCTTCGTCCGATTTTGTCGCAGCGAAATAGCCCTTGAAGTAGTAAACGATCTGAGCCGCGATGCGCGCCCAGTTGATCGAGTTCACCGCGCCGATGCGGTGCCTCGCCTTGAACGCAAAATCGCCCGAGATCGCCTTGACGATGTCCTGGCAGTCGTCGAACACGCCGCGCACGGCGATGTTGAAGATGTTCTCGTCCTGCAGCGAATACATCTGCGCGGCCTGGAACGCGCTCATGCGACCCTGCGGCGAAAGCATGAAGACCTGCAGGTTCTTCTTGCCGCGCAGCGCATACTCGGCCGACGACCCGGTGTCGCCGGAGGTGGCGCCGAGGACGTTCAAGCGCCGGCCGTGTTTTTCCAGCGCGTACTCAAAGAGGTTTCCGAGGAGCTGCAGCGCGATGTCCTTGAAGGCGAGCGATGGCCCGTTGGAGAGGCCGAGGAGATACAAGCCCTGCTCCAGCTTTTTCACCGGCGTGATGTCCTCGCTGCCGAAAACCTCTTTGGTGTAGGTTTTGTCGATCAGCTGCTTCAGATCGCCCGCGGGTATGTCGTCGGCGAACTTCGAGAAGATCGCGAACGCGAGCTCGCGGTAGCTCATGCTGCGCATCGCGGCGAGCTCGACGGCGCTCAGCTTTGGAAATTCCTCCGGAACGAACAGGCCGCCCCCGGGCGCGAGGCCCTCGAGGAGGATCCCGGTGAACGGCTGCGGTTTCGTCCCGCTGCGGGTGCTGACGTAGAGCATGCGATTCAGGGATCGGGATTCAGTCGCGCCGCGGAATCCCGGTCACTGCAGTTCTTCCAGCCGGATCCGCGTCACCTTGCCGGTGACGACCGGCAGCGCCTCGATCTTGCCGATCGCGGTGTTGATGTTCTTCTCGCGCGTCAGGTGGGTGAGCATGATGATGTCCACCTGCTGCTCGCCTTCCGCCGGCTCGCGCTGGATCATCGCGTCGATCGAGATCGACGCGTCGGCGAGAATGCGGGTGATGTCGGCGAGCACGCCGGGGCGGTCCTGCACCCGCATCCTCAGGTAGTAGGAAGTCACCACCGCCTCCATCGGCAGGACCTTGATGCTCGACATGCGGTCGGGCTGGAAGGCGAGGTGCGGCACGCGCTGTTCCGGATCGGCGGTATGCAGGCGCGTGATGTCGACCAGATCGGCGACGACCGCACTGCCGGTCGGCTCGGCGCCCGCGCCCGCGCCGTAGTACATCGTCGGGCCGACCGCGTCACCCTTCACCAGCACGGCGTTCATCACGCCCTCGACGTTGGCGATCAGGCGTTTCGTCGGGATCAGCGTCGGATGCACGCGCAACTCGACGCCCTCTTCCGTGCGCTTGGTGATTCCGAGGAGCTTGATGCGGTAGCCGAGCTGCTCCGCGTAGCGGATGTCTTCCTGCGTGAGCTTGCCTATGCCTTCCTTGTAGCACTTGTCGAACTGCATCGGGATGCCGAAGGCGATCGCCGCCATGATGGTGAGCTTGTGCGCGGCGTCCACCCCTTCGATGTCGAAGGTCGGATCGGCCTCGGCGTAACCGCGCTTCTGCGCTTCCTTCAGCACCGCCCCGAACGCAAGCCCCTTGTCGCGCATCTCCGACAGGATGAAATTCGATGTGCCGTTGATGATCCCGGCGATCCATTCGATACGGTTGGCCGTCAGTCCCTCGCGCAGCGCCTTGATGATGGGGATTCCACCCGCGACCGCGCCCTCGAAGGCGACCATCACGCCTTTTTTCTGCGCGGCGGCGAAGATCTCGTTGCCATGCATGGCGAGCAGCGCCTTGTTGGCGGTGACGACGTGCTTGCCGTTACCGATGGCGGCGAGCACCAGATCCTTGGCCACGCCGTAGCCGCCGATCAGCTCGATGACGATGTCGATTTCCGGATCGCGCACCACCTCGAAGGCGTCGGCCGTAACGCGCGCCTTGCCGCCGGTGAGCGCTTTCGCCTTCGCGGTTTCCTTGTCTGCGACCACGCTGATCTCGATGCCGCGGCCCGCGCGGCGCGAGATTTCCTCCTGGTTGCGCGCGAGCACCGCCCAGGTGCCGCCGCCCACCGTGCCGATGCCGAGCAGGCCGACCTTGATCGGTTTCATTTGAGCTTTTTCCCGAAGTGAAAGGCGGTGGCTACCATGCCCTCGCGGAAGTAGAACTTGTGCGCCTGCTGGCGCTGCGTGCCCGAGTCGAGCGCGAGGTTCTCGAAACCGGCGGCGCGCGCCTTTTGCTCGAGATAACCGAGAAGCGTGCGGCCGACGCCGCCCGAGCGGCGCTTCTCGTCGGTGACGAGATCGTCAACATAGAGCTGCCTGCCGTTAAACGTGTTCTCGTAGAGCCGGTATACGGCAACGCCCCTCACTTCGGCACCCTCGACGGCGACGCACATGCGCCCGCCGCCCGCAAAGACGCGCTTCATCTTGCCTTCGTAGTCGGAGGGCAGCGCGGTGCGAAGCTGGCGGTGCACGGACTCGGACTTCCTGAACCAGTCCGGCGCCGCGACGGCGCCCTTCTCGTCGGTGACCTCGACAATCTGAATCACAGCAGCCCGTCCTTGCGGAACATGTCCTTGATCCCTCGAACGGCTTGCCGGGTGCGGGCCTCGTTTTCGATGAGCGCGATCCGCACGTAATCGTCGCCGTAGTCGCCGAAGCCGATGCCCGGCGACACCGCGACTTTCGCATCCTTCAATATCTTCTTGGCGAATTCGAGCGAACCGAGCTTCGCGTAAGCCTCCGGAATCTTCGCCCAGATGTACATCGAAGCCTTGGGGTTGTCCACCCTCCAGCCGATTTCGTGCAGGCCTTTCACCATCACGTCGCGGCGCTTCTCGTATTTCATGCGGTGCTCTTCGACGCACTCCTGCGGGCCTTCCAGCGCCACGATCGAAGCGATCTGGATCGGCGTGAAGCTGCCGTAGTCGTGGTAGCTCTTGATGCGGGCCAGGGCGTGCACGAGATCCTTGTTTCCGACCATGAAGCCGATGCGCCAGCCGGCCATGTTATAGCTCTTCGACATGGTGAAGAACTCCACCGCCACGTCGCGCGCCCCGGGCACCTGCATGATGGAAGGCGCCTTCCAGCCGTCGAAAGTGATGTCCGCGTAAGCGAGGTCGTGCACCACCAGGATGTCGTGGGCTTTCGCCAGCGCCACCACCCGCTCGAAAAAATCCAGTTCGACGCACATCGCCGTCGGGTTGGAAGGAAACCCGATCACCAGCATCTTGGGCTTGGGGATCAGCTCGCCGATCGCGCGCTCCAGCTCCTCGAAGAAATCCACCTCCGCCGTCATGCGCACCGAGCGGATATCGGCGCCGGCGATGATCGCTCCGTAGATGTGGATCGGATAGCTCGGATTGGGAACGAGCACCGTATCGCCGCGATCCAGGCAGGCGAGCATCAGGTGCGCAAGCCCCTCTTTCGAGCCGATGGTGACGATGGCTTCCGAATCCGCATCGAGCTCAACGCCGTAGCGCCGCTTGTACCAGGTGCAGATCGCGCGGCGCAGGCGCGGGATGCCCTTCGACACCGAGTAGCCGTGCGTATCGCCGCGTTGCGCGGCCTCGACGAGTTTCGCCACGATGTGCGCGGGCGTGGGCCCGTCGGGATTGCCCATGCTCATGTCGATGATGTCTTCGCCCGAGTGGCGCGCCGCCATCTTCAACTCGTTGGTGATGTTGAAGACGTAGGGAGGAAGACGCTTGATACGGGCAAACTCTCTCATCGGGCGGTGGGATTCCGGTAAGGCTGCGGGCTTTTCCGAGCCGCGCTGCGCCGCAAAAAGTTATAATGTTACCGGACACTTACAGCACCGGCAAACTTGAAACTGCATCGCGAGACCCCGACCGCGCAAAACACCTTCACCGGCTACGGCCCGGGCTACGTGATGGTCAACGACAAGCGCATCGAAAAGAGCGTGGTCGTGCTCCCGGAGCGCATCATCTCCGATTGGCAGGCGGGCCGGTTCGAAGAGCTCACCGCGGAGCACTTCGCCGCGCTCGCAAGTCTCGGCAGCGAGATCCTGCTGCTTGGAACCGGAGACCGGCTGCGCTTTCCCCGTGCCGAAATCCTGCGGCCGCTCACCGAAGCGGGTATCGGCGTCGAGGTGATGGACGTGCCCGCAGCCTGCCGCACCTACAACATCCTCATGGCCGAAGAGCGCAAGATCGCCGCGGCGCTGCTGCTCGGGTGAAAATACCTCCGTCATTCCCGCGCAAGCGGGAATCCAGCGCCTTTTTCAGCCACTGGGTCCCCGCTTCCGCGGGGACAGCCGGCCTCGCAATTTTTGCGATCTGCAACTAGATGACTTCCCGGCGCGGACTGTGGATCCTGCTTGTGGTTTTTGCGGCCGGCTGGTTTTGCAACCTCGGCTATCGTCATCTGGTCAAGGCCGACGAAGGCCGCTACGCCGAAATCGCGCGGGAGATGGTGGCGAGCGGCGACTGGCTGACGCCGCGTCTGAACGGTTTCAAGTATTTCGAAAAACCAGCCCTGCAATACTGGGCGACCGCGGCGGCGTTCACGCTGTTCGGCCAGACGGAGTGGGCTGCGCGCCTGTGGCCCGGACTCACGGGTTTCCTGGGAGTGATCCTCGTGTTCTGGGCCGGAAACCGGCTGTTCGGGCCGCCGGTGGGATTGTACGGCGCCGCAGTCGCGGCGAGCAGCGCGATTTACGCATCGATCGGGCACGCACTGACTCTGGACATGGCGCTGTGCTTCTTCATGTCGGCGTCGGTCTTCTCGCTTGCCGTCGCCCAGCTCGATCCGACGCGGGAAGCGGAGCGCCGCCGCTGGATGCTGCTCGCGTGGGCCGCCGCGGCACTCGCGGTGCTGAGCAAAGGGCTGGTGGGAATCGTTCTGCCCCTGGGGGCGGTGGCGTTCTATATTCTGATCGAGCGCGACTGGAAACTTCTCGGTCGCGTGCACCTGTTGAGCGGCGGCTTGCTGTTCCTCGCGATCGCAGCGCCGTGGTTCGTCGCGGTTTCGCTCGCCAATCCGGAATTTTTCCGCTTCTTCTTCATCCACGAGCACTTCGAGCGCTTCACCACCCGGGAACACGGACGTTATCAGGCCGTGTGGTACTTCGTGCCGGTGCTGCTCGCCGGAGTCCTCCCCTGGATCGCGGCCCTTTTCCCCGCCCTGGTGCGCGCCTGGACGCGCGCGCCGGAAACCCGTTTCCAGCCGCGGCGTTTCCTGCTGGTGTGGTGCGCTCTGGTTTTCGCGTTCTTTTCCGCGTCGGACTCCAAGCTCGGCTCCTACCTCCTGCCGATATTTCCGGCGCTCGCCCTGCTGATCGGAATCCATCTTGCCTCCGCGAGCCCGCGCCTTGCATGGGTACAAGGCGCGCTTGCCGCCTTGCTCGGAATCGCGCTCGCCTCCGCGTCCCTTTGGGCCTCGGCCAATCTCCCAAGGGCGCTGGCTTTTCTCGAGACGGATCTGCCGCCCGAACTGTACGCGGCCTACTTCCCCTGGCTCACCGCGGGAGGCATCGCGATGGCCGCAGCGGGAATCGCTTCCGCCTTGCTGCGCCGCCGGCGCATCGCCGCCGCGCTGGCGCTCGCCTTCGGCGGCCTCGCCTGGGTGCAGATCGTGTTGTCGGGACACGAGACGCTTTCCCCGGCTTTTTCCGCGTATCATGTCGTGCAGAAAATCCGGGGCGATGTGAAGCCGGACGTTCCCTTTTACGTCGTGGACACCTTCGACCACACCCTGCCGTTCTACCTGAATCGAACCGTCACCATGGTCGGCTACAAGGACGAGCTCGCGCAGCCGATCGCCTGGGAGCCCCAGAAATTCCTGCCGAACGCGGACGCGTTCGTGCGCGCCTGGCAAGCCGACCGGGACGCGTTCGCCATGTTCAGCGTGAACGACCTCGCCGCCTTCCTCAAGGCGCATCCGGTCCCGGTCCGGATCGTCGCGAGCGATCCGCGCCGGGTGATCGTGAGGAAGCCGTGAGCGCGGTGAGCTTCGCATTGATCATGACCGGCGTGCTGCTCAACGCCGCGGCGCAGCTGCTTTTGAAGGCCGGCACCAACGCCGTGGGCCATTTCGAGTTCAGCACGCAGAATATCGTCCCCGTGGGCATGAGGCTCGCCTTCGAGCCGCACATCGCGGGCGGACTCGCCTGCTACGTCGTGAGCCTTATCGTCTGGATCCTGGGCCTGTCGCGCGTCCCGGTGTCGATCGCCTATCCGATGCTCTCGATCGGTTACGTCCTCAACGCCGTCGCGGCCTGGTACCTGTTCGGGGAATCGCTCACGGCGCAAAAACTCATCGGCATTGCCTTTATCGTCGCGGGCGTGTTCCTTGTTGCGCGCAGTTGAATCCGTGGCCGGCGAAACCTTCCTGCCCTTCACCCGTCCTTCCATCGACGAGGCAACGATAGCCGGCGTCGCGGAGGTCCTGCGCTCGGGCTGGATCACCTCGGGGCCCCGGGTGAAGGAATTCGAGGCGCAGCTGTCGAAATTGTGCGGTGGACGCCCGGTGCGCTCGCTCAACTCGGGTACGGCGGCGCTGGAGATCGGCTTGCGGCTCGCCGGCGTCGGCCCCGGGGACGAAGTCATCACCACGCCGCTCTCCTGGGTCGCGACGAGCAACGTGGTGCTGGAACTCGGCGCGCGGCCGGTATTCGTCGATGTCGATCCGGCGACGCGCAACATCGATCTGGATCGCATCGAACCGGCGATCACGAAAAAAACCAAAGCGATCCTGCCCGTCTATCTCGCAGGCCTGCCGGTGGACCTCGACCGGCTGTACGCCATCGCGGGCAGGCACGACTTGCGCGTGGTCGAGGACGCAGCGCAGGCCTTCGGTTCCGGCTGGAAGGGCACGCGCATCGGCGCCCGTGGAGACCTGATTGCCTTCAGCTTCCACGCGAACAAGAACATCACGACCGCGGAAGGCGGCGCGATCGTGCTCCCGGGCGAGAGCGATATCGCGCTCGCCGAGAAGCTGCGATTGCAGGGCGTGACGCGCTCCGGCGACGACGGCATGGACGTGGACATCGTCGGCGGAAAATTCAACCTCACCGACGTCGCCGCGCGCATCGGCCTGGGACAGCTCCCGCGCCTGGCGGAGTTCACGGACAAGCGCCGCGCGCTCGCCCGCCACTACTTCGAATGCTTCGATCGCGGCTTGAAATGCGAGCTTCCGGTCGCCGACTTCGACAACTGCAACTGGCACATGTTCCAGGTCGTGCTGCCGCCCCGGATCGCGCGCGGAGATTTCATCGCCGGAATGCGCGAGCGCGCCATCGGGATCGGCGTGCACTACCCGGCCATTCACCTTTTCTCGCTGTACCGCTCTCTCGGATGGGGCGAGGGCAAATTTCCCCACGCCGAGCGCATCGGCAAGGGGATCGTCACTCTTCCGCTTTTCCCGGCAATGGAGCGGGCCGACGTCGAGCGCGTGTGCGAGGCCGTCTCGCGCGCGCTGCGCGAGGATGCGCCGTGAACCCCAAGGTTTCGGTCGTGGTGCCGGTCTACAACGAGGAGGCCGTTCTTCCGGCGCTTTTCGCGCGCCTCTATCCCGCACTCGATGCCCTGGGCACAAGCTACGAAGTCGTATTCGTCAACGACGGCAGCGTGGACCGGTCGGCGGCGCTCTTGCGGGAGCAGTTCCAGAAACGGCCCGATTCGACGCGCATCATCCTGTTCAACGGCAACTACGGCCAGCACATGGCGATCATGGCCGGATTCGAGCATTGCCGCGGCGAGCGCGTCGTCACGCTCGACGCCGACCTGCAGAACCCCCCCGAGGAGATCGCGAAGCTCCTCGCCAAGATGAACGAGGGATACGACTACGTCGGCGGCGTGCGCCTCGAGCGCCAGGACACGGCCTTCCGGCGCAACGCTTCGCGGATGATGAACGCCATCCGCGAACGCATCACCCGCATCCGCATGACCGATCAGGGCTGCATGCTTCGCGCGTACAGCCGGACGATAGTCGATGCGATCAACGGCTGCCGCGAGGTCAATACCTTCATTCCGGCGCTCGCCTACACCTTTGCCGAACGGCCGGCCGAGATCGAGGTGGCCCACGAGGAGCGCCCGGCGGGGAAATCGAAATATTCGTTCTACAGCCTCGTCCGCCTCAACTTCGATCTGGTCACGGGATTCTCGGCGATGCCCCTGCAGTTGTTCTCGCTGACGGGAATCGTCATATCGCTGCTGTCGATCGCGTTCGTGGTGTTCCTCGCCATCCGGCGCCTCGTGGTCGGGCCCGAGGCGGAGGGCTTGTTCACGCTGTTCGGCCTCGCCTTCTTCCTGATCGGCATCACCTTGTTCGGCATAGGCCTGCTGGGCGAGTACGTGGGCCGCATCTACGAGCAGGTGCGCCAGCGGCCGCGCTACCTGATCCAGGCAATTCTCGAACGCGAAGACGCTGTTTCGGAATTGCCGAAACAGCGTCAAATCTAGGGAGCATGAGGGGATGTTTCCTCTCATCTCCTGACCGGTCCATAGAGTGACAAGCGCGGTCGTCTTTGCCTACCATGACGTCGGCTGCCGCTGCCTCGAGGTCCTGCTCGATCGGCGGATCGATGTGCCTCTCGTGATCACGCA
>Ga0193726_1000671_pt1 | contig 33502 bp, 28 predicted proteins | sample H2c1metaG_FD_144928 | JGI IMG/M metagenome (GOLD analysis project Ga0193726, IMG submission 144928) | Soil microbial communities from a riparian zone of the East river system, Colorado, United States - H2c1 | ecosystem: Environmental > Terrestrial > Soil > Riparian zone | place: USA: East River... | reverse complement strand
TAAGTGTATATGGCTTGTCATAATGCACCATCCATAGATATCAAGCTCTTTATTTTTTTGGCAAAATTTGATCGAATTCAACAAAATCTCTTTGTACTCGTTTCGAATAAATAAATCAATCCAATGCACAATAGTAAATGTCACAAAATACAGTTTGCCATTGTCTTTAAATTTATACTTTTTGCTCATTATTGTATTTGGCACAGATACGCAACGCTCATTGCCATGCCGCATATCTGCGCCAGTTTGAGCAGCTTCTTATTTGAAGTTAGGTCCTAGATAGGCTTAAAGGCCAAAAGTAAGATTGATTTGAAAGAATGTGTTGCAGATGTATTTCTCATTCATTATTCGTATTTTCATCACCCATTCATAAACGGAACCCTTTTCTCAAAATATATAATGCCAGAAATTAATCACATAAGATTATCAGAGCTTAATGATAAAATAAATGCTTCCATTAAGAATGCCTTTAATTCTGTTAACTTTTGGGTTATCGCTGATGTTACAAACCATACTTTTAAGGCACAGAGTAATTATCATCATTTTGAGCTAGTTGAGAAAGATCAAAATTCAAATAATATTATTGCGAAAATATCGGGTAAGGCATGGGGATCAGGAGCAATAAAAATAGCACTCTTCGAAAAAAGCACCGGTCAAAAATTCACTAATAATATCAATGTACTGGTGAATGTATCAATCGAATTCCATTCTGTTTATGGTCTGCAAGTAAATGTTAATGATATTGACACAACTTTTACTTTAGGCGTATTAGAACAGCAAAGGCAAGCGACACTAGAAAAATTAATTAATGAGAATCAAACTTTCATCAAAAAAATAGATGATAGATACCTCACAAAAAACAATCAGTTAAAACTTAATATAGTTATTCAAAATATTGCAGTCATTTCTTCGAAGACTTCAGCAGGCGGCGAAGATTTTAAACACACTCTTTTGAATAATCCATTTGGGTATAAATTTTTTATTGATAATTATTACACAGTTGTTCAAGGTGAGAATAATGCCGAACAATTCTTATCTAAAATTATAGAGGTATTTAATTCACAGAAGCCTTATGATGCTGTAGTTATTACAAGAGGCGGCGGTGCTCAAACAGATTTTTTAATTTTTGACAACTATAACATTGGTAGAGCTGTAGCGAAATTCCCAATTCCCATTATTACCGGCATAGGACATCAAAAAAATGAAACTATTGCTGATTTGATGGCTCATACACAAACGAAAACGCCTACAAAAGCGGCAGAATTTATCATTGCTCATAATAAATCTTATGAAGAAACAATGCTCTCTTTCCAAAAAAGTATAATTATAAAATCACAACAACTTTTTTCTTTTCATTTCCAATCGCTTTCTTATCTAAATAGTATTGTAGTTAACAACACAAGAAGTATTATAAATGAATATAAAGATGGCTTAATACAAATAAATCAGGTTACAATAAATACCTCAAAGTCTATCATTTTCAATCATAAGAATGATTTGGTAAATATTTCTTCTCAAATACTTTCAAAACCTAAAATTATTTTATACAATAGAATTAGTGATATAAAAAATACTATAAATAATTTAAAGACATTTAATTCTCAATATTTAAAAAATCAAAGTGGATATTTAGGCCATTATCGTTCTATAATCAAAATAATGTCTCCAGATAACATCTTAAAAAAAGGTTTTGCAATAATTAAACACAATAATAAAATCACAAGTAATCCTGATGATATTAAGGTTGGAAATGACATAGATATCATTCTTTCTGGTATACAAATTAATTCAACAGTAAAACAAAAATCAAAATATAATGGAACAGACTTTAACTTATGAAGACGCTTATAAAGAATTAGCACAAATAGCAAAAGAAATTGAAAGTGAATCTGTTTCAGTTGATGTTTTAGCGCAAAAAGTGAAGAGAGCCTCTGAATTAATTACTTTTTGTCAAACAAAATTAAAGTCAACAGAAACAGAAGTAAATAAAATTATTGCTCAGATGGAAAGCTCAACACCTAAGCAATAGTTTTGACGTAATAAACTTTATCTAATGTATATATCAAAATTATCCGTACGAAATTTTAGAAATTTTAAGAACGTTACTATTGCTTTTCAAAAAGGCGTTAATACAATTATTGGTGAGAATGGCTCTGGTAAATCTAATATCCTATATGCTTTACGCTTGTTAATAGATGAAAGTTTACCTAGAGGAGTTCGGTTTTATGAATCTGATTTTAATCGATTATTGCTAAACCTATCATCACAAGGCTGGAAAGGTCATTGGATTATAATTCAAATAGAATTCTCGGAATTGGATGTTAGTGAAGAGGCACAGTCTATTGCTATGCATAAGACTGGTGAAATGGATGAGTTTGATAATACAAAAGGAACATATTCCCTTATATATAGACCACGAGAAATTAAACGAAGAGAAATTTATGAATATTCATTAGAAGAGGATAAAACTATAGAAGGTTTACAGGAAATATTGGATTCGCTTACATTAAATGATTATGAGTTTACATTTAGAGGCAGAGGGAATACCGATTTTTCCATTGACGAAAACTACTCAAACTATATTGGAGATTTCGAAGAAATTTCTTTCCCTAATCCGGATGATCAAAGGGATGATATTTATGGGACCAGACTACAAGGATTCTCTATTCCTAATGAATTGTCTTGTACTTTCATAAAAGCCTTGCGTGACGTCGAAGCTGATTTACGTTCATATCGAGACAATCCTTTGTTGAATTTACTTCGAGGAAAAGAAAAAAGTATTTCGGTAGCTAAAAAGGATAGTATTGAACAAAAAGTTGAAGATTTGAATGAGGAAATTAGCGAACTGGATGAAGTAAAAGATGTTTCCAATGGTATTTCAAAAAGTATTAGACAGGCAGTCGGGGAAACATATGCTCCGAACATTGAGATTAAATCAGAAGTCCCCTCAGAAATAGAGAAATTATTACAATCTTTAAAACTTTGGGTAGGTGACCCTGATGAAATTGGACATAAGGGACGAATTTGGGAATTGAGTTTAGGAGGAGCTAATCTTATTTATTTATCGCTGAAATTATTAGAGTATGAAAAAGTGAAGGCTCAGAATAAAATTGCCAACTTTATCTTAATCGAAGAACCCGAAGCCCACATTCATACGCATATTCAAAAAACACTTTTTCAAAAATTACATAGCCATAACACTCAAATAATAATTACCACTCACTCAACTCATATTTCTTCAGTAAGTAAAATCAGCACAGTGAATGTTCTAAGTCGGTCAAATAAAGAAGCGCTGGTATTTAGTCCTTCCAATGGATTAGAGGATCATGAAATAAGAGCCATTGAGAGATATCTGGATGCAGTAAGAACAAATCTCCTATTTGCAAAAGGGGTTTTATTAGTAGAAGGAGATGCAGAACAAATATTGATTCCCGATTTAGTTAAAAAGAGTTTTGGCATTTCCCTCGATGAAATAGGCATTAGCCTTATTAATATTGGCAGCACAGGATTTCAAAATATAGCAGTTTTATTTCACGATGATAGAATAAAAAAGAAATGTGGGATTATTACGGATTTAGATACATCGATACTTGAACTTCCTGAAGATTTAAAAGATGATACAATTGAAGAAAGAGGATGTAGAAATTCTCAGGAATCCGGTATAAAACGAAAAATCCTACTAGACGATTTTTGTAAAGATAATATTTGGATAATGCCATTTTATGGCAAGTATACATTTGAAGTCGAGTTTTTAAAATCAAACAATTCTTTTGAAGTAAAAAAAACCATTAGCAATTCATTCAAAGTAAAAAAGACAATTGAAAATATAGAAAAATTATTAGATGACAGAAATGTTAGTATTTCAGGAAAAGAAATCTTGAGACTGGCAGAAAAGTTTGGCAAAGGTTGGTTTGCAATTATGCTTACAGATAGTATTACTCATTTAACTAGTATACCTAAATATATTATTGGTGCAATAGCTTACGCATGTCCGCACGTAAATTCTCAGACTTTAAGGATTATTGTAAAACATAGGATAACTTTATTTTCTATAAGGTCATATGAAGGAGATAAGCGAGATTATGAAAATTTATTAAAGCAATTTGACAAACTTGAAAATGATCAAGGTGCGATAGACTTTTTCATAAAAGAATTTCCGAAAGATGATGTAACTACTTTTATTAATCTTTTAAATAAGTATAATGCTTGAAGGATTAAATAGACAACAGCGTATTGCAGTAGTAGCTGATGGGAATATTTTACTTACAGCCTGTCCTGGGAGTGGGAAAACCAGAGTCTTAACCTATAAAGTAGCTTATGAGCTTCAAAAAATTGAAGAATCAAAAAGAAAAATTGTCGCACTAACATTTACAAATAGAGCTGCCGACGAAATTAAGCGAAGGCTGATTCGTATGGATATTGATTTTACTAAGCTTTGGGCTGGAACGATACATTCTTTTTGTCTTGAATGGATACTAAGACCTTATGGATGTTATTTAGATGAATTAAAAAACGGGTATGTAATTGCTGATGAATATAAATCTGAAGAATTAATTTCTTCACTTAAAGAAGATTACGATTTAAAAGGATGGGAACGTATTACTACGCGATTGCTTACAGATGGCTCATTTGCCGAAGTGAAAACTCAATACCATAATTTATTGGTAGATTATCACGTATCCTTAAAGGACAAAAAACTTATAGATTTTGATCAAATACTTTACTATGCATTTAAAATTTTAAATTCTTATCCTAAAATTGGAAAGACACTAAATAATCTTTTTCATTTAATTTGTGTGGATGAATATCAGGATACTCAGCAGCTTCAATATGCTATTCTTTCTAAAATTATTACTTCCGTTAATGGCAAAACATTACTTTTTTTAGTGGGAGATAAAGATCAGGCAATTTATGGATCTTTGGGCGGGATTGCTAAATCAGTAGAAGAAATTAGCACAGAATTTGGAAATCTAGATATAAAAGAAATGGAGCTTTCTGGAAATTACAGAAGCTCACAAAGAATAATAGATTATTATCGAAACTACCAAAGTACAGATATTGATATTGAATCTTTATCACTGTTTGCTAAAGAACATGGTTCAATTACATTCAGTAATAATATCAATAAAGACTTATTGGATCAACACATAGCTTCGATAATACAGGAAAACATAGACAATGGAATACCTGAGCATGAAATTTGTGTTTTGGCCCCTCAATGGTGGCTCGTAATCCCTATAGGTAGGAAATTAAAAAAACTGTTGCCGAACATAAATTTTGACGCAGTCGGCCTTTCTCCACTATTAAAAAACAGAGAGAATATTTGGTTTAAAATCGCAAGATTATTTCTGGTGGTACCGGAACCGAAAATGTATTTCGTACGTAATAGATGGGCAGCTGAATTATTAGACGAACTGAAAAACATGGGAATTAAAAATTTTGATTCTATCGCCATACATCCAAAAAGCTTGCTTAGGGTAGTTAATTCCATTACTTCAAATAGTGAAGATGGGCTTACATATTTGGAAGAGTGTTTTAAGAAATTCTTATTCATTCTGCAAGTAGAGATTAGCGAACATCCGCTTTTAGAGCAACATTGGGAATACTTTTTCGAAGGATCAAAAAAAAGATTAGCTAATCCTGACTTTGACTATGCTAAAGACATTGCTAGTTTTAAAAGATTATTTAGTCATAATTCAGGTGTTGTTGTTAATACTTGTCATGGCATTAAAGGAGAGGAATTTCATACCGTAATTGCTTTTGGGTTATTGCATGGATATATACCAAATTGGAATGAAGACGATGCTATTAATGCCTCAAGGAAATTATTGTATGTAATCTGTTCAAGATCAAAAAAGCATTTACATCTCGTATCAGAAACAGGGCGTCTCACGCAAAGCGGAAGGTCATACGTAACAACCGAGCATCTAAAAAGATTAAGTTATTCTTACGATTAGATATGTTTTTGTTTTGTATATCTATTAAATTTTAACACAAAGGCGGTTTAAAGATCGCTTGTGTCGTCAATGTATCGTGCCTCCAACAACTCCTCCCCACTACCCCACAAAACCCTCCGCGACCAATAGTTTGCAGAGAAAGGATCATCTTTTGTTGGCCTGCCTGTTTTATCTTTTATTCCGGCAGACCGGGATAGATAATTGGCTCTTCGTTTTTCATCATAGTGTTGCGTATAATCTTCCATACCTTTTAAACCGAATTTCACCAGCTTAATGGCGTCATCGTATTTTACCAGTACGGCTTTTTTTTGTTTGTCTTTTGTATGTGTGTTGATGGGTGTATTATATGCAGGGAAGCTGTAACCGTAATATGCTATTGGCTTATTTTTTTTCATTACTCAATATCCCAAAACCTGATCTCATTAACAAGATAATTTATGGCAATGCTGGCAATATAATTATCAGCTATTGCAAAGCTGCTTACCTGCCAATCATTATTTGATGAAATAATATTGGGAACCGAATGCGTGCCATCTACTACAGGGATCAATTTCAGGTGGTTGTTGAGGCCCTGCCCTGTTGCTTTAAGGATGGCTTCTTTTCTTGTCCAGAGTAAAAAAAATTGCTCACGTGATGAATTGGTATTCATATAATTTATTTCATCCTCACTAAAACTTTGCTGCATTACCTCGTTAATGTCAAGATCCCGGTTTATCATTTCAATATCCACACCGATCTCTGAACCGGCAATTGCCAAAACTATCCAATCGCCCGAATAAGAAATATTAAAGAATAATTTTTTATCAGCATCGAGGTAAGGCTTTTTATTTTTGCCTTCAATAAATTTGATAGCAGCGGCTGGTTGGTGCAGGTATTTTTTTTCTAAAATATTTCTTAGCATACCGTGTGCAATGATGTACCTGTTTTTATCTTTTGTTTGATGAAACCTATTGGCACGGGCAATTTCTTCTGAAGACAAAACGGATAAACGATCCGCTAAAAAAGAGAGCTGATCGCTGATCCTGATCCTAAAAAAATCTGCCTTCTCCCCGTTCATACGATCAAAACCCGTGGCAATTGCCCAGGAGATATTAGCCAGGTTTTGGTTAGTAATGGTAGGGCTCATATTCGCTGTTTTCGGCAAAGCTGCCATTTACAAATTTCAGCTAAATTGCAATTATAATTTATATGTTCGCTAAAAAACATCCGATTATTAATAAATTATCATTTTTTTTATCAAAATGGCACAAAAATAGCATGGGTATAAGAAATATACAACATATATATTGTATGTTAATATTTATTGTATATTTATACATCTTGGATAAACAATTAACCTAAACCCTGCCATACCAAAAAAATCTTTAGTATCCTATGAGTCATGCAGACATCCAATATTATGTTACAACTAATAGAGATGAGATGTTAGAATATTACGGTGGAGAATCTGTCGCTTTTTCTTTTGATGAAAACTTATCAGCCCAATTGCAATCATTGAGCCGCCAGCAAAATGCGAATATGCATACCGTTTTGCTCTCCGTTTTCAAAATACTTTTATACCGGTATAGTAACCAGGAAGAGATCAGCATAGCAAGTCTTTTTTGTTTGCCCGACAATAAAAAAGCAATAGGCATCAATGATCGCTGTGTGAAAGAACTGATTTTGCATAGCGAGATGAATGGCAATACGCATTTCGACAAATTTCTGCACCAGGTAAAACATGATGTGGTACATGCAATTGAAAACAAAACAGCAGGGTTAAAAAGTTTTCAAAAAGAGACCACTGCCTCACAGGCAATGTTCATTCTTGAAGGCGAACCGGGAATTCCCGCAGTTGATATTCCTTTCAGTGAGTTCTTATCAAATGCTGCATCAAAGCCCGACCTGGTGCTGATCATAAAAGAAACTACAAAAGGATGCAAAGGCACCCTTCTTTATCAGCCACAAGCTTATCAGAAAATTACCATCAACCGAATGATCGATCACTACAACCAGTTACTTACTGCTATTATAAAAGAGCCGCATCAAAAAATTGGTGCGCTTGATATGCTAACACAAACCGAACAAGATGCATGGCTGCAATTCAATGATACTATAAGCCCCTACTCCAGCGATACAACCGTGGTAGCATTATTTGAAGAGCAGGTTGTAAAAACTCCCGATCATATTGCACTGCACCTTGGTGAAGAATTAATGACCTATCATGCCTTAAATGAAAAGGCAAACCGTTTAGCGCATTACCTTCTTGAACATGGTTTACACAAAGGCGATAATACCGCCCTGGTAGTAACGCGCAGTTTTGAAATGATCATCGGGATGTACGCTATTTTAAAAGCAGGCGGCACCTATGTTCCGATCGATCCTGATTATCCTTTAGACAGGCAGCAATATATTTTGAATCAATCTTCTGTCAAACTGGTATTGGCTGATGATGACTATGCAATAAAAGATACTATAGGCAGCAAACGTTTTATAAAAATGACCGCTGTTGACCTGGCTACTTATAGCAGCAAAAACCCGGAGATAAAAATTGATACTACACAATTAGCCTACACCATCTATACTTCCGGTTCTACAGGAAGACCAAAAGGCGTAATGATAGAACACCATTCCGTAGTTAACCTGGTACAATGGGTCAATGAAACATACAATGTTGGTGCAGATGATCGTTTGTTATTTATTACTTCCATGTGCTTCGATCTTTCGGTGTATGATATTTTTGGGATACTGGCAGTGGGCGGCACATTGGTGATAGCCAGGAAACAAGATGTGCAGGATGTAAAGAAGCTGCAGGAAATGTTGCAGACCTATGCCATTACATTCTGGGATTCTGTTCCTACAACAATGGATTACCTGGTAAGAGAATTGGAAACCAGCGACCGTGCTTACAAACAGACAGCGCTCAAAACAGTATTCATGAGTGGCGACTGGATACCAGTTGATCTTCCTGCACGTATCAAAAAATATTTTCCTGAAACAGCGGTGATCAGTCTTGGCGGCGCTACAGAAGGAACCGTATGGTCAAACTATTTTCCCGTTGAGCAAACTAAAAGTGATTGGAAAAGTATTCCTTATGGCAAGCCATTGCAAAATAATTTTTTCTATATTTTGAATGAACAGCTACAGCCTGTTCCGCAGGGCGTGATCGGAGAATTATATATTGGCGGTGTAGGCGTTGCGCGTGGCTATGCAAATGATAAAGAAAAAACTGCTTATTCATTTGTGAAAGATCCTTTCAATAAAAATGCCGGAGGCATGATGTACCGCACCGGCGATCTTGGAAGAATGCTGCCGGATATGAACATGGAATTTATTGGCAGAAAAGATGACCAGGTAAAGATCCGCGGCTTTCGTGTTGAGCTTGGAGAAATAGAAAGTGTGTTAACACAAAGCGACCTGGTAAGGCAGGCAATCGTATTGGCGAAAAATGACCGCGAAAATAAAAAGAGGTTGATAGGATATATTATTCCTCATGGAAAATATAACCAGGAAACGATCATTGCACATTTAAAAAGCAAGCTCCCGGAATACATGATACCTTCTTTATGGTTAGAGCTGGATAGTTTGCCGCTTACTGCCAACGGAAAAATTGATAAGAAAGCTTTACCTGATATCGAGGCGATAGAACAATCAAAAGATAAATATGCTGCGCCAAAGAATGAGCTGGAAAAAATATTTGTAAATATCTGGCAAACAGTATTGAGATTGGATAGAATTGGTGTGATGGATGATTTTTTTGAACTGGGTGGCCACTCGCTTATTGCCGTACAAATAATAACCAAGATAGAAACCGAAACAGGCAAAAATCTTCCACTGGCTATTTTCTTTCAATACCCAACGATCGAGCAACAGGTAAGCTCTATTTTAAAATCAGAATCAGATGCTGCTTTCAGGTCATTGGTACCTATCAAAGCAACAGGTAGTAAAATGCCTTTCTTTATTGTTCATGGGGATGGTTTGAATGTTTTAAATTTTAGCGGCTTGGCTAATTATGTAGATGAGGAACAACCTATCTATGGTTTACAGGCCTGGGGCCTGGATGGTATTAATGAACCGCTGGATGATATAGGCGAAATAGCCAAACACTACATAAGCGAGATAATGGAAACCAATCCTACAGGGCCTTATGGCATTGGCGGATATTCTTTCGGCGGATATGTAGCGATCGAAATGAGAAGGCAGCTTGAATTGATGGGCAAAGAAGTTAAGATGCTGGCGATGTTTGATACCAATGCGATCAATGCATTATCAGACGATACATTCATCGTTAAGTTGTCTAAGAAAATTAAAAACCAGCTGCCTAAATTTCTGTGGTTCACAAAATTGTTTTTAAAAGATCCTAAAACAACTATTGCTTATCAGCGTGATTATTTTAAAAGGCAATTGAAAAAACCTTTATACAAAGCCGGCCTGCTAAAAGAACCGGAAGTAACCGGCATCTACATACAGATCAATAAGATCAACACGCAACATAAAACGGCCTTGTGGAAATATAATTTACGTCCTTTCAACGACAGGCTTTTTTTATTCAAATGCAAAGAGCGTATTTATTTTATTGATGATACCAAATACATGGGATGGTTAAAATATGCATTGAAAGGAGTAAAAGTGTATGATGTGCCAGGAGATCATAAGACAATGTTTGAACAACCGCATGTAAAAGAAGTAGCGCGCATTTTACAGGATGCACTGGATAATTGTTAATAATAATAACCCGATAACTAAACCATAAACTAAACACTGAGCCTATGTCTGCAGCAATGAGACCTTTTATCACAAATGATCTGGAAGATTGTGCCAAATTATTAATGCAGGCGTATAAGTCGCCGCCATGGAGGCATAACTGGACCGTAGAACAAGCCACAAAATATTTAACCGAATATGCAGCGTCTAAACAATTTATAGGATTTGTATTGGTAGATAAAGAAAAGATCATGGGCGCCATATTTGCACATTCAAAAACCTGGTGGACGAATGAGCAGCTTATTATTGATGAATTATTCATTTCTCCTGACGCACAAAAATCAGGTTACGGAAGATTTTTGCTGGAAAATATGGAGCAACATGCCAAAAGCATCGGACTTAAAAGTGTTACACTGATGACCAGTAAATTTGCGCCATCATTTAACTTCTATGTAAAGCAAGGTTATTTTCCTGCAGAACAATTTGGGTTTTTGTTCAAAGAAGTTTAATTACAGATCCTTCGGTGCGTGGTGCTTTACATTGCTGTGAAAGTAAATGGTGAAGCCCTTTATTTCTTTTAGCAAACGCGCTTTTAATACCTGCGCAAAGCTTCCTTCTTTTTTAAGTGTTCGTGGCCCCGTCCATACACGGCTTTTGTTAGAGCGCACTTGTTTTACTTTTCCATATTTCATCAGGTCGTAACACATCCTACCATCTTCGCCGCGGGTATTATTGTTATAGAATTTTTCTATCATCCCATACTCTTTTACAAAACCCATGCTCATGCCATAACTGTTTAGGTACGGTTTTTTTATGTGGCGGACTTCTGCAATGGCATCTTTTAATGTTTCTAATATTGATAACTGCCAGCGGGGAAAACCTTTCTCTTCAATAAATGAGTAACGGCCGTAAACAGATACTACGCCAGGCTTTTGCAAAGCATTGAGCAAATTATCCGCCCAGCAAGATGGATAGATGCAATCTGAATCAGCCAACAAAATATATTTTCCCAGGGCGTTTTCCATACCCATTTGCCTGCCAAAGCCCCAGCCCTTTTTAGGTTGAAAAAAGCTTTTGATATGGAGTTTGTTAAGTGTGTCTTGCGTTTTATCGGTAGCGTTATTATTTACTACAATTATTTCAAGCGGAATTTTTGTTACTAATTTTGATAAGCTGCCAACCGTTTTAAGAATATCAACTTCCTCGTTCCATGCTGTAATGACAATACTTGCTAAAGGCTTGTCAGACTGGATCTTATCCAACCCTTCATTAATTTCATCAAACACCGATTGAGGTATCAGATCAAAATTTTCGTAGGGATAGTCAAATTTTTTTATCCAATCCGGGTTGTTGAAAATATGCATGTCATTCTTGTTGGTGCTTCCTTAAAGATACTATATCCAAACCAAAGGGAGGGTTAAGAGCAACGGGATTTTTTCAGGATCGTTGCGACTAAAAATCAAGGTATTTTGCGTCATTCTTATTGTCTTATTTTTTGCTTACTAACGGTATTTCGCATTCCCATAGACGATATTACCACTATGTTAATAAGTATTATAAAAAATTAACAGGCGTACCGTTTCACGTAACTGTCAGTGTATTAATGAAATGTGTAATAATTAGCTAGGGTACTGCATTTCACCCGAAAAATAAGCCGTTGATAAGTAAAATATTATTGTGAGATTTGCGTTTCGATTACGCTATACTGTTTGTAGTTACTACCTGGTAATAACTATTTTTTAATTGATTGCTTTAACTATTTGAAATGAACAAAACCTTTATACTTTGGGTTTTACTGTTGCTTGCGTGTACAAGTATTTCCCAGGCACAAACTGCGGGTACTCCAACCTCTTACGGAAGTTCAACTTCGGTTGGCACAGCTCCTACAATTCCATCAATTACTGATTCTACTATTATTAAAATTCCTATTGACGGCAGCCGTTGGTATCAATTAGATAATGTAAGCAATGGCTTGCAGGCTTTGTTTGATGGAGATACCGTTACAAGCGTAAGTACAGGGTACGGAAAATTGCTGACTAATTTTGACGCTTACTATCCTGTTGCTGATGATGAAGCAATGGATATCTACAAAATAAAATTTTATGATGGGTCGGGTACTATCACTGCTACGCCGATGACCTTATATGCAATTGACAACAAAGGTGTAAAAACCTTATTGGGTACGTTTACGGGTTCACAATACAATGAATGGGTTGGACCTAACGGTAATACACAATACAGTTTAGGCACCCCGATCAGAAATGTGAGGTACCTGGTTTTAAACTCTTCTTCTGCCTATCCAACAGAAATGCAGATCTATGGAACATATAGATCTGGCGCAGGTGCTTCAGCTGCAACGCCTAAGCCGGTTAAGCTATCGCAAATGTTTGGCGTGAACGCATTTGAATGGAATTTTTTGGATCCCAATAACCCGGGTACGATCAATGAGTCTGAAATGACTGCAGGTAGATCTTTCACACAGATAAGACATTATTTAGATTGGGGAAGAATAGAACCAACAAAGGGTGGCTATACTTTTAGCCCATCGCACAATGGAGGTTGGGATTATGATGCATTATATACACGCTTAAATAAAGAAGGAATTGAAGTATTAGCAGATATAAAAACTTTACCGCAATGGTTGCTTAATACTTATCCGGCTGATCAACAAGATGCTGAAAATGTGCCGGTACCTTATGGCAGTGATTTTTCTGATCCTAATTCATACATACTACAAGCTAAAGTTGCTTTTCAATTTGCAGCAAGATACGGTTCAAACAAAAGCGTAAATACAAGTTTACAATCTGTTGACGGCAGTCAGCGCTGGGCAAATGATCCTGCAAACGTTGTTAAAACCGGACTTGGACTTATCAGGTATATCGAATGTGATAATGAAAGAGATAAATGGTGGAAAGGCAGAAAAGCATACCAGACAGCTTATGAATATGCTGCTAACCTATCTGCTTTTTATGATGGTAATAAAAATACAATGGGTCCGGGTGTTGGTGTTAAAAATGCCGATCCGAATATGCAGGTGGTAATGTGCGGTACTGCATTGGCTACGCCTGACTATATAAAAGGAATGGTTGACTGGTGCAAATTGCACAGAGGATATAAAGCTGATGGAACTGTTAACCTTTGCTGGGATGTGATCAACTACCATTTGTATTCAAATAATGCCGGTACTTCACAAGGTGGAAATTCAACAGCAGGTGCCGCACCGGAAGGTTCGGGAGCTGCAGGAACTGCGCAGGATTTTATCAATGTTGCACACCAGTATATTCAGAACATGCCGGTATGGGTTACTGAATTAGGGTATGATATCAACCAGGGAAGCCCTTTAAAAGCAATTCCTATCGGTTCAAAAACGGCAGCGCAAACACAGGCAGACTGGTCATTACGCTCTGCTTTATTATATGCACGTGCTGGTGTACAAAGAATTTTCTTTTATGAAATGTATGATGATAACCCAACAAGCACTGTACAATTTGCATCATCAGGATTAATAAATGCTGATAACTCACGCAGGCCCGTTGCTGATTATTTATACCAGACCAATAAATTGTTAGGCGCTTATACTTATAGCAATACTATCAGTACTAATCCATATGTTGATATCTATACATTGAATGGAAAGAACGCTTATGTTTTAGCAATGCCTACGCAAAACGGCAGCACTAAAAGCTATAACCTCGATCTTAACCAGGCAGATTCTGCAATGATATATACACCTGCGATCGGACAAGATAGCATGAGTGTACAAAAAGTAAAAACGTCCAGCGGAAAATTAAGTCTTACAGTAACTGAAACACCAATGTTTGTTATTCCTTATGGCACTCTGGCGAAAGACACTACGCCGGTTGTAAAAGATAGCACACCTGTAGTGGTAACGCCTCCTGTCGTAGATAGTACACCCGTTGTAGTTACTCCACCGGTTGTAAAAGATTCAACACCTGTTGTAGTAACGCCGCCTGTGGTAGATAGTACACCCGTTGTAGTTACTCCGCCGGTTGTAAAAGATTCAACTCCTGTTGTGGTAACACCGCCTGTTATAGATAGTACGCCTGTTGTAGTTACTCCGCCGGTTGTAAAAGATTCAACACCTGTTGTGGTAACGCCTCCTGTTGTAGATAGTACGCCTGTTGTAGTTACTCCGCCGGTTGTAAAAGATTCAACTCCTGTTGTGGTAACACCGCCTGTGGTAGATAGTACGCCTGTTGTAGTTACTCCACCCGTTGTAAAAGATACAACCAATGGCGGTGGCGCATCACAAGGTTATTTAAGTACGGATACTTCTTCAACTGCAAAAGACAGTGCAATAGACACCGAACCATTAGCGTTTAACGTTTATCCAAATCCTGCTCAAAGCTATATCAATATAACCTATACTGATAACTATGTAGGAAATGTAACGTTCATTTTATATAGTGCGTCAGGACATATTGCTAAAATTGAACGCGTTTACAAATCAGCTGAAACAATTACTGAACAAATTGATATTTCAACACTCAGGAACGGCGTGTATATGTTACAATTAAAAAGTAACAGCTATGAGGTCTTAACACGAAAGGTCATCAAAATAAGTTAATGATCCAATCTTATATCTAACGTACAAAAAAGGTTCCGATATTTATCAGAACCTTTTTTATTTTTTATGGATAATTATTTAACACTTTGACATTGAATAAAAACAGGCGTTTCCGTAACATGAACATCAATGCTATTGTTATTTACAACCGGCCTCGCTTCTACCATCTCTGTTGACGAAGGGTTCAATTTATACAGTATAACATTCTTAGAATTTGTAAGTGAAAGATGGTAGGGAAATGTTTTTCCTGTTTGATCCGGCAACATCAAAACATACATTATTTTATCCTGGTAAACATATTCATCTACCAAAGGATACTGGCTGATGGTGCGTTTGTAGATATATTGTCCCATCAATTTTTTTGCCTGGTAAATATAATTGGCTGCAGGCCTGCGCACCAGGTTGTCATCAACAAGACCCGAAGAAGCATATTGTGTATAGCTCTGAATATTGTCATCATACAATTCATAAAAAAATAATTTTTGTACATGATGCCTTGCATATAACAATGCTGTACGCAATATCCAATCTGCCTGCGTTATCAATGCTGATTTATCTCCTATGCTAATGGCTCTTTGAGGACTATGTGGGTTAACATCATAACCCGCTTCTGTTACCCAAACCGGTAAATTATACGCACTAGCTAATTTCACAAAATCATCAGACACTTGTCCTGTTTCACATAGTTCCGGAGCTACTCCTACAGTTCTTTGATCATCGGAATTATTTTTATGATCATTCGCATATAAATGATAGTTGACAACATCAAAACAAAGATCAACTGTACCATCTTTTTTATATCCCCTGTTCTGTTTGCACCATTTGATCATGTTGGCAACATAATTTGTATCGGTTGCTGCCAGCCCCGCCATCACTACCTGCATAGCCGGATCGGCATTTTTTACGCCTACTCCTTTTCCTAACTTGCCTTTATCACCATCATAAAAAGCAGACAGGTTAGCGGCATACTCCTGTGCCGATTGATGCGCTTTATCTCCTTTCCACCACTTATCTCTTTCGTTATCGCATTCTATATATTTAATAAGGTTCATCCCTGTCTTAGCCTCGTTAACATGATCGCCGGTCCAGCGGGGAGTTGTATTAACCGCTATTAATGTGGGATCAATATTTTTATTGGAACCATATCTCGCCGCAAATTGAAAACCAGCTTTAGCCTGTTCAATGTATGAAGCCGGTTTTGATCTATCAAGTCCGTAAGGAGCCGGAACATTTTCTGCATCACGGCTATCGGCCGGATAAGTATTCTGGATCCAATCCGGGCAATTTTTAAGACAAACTAAAACATCAATGCTATCTTCTTTGCAACGCTGGTAGATCGTATCAAGATCCCAGCCGCCATTATTGGTGGGATTAAAAGTAAAGCTCCCTTCTACCGGTTCAATTTTTTGCCAATCTAAATAATGACGTACCCCACCGAATGACCGGATGAGCTTCATCTTTGGTTCGAAAATACCTGAGCCATCATTGGGGTTCTTGGGATCCTGCAAAAAATTCCATTCAAAAGCATTGATGCCAAGCATATTTTTAAATACAACAGGCGGCCCAAAAACAAAAAAACTATCTGTAGTTGTATTTGCAGAAACCTCAGGCGCAGTAGTAGAAAGATTGCATTCTTTGGGCAGTATAAAATAAAATGCCAAAAGAAAAATGCTCAGTATCTTATTCATACATATTGAATTGGTTCGATTTTAATTTACCGATACTTTCGGCTGTTTTCGTTCGGCCTTATCCCATACTACGTTTTGCCCTTTATTAAAAAAGCGAAAGATCCCTGCGATAACTGCATAATTCATGATACAGAAATAATAGGGAATGAACAAGGCTTTGATACGTATCTGCCGCCTCTCCATTACCAGGCCAATGAATGCAAGGCCATAAAAAAATACCTGCAAGAAAAATAAGGCGCTATAAAAAAAGCTATTGTCACGAAAGGCTATTATTCCATTTAAAACAAAAGCTATGATAAGCAAAAAGGGCGTGATCGTCCAGCGCAAAACGCGGTGACTGATATACTCAAAAGAAACAACCGGGAATTTGAAAATATTAAAAAGGCTCTTCAGGTATAATATCGATTGAATCCCTCCGGCCGAAATTCTTATTTTCCTTTTTAACTCTTCGGTGATATTCGCCGATGCAGTTTCCATCGCATAGGCCGCAGGTTCATAAACAATACGATGCCCTTTTTCAAGGATACGCATCGAGATCATAAAATCATCCAGCACACTGTCGTGGGGAACGGGTTCATATAACGCCTTCCTGATACTGAATAATTCTCCTGCGGCACCAACTACCGAATATAATTCCGAATCCCATTGCTTTAGTTTAGATTCATACTTCCAATAAAAACCCTCGCCCGCTGTTGCATCGGCAGCCTCATCAATATGCACTCTTTTTTCTCCTGCCACCGCACCGATCGTAGTGTCAGCATAGTGTTTACATATCTCGATCAATGCCATTTTATTAAGCAAAGTATTCGCATCTGTAAAAATGATCACTTCTGTTTCTACCTGGTTGATGGCACGATGCACTGCAGCTATTTTACCATTGCGCTCAGGCTGATGCAATAAAGTTATCTGGGGATATTGAGCAATGATAGCAGGCGTTTGATCGGTAGAACCATCGGTAACAAAAATATATTTTAACTTGCCTAAAGGATAATCCAGGCTCAATGTATTAGCAATTTTTTCCGCCATCATTCCCTGTTCATTGTAAGCGGCAACTATCAATGTGCAAGTTGGTAAAAGATCATCAGTTGTTTTCATTACAACAGGTTTGCCATATAGCAACCGCTTTAATTTAATTATAAAGAACAACAGTATGCCATACCCTATAAAAGTGTACAGAATAATAACCATGCTTATAATTAATATTATTTTCATCTTTATTTAAGTTGATATCCTAGGTCGTTACTTTTTTTGTTGTGCGTAATATTCCACCAGATAGCGCGCATAAATACCAGGATATACCCGGGCTTGCCATCCATTATATACCTTAGTATATTTCGAGGTATGATGATGAGTGAAAAATAAATATAGAACACTATTCTATGTATCATATCTGTATTTTTCCGCAGGAACAACAACCTGTTCCTGTTCATAAAATATTCTTTTAACGGGCTTGTCTTACCAACAGAAACAGATTCTTTGTGATAAATGAGCGCCTGCATACATACCCATACCTCGTATCCTGATCTTTTTATTTTTTCGCACCAATCCATTTCTTCATAATATAAGAAAAAATTTTCAGCCATCAAGCCTGCCTTAGCAATAACTTCTTTACGAACCATCATGGCAGCACCATGTGCAAAACCTGTTGGCCCGGTTAAATGGTCGAACTGCGCAGTATCAATAGCAAATTGCCCGATACATTTATTGCGCATAGTAAAATAATTCATGGGTGTAAACCCCGCATACTGAAGCATTGTAGGCTTATCAAAATATTTTATTTTAGGAGATACAATACCAACGCCGGTATTGTTTTCTAATAGATCTACAAGTGTTTGAATTAATGATGGCGTAAATTCTGTATCGTTATTTACGAGAAAAAAAAAGTCGCCTGTTGCCTGTTGAATTCCCAAATTATTGCCGCCAGCAAATCCCAGGTTTTTTTCTGACCGTATAAAACGAACGGCTGGAAATCGTTTGATCCACTCAGGAACAGGATCTGTCTTACTTGCATTATCCACTACAATGATCTCTATTGCTGCATAAGTATTCGTATCAGCAATAGAGCGTAACAATGCTTCTGTTACCTGCTGCTGGTTATAATTAATTGTGATGATAGATACTGTCTTCATGGCGCAGTAGATTTAAACTGTTGGCCAGATGTATTTTCCGCGATAACATCCATATAATTTAAAATGTCTGAATCTTCTTCTGCATTGAACTTTCTTCCAAAAAATTTACCCGACTTCACCAATTCATCCGCATCTGCCATTGTTAAGGTTTGCGGATGATGCTCTCCTTGTTTAAAATTTATATACCTCAAATTATCATTTACGATATTATCCTTGAATGGTGAATTATGTAAAATGGTTTGAAAAAAAAATTCGTCAGGGCCCCATGTCATTCTAAAATATCTTCTTACTGCAGGATTGTTTTTTATAAAATCGATAATATACGAAGTACTCTCCGGTGTAATGGTAAACCACTGCGAACGTCCATAGGGTTTTAAGCCGGCCGGCATTTTTCTGAGGGGCAAGATAAAGTTTATAATTCTTTGCAAACTGAATCTTCCCCTAAACATAAAATCATCAAAATGATATTGCCTTATCCTTGGTTGTGCTTCCTGCCATTCCTGATCAATAGATAAGGAATGCATAAAAGTTTTGCCCGGATTTTTAGAAAGAAAATCGAGAAAGCAATTATTATTTTGTAAAGGATAATCTTGTCCGCTTAACAAATTGATATGGCTATAGGTGTTTCCGGTAGCCAGTATCTCTTCAAACCCATTGAGTGTTGCCTGTATAATGCTATAACTACCCCAATATATTTTAACTCTGTTCTTGATAAAAAAAACATTTGGTTGTTTTTCCAGATAGTCGAATTTTTTTAGATCAGCTTTAGCATCTAATTGCACATATATTTCCACGCCGGGATGGCTCAACCGTTTTACCAAACGTTCAAGCTGCAGGGGATCTTTATGTGCCAGGATCAGATGCGCCAGTTTCATGCCTTCACCACTTTTAATTTTAAAATAAATCCCTGTATAATATGTATGGATTCGGTATACCCAAATTTTATTATTTCAGGTATCCCAAATTTTAAATATTTTCTAAGCACCAGGTAGCCGTAAACAATACCAACAAAAAATGTAAAGATCGATGCCCAAGCCGGGCCATAAACATTATGGAATATATATATCCCAATAATATCGGTAATGATAGTAGCGAAAAGCATGATCAGTACTTTGATAAAATTAAGGTGAGGTTTATGGATGATATCTAAAGTGATACCCATAAATCTATCCAGCGGATTCAGTATCGAAAAAAGTAAAAATATCCTGAACACATTGGCCGCTTCTGTATGCACATACTTCCCTCCTCCTATTAAACCAACAACAATGTCGGCAGAAAGCATGCCCACAATAGCAATGGGGATAAGCGCCATGGTAAGTAAGCCCGCATATTTTTTCATGATATTGGCGACAGACACCATATCATTTTGATTTGCCGCTACCGACATTTCGGGCATAGCTGTCGCTAAAAAACTTCTCATGGGTATTTCAATAACTTCCAATAAACGCTGTGGTAAATTGTAAATGGCCAGCGGTGCGGGGCCTAACATAAAATTGATGATAAAGGTATCAGAGCTTCTAAGCAGGCTCGAACTAACTACAGTGCCTACACTATATTTTCCAAAGTGAAATACTTCCATGATACAGGCTTTGGATCGCTTCACAAAATGTTTAACGGCTGTCCAGCCACTGAATAAACACACTATGGCTGTTAACAAGGAGCTTATTATATAACTTACAAATACCTCCTGAAGGCTAAGGTGCCTGGCATGAAAAAAGTAAAAGAAAAGGATCAGGATGATGAAGGATCCCTGACTGATCATTCTAATGTATAGTATTTTATCAAATCTCTGTTCGGCCTGTACTACCCACATACTAATATTCATTGGCAGCGACAACAAAAATGCTGCACCCGACCATTGTATAAAAAGCACCAAACTAGTATCATGGATATGCCTAAGCAATGCTATCCCTGCAAGGTCAGCAAACAAAAAAACACCCGTTATCCAAAGCGCCACAAACCAGACAGAACCTACTACTTCAGTGGCACGTTCTGCATCTGCACCGGCAAAAAATTTAACGATGGCTGTTTGTAAAAATCCGGTACGGAAGGTATCGATCAAAATAAATGCAAATTGAAAAAAGACCCAGTTACCCATCTCTTCTTCTGTTAACATGCGGTATAACAAACTATAGGTAACGATACTTAACACAGCCATAGACCCATTGCCTGCCAATGACAGAAAATGTTTATTCCTCAGCTTTGTTAATATTTTTTGCAGCATAATTAAGTATCAGTTTTTTGTGCAACCATGTTGATCGCTTTATAAATTTCATTCACACTATTCTCCCAGGTATGTGTTGCTGCAAAAGCACGCCTTTGGTTTTTCTTTTCCGGTGTTTCTTCATTTAATATTTTAGTGATCAATCCCGGATATTCTTCTTTTGATTGTGCCAAAGAAACTACATCTTTAAATATTTCCATTGCCACTGTTTTAGTTGCTACTACCGGTTTGCCAATCGATAAATACTCATCGACCTTTCTTGGATAATTACCAATGGTTAATTGGTTCACAATTTGCGGGTTGATGCATACATCAAATGCATTAATATAATCGGCCAATAATTCAGGCGGTTTTGAACCAAGGAAATGAACATTTTTTTGTTGATGTAGATCACTTTCTTTGAATGCCTCGTCCTCCGGCCCTATTAATACCAATTGCCAATCAGGATTAGTGGCAGCTATCAAACTCAATATCTCGATATCTAATCTTGCAGTATATAAAACTCCTACATAACCAATGATCGGCCCCTGTATATTTTTTATATCTGCTGGTACCTGATCCTGATCAATATTGGCAGAAAAAAGCTGATCACAACCCTGACCAACATAAAAAGAATGTGGGTTGTATTTTTTACAGTACTCAGTCAAATAAGTGGAGTTAGCTACACACAGGCTACTTTTCTTTATTAGTAATGGCTCCAGTTTTTGTCCGTGATATTTATAATAATCTGTAGCCAGTAAATAATCACGCGAGTAATAAATGCTCAGCTGGTTTTTTAATAAATCATTTAAATAAAAGCTTCTGAACATATCTCCATCGTTAAAAATTATAACATTTTTTAACTGTAAGGTGTCGCTCGCTTTTTGGATGGAGGCTGCTAATCTTTTATTATTTACTTTATTAAGGAGATCATACAATGTATCAAACTTCATCCAGTTGATAGATTCGATCATACAATCTGGATAAAGATTCCACAGCTTATCCTGGATTTGTACGAGCCCTGAATTTTTGCCCTTAATAACTTTTAAACGCTTTTCAACTTTAGCATCATGCCTGTTGCGAAATAACGATATCCTGTCGAGCGGCGGATTTACATATAGTACGCGGTTATGCTTACTGAATTCAAGCGCAATGTTTTTACAATTGCTACCTATTTCAATATCCCATGCCTGCTGCCCTACAATTATGATATCGCTGTTTATGATCATGCTTGCTTGCCGTTTACTGTTTGTAATAAATTGTCGTTCTTTTCACGATCAAGCTTAAGCGTTATATTGATCAATGCCATTGCCAGGCAGAAATAAATATTAGTAGGATATTGCACCAGTGCTTCCTGTGGATAATTTCCTATGTTCAATGCAAATACAATAAGTATCATTGCCAGGCAATAATTTTTCAGCTCGGGATCTTGTATGGCAAAATAATTTTGAATGCCTGTTTTAAGCACGATGAATATCAGTGTGCACATTAATAAAAGTCCAATCGATCCCATTTCTACAGCTACTCGCACATAGCCGCTATCAGGTGGAAAGGATGCCAGGTATGAGCCCGGTGAAAAACGTTCTCCCCATGCGCCCGTCGATCCTAGCCCGCCACCCATTGGATGTAATTGAATATAGGGCTGTATGCGTTTTTGATTCATCTTTCTTAAATTAAAAGATGCATCGTTAGATGGGTAAAAAGCAGATTGAAAACGGCCAAGTGTTTCGTTAGAAGTAGGCATTTTTATCAGCCCGATAAAAGCTACTGCCAGTATCCCGGTAAGTAATAAGGTTTTTTTATTCAGCCTTAACACGAGCAACATGGCCAGCCCTGCAGGAATTAAAACAAAGGCGCCTCTTGTTCCTGTATGCAGCATGGCCATAAAAAATAATACAGCTAAGAAACCCAGTAATACTTTTTTCCCTTTAGAGATGGGGCCAAATAATAAAGTGATACATAGCAGGCTACTAATAACCATATTATAAGCTGATGTAACAGGATCGGAAAATATGGAGAATTTTCTCCAGTGATTGTTGATGAAATACAAACCTTCAGCAGAAGGATTATTAGCCAACCATTGTTTTTCAAAACCAAAAAAACCAAAATACTCTTGCTTAAAAGAATACAAAGCAGCAAATACGGATAGAGCGATCCATATTTTAAATAGCAATCTTATAAAAGAAACGGTCCTGATATGGTAGATGAAAATAAAATAGGTAAGCATTACGACAGCTACTGTACGAACCGTAAATATCCAGGCCACTTTTGATTCTGCCTGAGGATTGATCGCTTCCAAAAAACTATAGCCTATCCATACAAGGATGATTATGCTTATGGGATTGCTTATAAAATCCCAGTTTTTATCATACTTCTGTTTTAAGAAAAAACCAAGGATCAATAATACCTGTAAGGCATCCATCAATGTTCCTGTGGGGAAGCTAAGTCCTATTTTATCTACCCACATTACCAGATAAGCACTTACCAATATTGTAATAATCCCAAATTCAGGAAACACAATAATTGCATACGCCATCGGCAAGCCGATCATAATGACCATTGTCAGCACAGCCATTATCGGCCCTAATTCAGCAATAAGAAAACTGATGCCAAGCGTGGCTAACATTAAAAAAATATACCCCAGGGGATTTTTCAATTTTTCAATGAAGATCATCTTCCATACCCTTTGTTTAACGGATAAGGAATAGCTTGCTTCCCTTGGTATCTTATTTGCATCTGCAGTATTCATCAAAAGAAAAGTATTTTGATAAAGAAAATATACGTTCCTATAAAGGCAATGGAAATTGCCAATGCATTGATGAGTTTATTTTTACTACTCAATTCATTTTTACCTGTGCGTTTTTGATCTTGCAATTGCATAATAAATTAATTTTTAGAAACCGGCACCTGAAAATGGCGCGTAGCAATATTTGCTTTTACTTTTTTTATTTTTAATAAAGAAGCTACCTGGTGAAACATAAATAAAGGTATACCGGCGAGCGACTTATAAATTTGTTTATTGGTATTTGATTTCAATAATGCGAGGTAAAATCCCGCAATAAAAATAAAGAACGCCGCCAACCATAGTATACAATAAAAAGGATGGATAAAAATATCGGCAAAAAGACAAATAGCCGATAAGATAATAAACATAAAAAGCGGCGGCCTTAATAAAGTGATCCCAAATAAAAACTGGTTAATGCTAAAATTTAATATCCCTTTTTTTATTAAAGAGAAGCCATAAGTAAAATACCTGAACCAGGTATTTATCCACCTGGCCCTTTGGCTCACCAGCTGTTCTGAATGAGTAGTTTTTTCATCATACACAATGGCATGCTCGGCAAAAGCTATTTGAATATCGCGTTTCACGATCTCTGCCTGTAATACTTTATCAAATCCTGCACCACTTAAATTCGCATATTTTTCCAGGCATTCAATATATAAGTTGGTTGTAAAAGCCATCCCAGATCCTGCAAGCGTGGCAGATGACCCAAGCCCAAATAATATCTTTCCATCATAAAAATGATAATAAATATCTCTTGCTGCATCGAGGCATGCGTATGTGGTGTTTAAATTTTTTGGCATTCGCGGCCCCTGCACTGCTACATAACCCTGATCAAAATAAATATTAAGCTCATTAAGATATGCAGGGTCTACTAAATTATCGCTGTCAATAATGGTAAGCCGTTCATGTTTTCTGATAAAATTATTGATAGCATAAAAATGAGATCTCACATTACTCATTAAATCTTCTTCGGGCCTCAATAGAACAACTCTTTTATCGGAAAAGCTAAGCGTTGATATATCACAGCGGTCTGCTACAATATAGATGATAAAGTTGCTGTAATTAAGCGCTAATAATGATTCTACAACTAAAGGTAAATGGCTTGTTTGCTCATATGCCGTTACAATGATACCATAATCGGCTTCGCTTATCATAAGAGTGTAAGGCGATTCTTTTTTTCTAAATAGCCTATAAAAAAAATAAAGCAGCATCGGAAATATGAGGTTATATCCAATTAAAATTTGTACCCCGATCCATCCATATGCTACCAAAGATTTTATCATCTATATATTTTTTACCCTTATACTATTTCACTGTCAACTTTATTTAAAACCCAGCCGAGCATTTTTCCATTCAGGTTACGTAGGTATTCAATAGCAGGTAAGGTTTTATCATCCAATGCTTTATTACTTTCAAAAACAACTAATGATTTGTCTGCTATAACCATCCATTCTTTTGGTTTATTCAATGTATCAAAGGATCCTGCTTCAATAATGATAATATCAAATTTTTTCTTAAGCTCTTCCATTCTTTTTTGAATGGTCTTTTCATCACATATTTCCAATAGAGAAACATCTTTTCCCCTATTGCCCATAATACTGATAGAATATTTTTTTTCAGGTTCAATTTCCGACTGGCCGATCCGCTGAATGGTTTTAACCATCGTAGTGGTGTTACCAATTTCAAGCAAGTCCATTTCTTTCGGTACAGTTTTAAAGATCAATTCGCTATAATTTTGCAATTCGCCCCAGTGATCACTTATAAAAAAATCTTCAATAAAATCTTTTGGCTCAACTGTTTCGCTAATACCCGGACTTGTGAAATTTCCATCTATTAACAATACTTTTTTATTCGCTAATGAATAGGCATAAGCAAGGCTGAAGGATAATAATGTTTTCCCTTCACCAGGATTCAAGCTTGTTATTGCCAACACTTTGCCACCATCTAATCCACGGTCAATTTCAAACCTGATAGAACGCACCAGGTCTCGATAGGCAAGTATCTCGCTTTTACTTTTTACCGGAGATAGTTTCTTTTGTGGTAGCGGCAGCAGATTAAGAGAGCCCAATACTTTCATACCGGTCAACCTATGCAGGTCTTCTTCACTATGAATACTGTTATCCATATAAAAAACGATCAACAATACTGCGAGGTAAAATATAAAACTGGTTATGCCGCTTAATATAACCAGGATGATCTTTTGCGAAGATTGCACCCTGCGTGGCATTGCTTTTTGCAATTGCCTTAATTGAACCGGTACTATAGCAGAAACATTTGACTGGTTAAATTTATCTTCTGCATCTAAATATTCTTTAGTAGCAATATCTATATCTCTTTCATAAGATTTTACAGCAGCTTGTGCAGGAAGTAAACCACTCATTCTCGATTTTAAAGAATCCAGCTGTGATCGTAAAGAAACGGCACTATATTTTGCCAGCTCTAATTGATTTTCCATTTCCAATTTTTCCTGAACAAGATCATCCTTAGATGCAGAAGGATCTGACATGGATTTATCAGAAGATTCATTGATCTGAGAAGTCAATACATCCTGCATAGAATCGACACTCTTTTTATAAGCAGGGTCAAAATCACTTTGGATATATGCGTCATTCAAAGTTTTTAATCTATCCCTCGCAGTTAAAATTTTAGCGTTGATCTTGCTACTGGTCACTTCTACATATTCACGATCCTTTGGATCAAATTTTGCGTTGATCCCTTTCAATGCGCCTGCGTATGCGATCACATCTTTTTGCGCTTGCTGCTCGTGAGTTTCCAGGTCATTGATCTGTTGATAAACATCTTTGGATTCATCCCCAATATCCAGTATCCCATTTTTTACTTTAAAGGCTTCCAGCTCGGCGATCTTTTGATCCATTGTATCTTTTTTGTCTCCCATCAGTTTTTCAAAAAAGACATTCGACCTGCTATGGCCGGAATTTACATAACCGGTATTGTACCCGATAAATTTATCAATAAGCGTATTAGCAATAAATGCAGAAAGCTGCGGACTTTCAGCATCAACTTCCAGATCGATGAAATCACTATTCTCTACCCGATAAACATTGATATTTTTTAACAAGGTCTCATAATCATACCCCATTTTAATTAACAGGGAATCGATCATTTTTTCACGGGGAACATTCAGATCAAGCGTTGCGAAACTATCGAGCTTATTATTTAATACCTCTTCTACATCTAGCTTTGTTTCAGGATTTAAAGCCTCAACATATTTAGCAGTAGTAGAATTAAATGGCGAGCCTTCCAGGTCGTGCAGTAAAAGCTTGAACGAAACCTGGTCAACAACTTCGTTTAGCTTGATGGTTTCTATAAGGTTAGTAAATTGTTCCACTACTTTTGAATCCTGGTCATCATCGCTTTGGTTAAGCACACGCTGCGACTGATCAACTATTCCCGTAGCTATTTGTATTTTTGAGCGGTATACATTGGATTTATTTCTCACTAAAAAAAAGGTAGTTACTACAGCTATTAAAGGGATGATTAATAACGGTACCCTGTGCTTTTTAAGTAGCCTGAACAAATTTTTGATTCCCATTAGTGAATGTTTTCAAGTTTAACGCCTATAATTTCTTCTAAAGATGCTTTTGCTATTAAGGCATCGCTTTGAGCCGCGATCAAATATTGATTTTGATCAGTTTCTGCTGACACTGCCCTTGTATAATCTATATAACTTGCTCCACCCGTTTCAAATTTGTGTTGCAGAGTGCTGGCAACGATCGCAGCATCAGATGTTGATTTTGTTCTTAGTCTTAGTAAAGCCTGTTGTTGTATATAAGTAAAATACCGCTTCTTAACTTCTGCTTCAATGGTCAGGTCGTATTCCTGTTGGTTATCTTGCGCAATTTTATATTGCTCTTTAGCTTCTTTATTATTGAAAGGTTTTTCAAGCAGTGTACCTATATTGAAATTTATACCTACCTGGTATCCATTAAAAAAATAAGTATTGTTAGGGTTAAGTGCATTATTATTTCCGGGGATATAATAATACGATAATGTAAAAGCATCCAGCCAGCTTACATTGGTTTTTCCTATATTGGTTTTTGCTTCTTTTGTCTGTAAGGCGGCAATACGGGTTTGTGGGTAATTCTTTTTTGCCAGGCTGACCAACGTATCCAGATAAGTATAAGAAAGATCAGTGACTATACTTTCCTGTGTGTTATTAAGTTCCTGTGCACTAACTAAATTTACTGAACTAAAAAAGATCATTAAAGAAACTACTACTACTTTCATTTTGTTAATTAAGAATTATTATTATTATTTTATCCGATGTTACACTTTTGCGCTTTGGATCAATGCCGGAAAAGTTCTAAGAATTATTTTTGCATCTAACATAAACGAATGCTGACTCACATAATCATTATCCAGTTGTTTACGTTCCCGTTCTGATATATCTGTTTTTCCGCGTTTACTGATCTGCCATAAACCTGTTAATCCTGCGGGACCAAAAAAGCGTTCTGACCACTGATTTGTTGTTAGCATTTCTGCTTCGTATAAAGGCAGTGGCCTATTGCCTACAAATGACATATCGCCTACTAAAATATTAAACAATTGTGGTAATTCATCAATACTTGTTTTACGGATAAACTCTCCGGTCTTTGTTACACGCGGATCATTTACAATTTTTACAAAGGCAGATTCTTTTCCTTTTTTGTATTGGTTATTTTGTGCGGCTAAGGTTACCAGTTCCGCATCTGCCCCGGTGCGCATGGACCTGAATTTGTAAAAATCAAATATGTGGTAATTTGTACCTACCCTTTTGCTTCTGTAGATCACGGCCCCTTCTGATTCGGAGCGTATCATAATAGCGATAATGATAAATAGCGGCGATAACATTATCAATAATATACCAGATACTATGATATCAAATAATCTTTTAGTCAAAGGCATTTTGTAACACAGGTCTCTGGGTTCGCCGGTCCATTCTTCATGTGCTTCCGGAAAAGCTATCGATTTGATCTGATGCAGGTAATTCATCCTGTCGTGCAAATGATTGCTGTTAAATGGATACGTGTATAGGTCTTGCACTTTTAATGCTTTCGCTTTTGCTTTCCACTCTTCATTATTAACCTTTGATAAAAGAAAAATCAAAACGTTTTGCAGTATGGGCAATTTTTTAATGTTTTGTATAAATGAAAAACATTCATCTGTCTCTACTTCCAGCAACAACACATCCGGAAGTTCAAATGAAGATTTATTCGTCAATTCACTGTATAATAATTGTAAAGACAGGCTGTTATTTATTTCGTAATCGGAAAAGGGATCACTAAAAACAAGTTCAGTAAAATTACTACCCACATAACAAATTTTTATTTGTTGCATGGGGCTAAATGATTGCTTTGGGATGGTTGTTGTGTTAATTCGTTTCATAATCATTTAATGTTTTTTTAATAACTGTTTTTAAATGAATTGGGTTGAACGGTTTCCTGATAACACCCTCTATACTATAAGGTAGCTCTTTTAGCTTTTGTTCAAACCCTTCACTAGAAGAAAGTATAATAAAAGGTATTTTATTATAAAGGCCCGAGGTTTTAATAATTGTTATAAAACAAGCGCCACTGATGTAGGGCAATTGGTATTCACTTATTATTAGTATTGGTTCGTTGCCATCATGTATCCATTTTAATGCTTCAACAGGCGATTTTTTTAATACCAGATTATAATCCTTAGATAAAAAATTATACAACAGCTTTACCATATACTTCTCCTCGTCAACAATAAGTATCTGCCTGTTTGCCGAAGATTTTTTATGCGTGTTAGCTTTCAAATTGTCAGTTTTTTTACTAATTAATAAAATACCAATTCCTTTTTTCAAAAGAATCATATTTCATACCGCAATAAAAAAGCAATCGAACTTATGTTAAATATAACAAATATAATAAATGTACATATTTAAATTAAGTATAAAACAGCCGATTAAACACTTAACCAAAAGATAATTTACGCTTTTTTTTTAGAATTGGCCCAATTTTTTGTAACCATTTCTGAAAAACTGTGGAAAGTACCCTTCATATCTTTTCTCTATCTGGGTAATTTCATAGACAATTTAGCCAATTAATAGCCGTTTGAACAATACATTTTCATTAAGAAACCGGTGATCCAATCAACAGGTATGACGAACGTATAAATGAATTTATCAGTTGCCTGGGCAAACCAAAAGAAATAGTAGCTAGATCAAAAAGATATTTGTAAAGAAAGGAGGCTTAAAAATGTAGGAGTCAATAAAACAGGATACGCGGATATGAAATATAATATAGGGTATATCAAAAAAAGTCCTCCCACATTAATTATAATGCAGCAGGTATATCATCACGCTCGTTATGAAAGTGTTGCTGGTAAAGGGAAACAGCTTAAAAGACTAAGCAGTAAACTGTTTTTCTTTGTAGATCGTTTTCCCTTTTACTGAAGGCATTGTTCTAACCTCAGCGTTATCTTTCAACGGCGAGAACTTTAAAAGCGCCAATAAACTACAAGTAGTAAAAGCCAAAACGATAAGTGCGATCTTTGTGAAAAACACTAAGCTTAAAGTAACAATTGTTAGCGTAAGCAAAACAGTCAGTAGATAAACTCTCATAGCAAGCAATTTTAATTGTGAATAATTGTTAGGCAATTATTGTATAGCATGTTAAAGGTAACAATAATTTCATTCAAAAAAATATAATTAGGCTAAAAAGGTCGTTTTTTATTAACAGTATATTAACAGTTTGATTAATAGTCTGACAATCAATTGTATCCTTTTAAAAATATTTCAAAATAAATCTGTTTTGAGATAAATTAACACTGTTTTAGCGGGCGAAAACGAGTAAAACCTGAATAATTGGGCGAAAAGGAACAATAAAAAAGCCCCATAAATAATTTACAGGGCTTTGTTTTATTCGTGACCGCGTTAGCGTCCTAACTATGTATTACAAAATCCTGTAAGTCAAATGCTTAATTACTTCATTTTCGAAGGTGAAACAAAAAGTGTCGGATGAACCCCTTTTCATTTTGAACGGTTCGAAAACTCAAATTTAGGGATTCACAAAATGGAAGAGAGTTCATGCTTGAATTAAATACCTGCATGATTAAAGAAAAGAACTAAGGGCAGTCTATGATTTCCTATATGAATTCAAGTATTCTAAGATTTTTGCCAAGATTGTCTTTAATATTACTTTCTTTTTGACTTAAAAAATCTGTAAAAGGAGTTTAGCTCAGTTGGTTTCTAATCAATAAGGTACGTTTTGGTCGAGGGCTGTATACAGCCATTTCTTTATAAATACCTACCTTAGCAAACCTAAAAACGAAATCATATGAAATATTTCCTATTAACAATTACTGTATTTATTACTATTGTTATGTTTTCTTCTTGTAAAAAAAGCAGTTCTTCTACAAAACCTAATAACAACGATAGCATCACAAAGCTAAGTCAGTTTTTTACTGTAACAGTCAATGACACCAGCACTTACAATTACGGGAATAATCCAGGAGACAGTCTAGGCTATTATGATTACGACACGACATTAGATATCAGTGCTTGGCATTATGGCTATGATTCCGAATTTGATTTGGAATTTAAAACTCCCACTATTGTAGTAGGCTCTAATGAATCACTTGACTGGTTTGACCTTCAAGGTTCAGAAGGCTTTTATGGAACTCCTACATCCCCTCTGTACGTTAAAATAACCGAATATGGTGCTGTTGGCCAGTACGTAAGTGGTAACTTTGCAGGAACCATTTATGATTCCTATAATTCAAAAAATTATAAGTTATCGGGAAGTTTTAGAATTAAGCGAGCTCCTTATGATCCACCGTACTAAACTTTTAATGAATATATGTGAAACCGCCAGTTCTTAATAGTCTGGCGGTTTTTCTTTTTCATCTAATTTCAGACGGAGGCAGCGAAAATAAGGGTGAACTTCAAAAATGGATAGATAAGCCGGGTATGTTTTGGAAAAAATTAATCGCTCAGGTGGATATCATACAAAGCAATAGCATGATAGAGGCTGCTAACAGAATCCTTAAACATGAGTTTTTATTTCTTCGTGACATCAAAAATATTGAAACATTAAATAAAACAATGCCTCATATTTTACAAGAATATAATAACAGGCCTGCCGGGATGTTATTCGGACTTACACCTAATGAGGTACTTACGGGTAAAGTTCCAGATAGAAACTTATTTAAAGAATATATAAAAAAGGGAAATATGCGTCGGCAAAAAATTAATAAAAAAATATCATGCGAAATAAACTGTTAGCAATTTAGTATATAAATGTTTAGATGCTGTTACTCTTATAAACACACAGGCCATGCATTTGATCGCAGAATCTTTATAGAATATGCCCTGTACGCAAGGCGTTATAGTGGTATCTACGTAAAGACTATACGTATCGCCATAATTGCTTTTAAAGCCATCTAAAAGATCTACTTTTTGTGAAGCCGTGTATGTTGGTACACTGGTTACCCTGTTATCAACATCCAATTCTGTTAAGCCCGTACCTGCAAGTTGCCTGTTATGGCTGCACTATCCGCCAGCAACTAACGTTAGGTGGCGATTGGTACATTACCAAGAGAGACCTTATCTTTATCTACTTTTATAAGGTCTCTAAAATTATCCATTAATTTGCTAAAACAGCATACCGATTCCAATTCCACTTAAAGAATAAAGTAAGAAATTTTTTATTATCATCTTTTTTTCTACTTCCTGAATATTTAGCGTCTGTAGTAGTAGACGTAGAAGAACGCCAATATGTTACTGTTTGAGGTTTATTTAATTTTGATTTTATTGAATCTAAAGAATTTCTATTTATTTTTTCCATAAAAACAAAAAAGCTTTTATCCTCTTCTTCTGTTATAACATAAACTATCACTTTATTTGAATCTGATTTACTAAACGAAAAAAAATCTGATATAGACTGATTTAATACAGGACAAAACAATGTGTCATTCCTAAACAAATAAGCCAATTGATTATTAGAAATGACAGCAGTTACATTCTTAGGACTGTCAATTTTATTTAGCAATTGATAAAATGTGTTATTAAAATATCCTATTGAAAGAGTATCATATTTTGGGAAATAAGTAATTGAAGAATCATGGATCCAAGAATTATTATTACTATGATTTTCAGAATGATACCTACTACAATTCACAAAAAAAACAAGTATAAATACAATAGCGGCATATTTTTTACACAATTTCATATTCATAATCTATCATTTAGCATCTTGAGGAGGCACTTCTGTAACACGATTTTCTGTATCAAAAATTACAGTTTTTCCTCCTTCAGTCCTGCTTGTTTCATTTTTTAATAAATAAATGTGATCTCCTGTAACTGTACCATAGCTCTTCGCCTTGGTTCGTGTCCCCACGAACCATTCGCTTCGATCAATCTCCATCAAAAACATTATACAAGTTATTTAAAAATCCAAAATCATCGATACCAAACTCGTAATATTTTGCAGATGAATAATAA
>Ga0193726_1000670_pt1 | contig 33508 bp, 28 predicted proteins | sample H2c1metaG_FD_144928 | JGI IMG/M metagenome (GOLD analysis project Ga0193726, IMG submission 144928) | Soil microbial communities from a riparian zone of the East river system, Colorado, United States - H2c1 | ecosystem: Environmental > Terrestrial > Soil > Riparian zone | place: USA: East River... | reverse complement strand
CGAATGTCTGCTGTTGGGGGAAGAGCGGAAGTCGTGATTGCGTCGCCCGACTTCCGAGTCTGACCCAGGCTGTGTGAAAACCCCAACGATGCTATGATTCCCTTGCTGACTCGCGGGGGGGTGATGAAGGGTTTCGTTCAGGGGGTGGATCGCCAGCAGACGACGCTGTTGCCGGAATGCCTCGATGATTGGGTCGGCGAGAGCAATCCTATTCGCGCGGTCGATGTGTTCGTCGATGCGTTGGAACTCCGCGACCTCGGGTTCGATGGCGTCGATCCGGCAGCGACGGGCCGGCCGGCGTACCATCCTTCGCCGATGCTCAAGCTCTACATCTACGGCTATCTCAACCGAGTCCAATCGAGCCGGCGGCTGGAGCGTGAGGCCGGCCGCAATCTGGAAGTGATGTGGCTGACGGGACGGCTCGTTCCAGATCACAAAACCATCGCTGATTTCCGCAAAGACAACGGCCCCGCCATCAAGAAGGTTTGTGCGCGGTTCGTCGAGTTGTGCCGCAAGATGGGCCTGCTGGCGAAGGCCAGCGTTGCTATCGACGGCAGCAAGTTCAAGGCCGTGAACAGTCGCGACAACAATTTTACGCAGGGCAAAATCAAGCGCCGCCAGAAGCAGATCGAAGAGAGCGTGGCGCGCTACATGAGCCAACTCGACACCGCCGACCGCCGGACTGCCGCAGGAGAAGAACCCTCAGAAACGGTGCTACTGACCAAAACACGGCTTAAGGAAAAGCTGGCGAAGCTCGAAGAAGAAGTGAAACGGCTGGCCGCGATTGAAAAGGCAGTGCTCGCCTCGCCCGACAAGCAGATATCGCTGACCGATCCCGATTGCCGCTCGATGGCAACGAGCGGGCGCGGCTCAGGCATGGTCGCCTACAATGTGCAAAGTGCGGTCGACACCACGAACCATCTGATTGTTGCACACGAGGTCACCAACATTGGTACTGATAGATCGCAACTGGCGACGATGGCGCAGGCGGCGAAAGCTGCGCTGCGTAGCGATAATTTGGACGTCGTTGCGGATCGGGGCTACTTTAAAGGTGAGGAAATCCTGGCATGCGAACAGGCCGGGGTCGTGGTCACGCTGCCCAAGCCGCAAACCTCGGGCACCAAGTCGGCAGGCCGCTTCGGGAAACCTGATTTTGTTTATTTGGCCAAGGACGATGTCTATCGCTGCCCGGCCGGCGAGAAGCTGGCACACCACTTCACCGCTGATGAAGATGGCCAGAAAATGCGAATTTACTTGACCAAGGCGTGCCGCACATGCCCGCTCAAGGATCAGTGCACAACGGCCAACGAGCGCCGCATCAAACGCTGGGAACACGAACACGTTGTCGAGGCCGCGCAGACGCGGCTCGATCAGAACCCGCAAGCCATGCGTGTGCGCCGCGAAACCGTCGAGCATCCGTTTGGCACGCTGAAGATGCGGATGGGGGCGACGCACTTTCTGATGAAGACGCTGCCGAAGGTGGCGACCGAGATGGCGCTGCACGTGCTCGCCTACAACCTCACGCGCGTGATGAACATCGTCGGTATCAAACCGCTCCTCGCGGCGATCCGGGCTTGAGGAGCGTGTACCGTTTGTGCGCGCCGTGTGACCGTTCAGGTCGTTCTGCGTGGCGCGAGGTTGCGCCCGGATTGACTCTTGACTCGATACAGCAAAAATAGGCTCAGGCGGTCGTGTCGACGTGGATTACGCCCGGCTGCGTGCAGTTTTTGGGAGAGGAAAAACGTTTTCACACGGCCTGGACCCAAACCGGACTCCAGCTCAGATTCGCGGCTCGCTACGCAGCGCTTTCACGATTTCCGCCGCCGCTGCCTTAAGATCACCCAGACAGTCCCGGACCATCTCTTCGACAGTACGGGCGGACTTTGGCCAGATCACGTTGATCACCCCATGGACTCGCGCGCGGTCCAGGAGCGGAACGGCGATGCCCGCCAACCCGTCGGGCAATTGCGCGCCGTAGGGCCCGCCGATGAATGCTTGGTCGCGTGAGCCATAACCTTTCTTGCGAGTTTCGGAGAATATTTCATTGAGACGCTTTGGATCGCGTGCCAGCCAGTTTTCCGGCCTGTCTGACTTACGAAGCAAATTGATCACTTTCTCACGCTCGTTTTCGGGACAATAGGCCAGGTAAGCTCGCCCAACAGCAGACAACAACCAATTCACCGGCATGCCAACTCTGTCCTTGTTGTAGTAGACCATGAACGGACTTTGGGTCCGGCTTGTCTCCCGTATCTCCATGTGGTCACCCGCAGGGACCATCAGATCCGATGGCCACGACACCTTCTGGCACAGAAGGTCGAGCACTGGTGCCGCAGCCTCGGCGACGCGATCGTAGCGGTCGCGCTTCCGCCCGAGTCGCGTCAGATTGGCGCTGATGCGATAGCGTCCGTCAGCCAGCCGTCGCGAAACCACGCCAGACTGTTCCAGCGTGTGCAGAATTCGCAGTAATGTCGGCTTCGGAATTTGGGTGAGCCGATAGACGTCCTGCAGCGACGAGATCGGCGTCGCGTTTAGCGCCTTGAGCACCTGAAGGCCACGCTCCAAGCTCCGGATTGCTTTCGTCATGAAGCGAACTCCTATCGACAGGCGCTGAAATGATGACGTTATGGCACGATGTTAGCTTCAATTTATCGTTCTACACAGTGAAATGAATGATTTCACCAGGTGAAACCAGTGCGTTTTTTAGTTCTTAGAAGCGCGACCCGGCCGCACTATCGAGCGCGAAGCATAAGGAAGACACCGAAGCGCTTACCAAACTCGACACCGAACGCGGAGGACGAGAACCATGTTGGCCCTAGACACCGCAGACGCTATCAGCTTCGCCTTCGGATTATTCAACCTGCTTCGCCTGGCCTCTTACCTTCCTCAGATCGTGGCGGTCGCGCGCGACCATCACGGTGCGCATGCCATCTCGCTCACTTGCTGGACGGTCTGGATTGGTGCGAACGCGACAACTGCCCTCTATTCCTGGGTCAAGCTCGCGGACTTCGCTCTCGCATCCATGAGCGCCTTCAACACTGTATGTTGCCTGCTGGTTTTCTTCATCGCTGGCTACAAGCGCTTCATGTTCACAAGGTCCCGGATAGTCAGGCGGTTGGCAGCCATATGAGGAAGTTGCCGACGGTAGCGAGTGTTTCCTGCAATTGAGCGAATCTCAACTCAACTTGAACAAGGAGGACGCAATGAACGTGGTTCGATATTTTCGGGCGGTGATGTTCGCGACGCTCCCGTTGACGGCAGCGGTTCTTACACCCGCTTACCAAGCCGCCGCACAGCCATTTCCTTCCAGGACCATTACCATCGTGGTGCCGACTGCTCCGGCCACACCGCCGGACATCATCAGCCGGGTGATCGCAACCGAACTATCGGAAAGCGAGGGCTGGCGCGTCATCGTCGAGAACAAAGCCGGCGCCGTTCTGACGCTCGGCGGCGCCGAGGTGCTCAAACATCCCGCCGACGGACACACCATCTACGCAATGGCGCTGCCGGTGAGCGCCGCGCCGGCGTTCTTGCCGAACATGCCATTCCAGCTGGAAACCGACTTCGCACCGGTGGTCAAGCTATCGACGTCGTACAACGTACTGGTCGTGAACCCTGCTGTTCCGGCGAAGTCGGTTTCCGAGTTCGTCGCGCTGGTGAAGGGCCAGCCGGACAAGCTCACCTTTTCGTCCGGCGGCTTCGGGACACCCGCGCATCTCATTGGCGAGATGTTCAAGCTGCAGACCGGCACCCGCGCCACCCATGTCCCCTACAACCAATTCCCGCTAGCTATCGGCGATCTGCTCAATGGCACCAATCATTTTATGTTCATCACGACGCTGCCGGTGGTCGACCTGATCGCCACCGGCAAGCTGCGAGCGCTTGCCGTCACCGGGCCGAAACGCATCGCGGCGCTCGCCGATGTTCCCACCATTGTCGAGCAGGGTTTTCCGAACCTGGCGGTGGAGGATTGGGTTGGCTTCGCCGTGAAGAGCGGGACGCCGAACGACGTCGTCAGCCGCCTGAACGAAGCGATCAACAAGGCGCTAAGCAAGCCGAAAGTCCGTGAGGCCTTCGCGCGGGTCGGTGCGGAACCGGCGGGCGGCACCTCGCTCGCATACGGCGAACTCATCAAGTCGCAGGTCGCTCACTGGGCAAAGGTAGTCAAGGATTCCGGCATCAAGATGGGGCAATGATGGACGGGGATAATTTCAAGGTGACGCTGTTGGGCACCGGGACGCCGATCCCGGTGCCCAACCGTTTTGGACCGAGCACACTCGTCGAGGCAGGCGATCAGAAACTGCTGTTCGATGCCGGTCGCGGCGCATCGATCAGGCTGCATCAACTCGGCGTGCCGCTCGGCCGTATCGATGCGCTTCTGCTCACGCATTATCACTCCGATCACACCGCGGGCATTCCGGATCTGTGGCTGACTGGCTGGCTCGAGGCATACTTCGGGACGCGAAAGACGCCGCTGCGGGTTATCGGGCCGCAAGGCGCCAGGACCTTGATGACCCACCTCGAGCAGGCCTACGCACTCGATATCAGCATTCGCATCGAGGACGAGAAGCTTTCGCCGAAGGGCGCTGGGATCGACGTGAGTGAATTCAACGCAGATGGGGTCGTCTACGAAACGAACGGCGTGAAGGTCATCGCCTTTGAGGTCGACCACGGCGCGGCGATCAAGCCGGCATACGGCTACCGCATTGAATATGCCGGACGCGCCGTCGTGATTTCAGGTGACACGCGCTTTAATGAGAATGTCATTAAGTATGGCGCGGGCGCGGATCTGCTCATTCACGAGGTAGCGATTGCCAGGCCGGAGTTGCTCGCCGAACCCTACATCCAGCGCATCATGGCACATCACACAACCGCAGACGAAGCCGGCATTGTGTTTGCGCGAACCAAGCCGAAGTTCGCCGCGTACACGCACCTGGTATTCCTCGCGAGCGAAGCGGTACCGCCGGCCACAGTTGACGACCTCATCGCGGAAACGCGACGGACTTATGCCGGCCCGTTGGAAGTCGGAGAGGATTTGATGAGGTTCGAGATCGGGCCGTCGGTGTCCATGCAGCGATTCACGTCGTCCAAACAGAGTTAAAAAAGCTCCATCGTTGTGATTTTAGGCGGACCGCTTCGGGTTGTAGCCATTCCCATGCGGTCAGGGCATCGATCGCCAACCTACTTCGTGCCATAGGCACGGTCGCCGGCGTCGCCGAGACCTGGCAGAATGTAGGCGTTGCCGTCCAGCCCTTGGTCGATCGCCGCGAGCCAGATCGGAACGTCCGGGTGAATGCCGCGCATGCGCTCAACGCCTTCCGGCGCGCCGATAAGGCATACCAGTCGAATGTCGTTCGCACCGCGCTCTTTCAGCCGGTCGACCGCGGCGACGGCGGAGTTCGCCGTTGCCAGCACTGGCGAGATCACGATCACCAGCCGCTCGTGCAGATCGCTCGGCGCCTTGAAGAAATATTCCACCGCAACGAAGGTTTCCGGTTCGCGGTAAAGGCCGATATGTGCAATCCGTGCGGTCGGCACCAGATCGAGCATGCCTTCCGCGAAGGTCATGCCGGCACGCAGCACGGGCGCGAACACCAACTTCTTGCCCGCGATCTGCGGCGACTTCATATGCGCAAGCGGCGTTTCGATTTCGACATCGGCCAGTGGCAGATCACGGGTTATCTCGTAACAAAGCAGCATCCCGATCTCCTTGAGGAGTTCGCGAAACGACTTGGTTGAAATATCTTTCTTCCGCAGTAGCGTCAGTTTGTGCTGCACCAGCGGGTGGTTAACGATCGTAACGCCGTCCATGTCTCTGACCTCGGATCTAGAAAACCGTGCCGTCGCTGACGACTTTCACCGGAGGCGACGCGCCTGCGCGGCGTTCGCGCGCCAGCCGTCGGCCCGCAGCCCACGTGCCGCCCTCGAGGATTTTCGCCAGCGGCATCGACGTGGCATCGAGTCCAAGCCGGTGCCGCAAACCATCGGCGACGCGGTCGAGCAGCGCCACCGTCAGCGCACGCCATTCCACAACCAGCGGCGATGCTACCTCGTGTTCTTGCTGCGCAGCTTCTAGATCGCGAAACGCGAGCACACCGGTATCGACGAACAGCCCGCCATTGCGATATTCCGCAAGGCCGGTGAGGCCATCGATATCGGTCACGCTGATGCCAGATGTTTGTAGCGGTTCGATGAGAGAATACGCGAGCCATTGCGAGAGCTTGTGCAGCGGCACCAAGCCGTTGGTTGCGTCCGCGGTCGTCAACGACGGATGCCTCCAGCAGTCGCCGAGCGCGATGCCTCCGAGCGTCAGCCGCGACGGCCAGATCGGTCCGAGTTGTTGCAGCAGTTCCGCTAAAATCGTTGGGGCGGGCAGCTTTCGACCGTCTGCCAGCATTGCAAGTCGATCGGACAGTCCGCCGGGCCGCGGCGTGTCGCGGTTGCCGAATACGTCCGGTTTCGAGGCCACCAGCGTGCCGAGGCGGCGCAACAGATCGACGCGGCCGTCTACTCCGACCAGCGGATTGACATCCGAGACCAGCATGCCGCGCTCGAGGTCGGCAACGGTGAAATTCGCCAGCACGCCGGCATCGACCCGCAAGGGCTCAAGCGGATCAGCCGAGAATGCGCCGCCCGCAAACATGGCGAGGCTGGCCAGTCCCAATCCCTCCGAAAGGCCGATGGCCAATCCGGTTTTTGGATCGCGGTAGCGCCACGATGGACCGGCTCCAGCGTCGAGAAAGACGCTGACGATGGCGAGATCGAATTCAGCCCGGGCGCGGGCAGCGCGATCGGACCAACTGGTCCGGTCGGCGATAGCAGCCCAACGATCATCCCCATTGGTGACGAAGTGCCGCCAGCGCGAATGAAACGGCACCTCGAACGAGGGATAGGCCTTGCGCGTGGTCTCGAGCACCAGATCGACGACGCTGCCCATGCGATCGAGGTGGATGCGGAAGTTCGGAAGCTTGTGTTCAAGGCCGATCGCGAGCATGCCATGGGCGCGCTCGCGGACCGCCCTGGCGCTTAACAATGACAGAGCGGCTGACGTCTCCAAATTTGCCTGCGACACGGCCATCTCGCTCAATATTTTTCGAGCGAACGGCCGACCGGGTTGATCGGGTCGTCTAGCGGCTCGGCCGTGTAGTAACCGGCGGCCTTCTTTGCCGCGATTTCAACATGCGCGTCCGCAGGCACAAGTTCGTCGGGAATCGGCACGCGCTCGACGATTTCGATGCCCTGGCTGGTCAGCGCATCGTGTTTCATGTCGCTCATGGAAACGAAGCGGTCGATGCGCTTCAGGCCGAGCCAGTGCACCACATCCGGCATCAATTGCTGGAATCGGGCGTCTTGCACGCCGGCGACACATTCGGTGCGCTCGAAATACTGGGCCGCGGCATCGCCGCCTTCCTGGCGCTTGCGGGCGTTATAGACCAGAAATTTCGTCACCTCGCCGAGCGCGCGGCCTTCCTTGCGGTTGTAGATGATGATGCCCAGGCCGCCGGTCTGTCCGGCGCGCGCGCATTCCTCGATGCCGTGAATAAGGTATGGACGGCAGGTGCAGATATCAGAACCAAACACGTCCGAGCCGTTACATTCGTCATGCACGCGGCACGTTATCCTGGTGCGGTGGTCCGGCAGCTTGGTCACGTCGCCGAACAGATAGGCTGTCGTGCCGCCGATCGGCGGCAGAAAAACCTGCAGATCGGGTCGTGTCACCAGTTCCGGGAACATGCCGGCGGTCTGCTCGAACAGTTGTCGGCGCAGATTGTTCTCGGTGGTTGCAAAGTGCTGCGCCAGGCCGGGCAGATACCACACCGGGTCGATCGCAATCTTGACCACGGATACGCTTCCATTCTTATGCACGACCTCGCCATCCTGCTTGAGCCGTCCGGCTTCGATCGCTGCTTGCAGTTCGGGCAGATCAAGACGGGCGCGTGTGATGGCAATGCTCGGACGGATGTCGATACCTTCGGCGATCTCGCTCGCGAAATTTTCCGCGGCGAGATGTCCCCACGGATCGAGCGAGACGATCCGCTGCGGGTCGGTCCATTGCGGGAACGGCCCGATCGTTTCGGCGGGATGGGTGTTGGTGAGATCCGGACGCCGGATCGGGTCGAGCGCGCCGGATGAGACGGCGATCGCGCGATAGACCGAATAGGACCCGCCATGGGTGCCGATCACGTTGCGATCCTGCGGACGCGACACCGTGCCGATCACCGGTCCGCGTTCGCGCGCGCTGCCTGCGCCCCAGACGATCGGGAAGTTAAGCTTGGCACCCGGTGCCGGGTGCGAGGTGATGCGAATATGGTCAACCCGATTAGAACGAGTCATAGCCACGACCCCTGAAACGGCGACGGCCCGCCTGGATAGACGGGCCTGGTCACCAACGATTAAATCAGCAACGGTTGCAGCTGAGAGAGCAGTATAATCAAATTTCGACCGAACACAACGGCGACTTGAATTCGGTCACCGTTGGCCGCCTCTCCCGTTAACCCTTCGGCGCGGAGGGCTACGCTGCTGGTTCTTGCGCCGCCGCGAGTCATCGCTGAAAACGAGATCGAAAATCGGGACCACTCGTCGTGCGCTTGACGCGCTCGATCAAGCACGGTCGCCCGGCCCGCACGACGACCTGGCGCTTCGTTGAGTTGGCGATCGTCGCCGCATCAGAACTGCTGGTCGCGGCTGGCGAGCAGCCCGAAACGCAGAACTGACGTGCGTCACGCGGACTGTCTCCGGAATTGACTTCGTGTGGACCAAAACTTTAACTGCTGCTGACTCCGGTTGAGAGGATCAGACTCCGAGCTGCACAAACTGCTTCATTTCCATGCAAACGCCGCCTTAAATGGAAGCATCCAGGAAGTTATCCATGCGCGTCATCAATGTTGCCGCCGCCCAGTTGGGCCCGATCCAGAAAGCCGAAAGCCGCGAAGCCGTCGTCAAGCGAATGATCGCGCTGATGGATGAAGCCAAAGCAAGGGGCGCCGATCTGATCGTCTATCCGGAGCTGGCGCTCACCACGTTCTTTCCGCGCTGGTACATGACGGATCAGGCCGAGGTCGATACCTGGTTCGAACGCGAGATGCCGAACGCGGCGACCAAGCCGCTGTTCGAGCGTGCCGCCGGACACCAGATTGCAATGAACTTTGGCTATGCCGAACTGACACCGGACGGGCACCATTTCAATACCTGCATTCTCACGGACAAGTCCGCCAGAATTGTCGGGACCTACCGCAAGATTCATCTGCCGGGCCATTCGGAGTTCGATACGGAGCGCGCCTTCCAGCATCTGGAGAAGCGCTACTTCCAGCCGGGCGATCTCGGTTTCAACGTCTGGCGCGTCCTCGGCGGCATCTTCGGCATGGCGGTCTGCAACGACCGGCGCTGGCCGGAGACCTATCGCGTCATGGGTCTGCAAGGCGTCGAGATGGTGCTGATCGGCTACAACACGCCCTCGGTCAATGCCGAGAAGAACGAGGAGGGGCCCGAGAAGCGGCTGTTCCACAACCGGCTCTCCGCGCAGGCCGGCGCCTACCAGAACTCGACCTGGGTCGTATGCGTTGCGAAGGCCGGCGTGGAAGACGGCCACCCCTTGATCGGCGGCAGCCTGATTGTCGGTCCAGACGGCGAGATCGTCGTCGAGGCCAAAACCGAAGAGGACGAACTGCTGGTTCACCCCTGCGATCTCGACGCCACGACCTTCGGCAAGAACACGATCTTCAATTTCGCCCTCCACCGCCGCATCGAGCATTACGGCCTGATCACCAGCCGCACCGGCGCGGTGCCGCCTCCGGAAAGCTAGATGTCCGGCATCTCCTTTCGCGAACTTGACCCGCACGACCGGTACAAGTTGCTGTGTGGGGTCGTCGTACCACGGCCGATCGCCCTCGTCACAACGCTTGATGCGAATGGTGCCGTCAACGCGGCGCCGTTCAGCTTCTTCAACGTCTTCTCCGAAGATCCGCCGCTCGTGGTGCTCGGCCTGCAACACAAGGCCGATCTCAGTCCCAAGGACACCACGCGCAACATCCACCGCAGCGGGCAGTTCGTCGTGCATATGGTGGACGAGGCGCTGGCGGCGACCATGAACGACTGCGCGATCGACTTTCCCTCCGGCAGCAGCGAAGTGGAGGCGACGGGGCTAAAGACGTTGCCGTCGATCGATGTCGCGGTGCCGCGATTGGCCGCGGCACCTTTCGCCCTCGAGTGCCGGCAACATGTCGCACTCGCCTTCGGCCCCGGCCGTGAGCTTCTTGTCGGTGAGGTGCTGCGCCTGCACGCGCGCGAGGGTCTGATCGACCAGGAAAGGATGCATGTCGATTTCGATGTCTACCGGCCGATCGGGCGCTTGTTCGGTAATCTCTACGCCGCCCAGCGTGATACCTTCGCACTGACGCGCGAAAGCCATGCGCAGTGGTTGGCGCGCGTCAACGGCGGCAACGGAGCGGCCGAAACGTCCGACGAAGGTCAGTGATGGGCGAACTGCACCGTGCCCAGGGCCATGGTCACAGCCGCCTGCGTCGGATCAATCACGGGAATCCCGAGCGCCTGTTCCAGCGACTGGCGATGACGCGCCATGCCGGCACAGCCCATCACGATGGCGCCGGATCCGTCTTCGTCCTTGAGCGCGCGCCCGACCTCGATCATCTTCGCGAGCGTTCCTTCGCTCGACGCTGTCTCCGCCACGCTCATGTTGAGCGGCCGCTCCCTGGTAAGGCGATCCATCAAGCCCATCTGCCTGAGGTAACGGACATGGCGGCGAATCGAGCGCTGCGCGATCGCAATGACGCCGAAGGTTTCAGCCCGCGCGAGCGCCGTCAGCACGCCGCATTCGGCGATGCCGAACACGGGCCGATCGGTTGCTTCGCGGCAGACATGCAGACCCGGATCGCTGTAGCAGGCAATGACGAAGGCGGCCGAATGGTTGTCGCCTTCGACGAGTCGGCGCAGCGGCATCGCCACGCCGTCGACATCGGCCTGGCTCTCGATTCCGTAGGGGCCTTCAGCCAGCGTCTCGCAGACGATCTCGGGTCCGCCCTCAAAGCCAAGTGGCTTCAGTGCGTCCTCCAGCCCTTGGGTAACCAGATGGTTGGAATTTGGATTGATGACGAGAATGCGCGGCCTGGACATGGTATTTTCCTGCGGGATGACGCGTCGGTCGATACGGCGAGACCGGCGCGCAAAGACGACAATGGAAGCAATGACCATGCCATCCAGTGATGCATGGTCCACCGTCTGCTGCGAAAGCGCAAGGGAGTGTGACGGCACGATCTGTGCTTTTGTCAGGTGAATGCAAGTGTCAGGTGAATGCAAGACTTAGGAATCATGACTCAATACTTGAGGAGTTTGCCATGACCGAACCCGCCTACGACCTCCTCATTCGCGGCGGCCGCGTCGCGACCGTGAGTGACGTGTTCGAGGCCGATGTCGCCATTTCCGGTGAGACCATCGTCGCCATCGGCCGCGGACTGCCGGGAGGGCGGCGGGAGATCGACGCGCGGGGCAAGCTGGTGCTGCCTGGTGGTGTCGACAGCCACGCCCATATCGAGCAGCTTTCGGCCGCGGGCATCATGAACGCCGATACGTTCGAGAGCGCGACGGTCTCGGCAGCCTTCGGCGGCACCACCACCGTGATCCCGTTTGCGGCCCAGCACGTCGGCATGAAACTGCCGCAGGTGCTGGAGGATTATCATGCGCTCGCCAGGAAGGGCGCCGTGATCGACTATGCCTTCCACATGATCATCGCCGATCCAACCAGGGAAACGCTGGAAGCGGATGTCCCGGCGCTGATCAAACAGGGCCACGCCTCGATCAAGATCTTCATGACCTATGATCGCCTGAAAATCGACGACGAACCGCTGCTCGACATTCTGCTTGCGGCACGCGACGGTGGCGCGCTGCTTTGTGCCCATGCCGAGAACCACGGCATCATCTCCTGGATGGTGAAAAGGCTGCTCGCGCGCGGCTATACCGATCCGAAATATCACGCCATCAGCCATGCCCGGGTTTCGGAAGCGGAGGCTTTCACCCGGCTAATAGGCATGGCCGCGCTGATCGACCAGCCGATCATGATCTTCCACGTCTCGACGGCGGAAGGCGCCAAGGTGATCCGCGATGCGCGTGGGCAGGGCCTCAAGGTGTTCGCAGAGACCTGTCCGCAGTATCTTTTCCTCACCGCCGCCGATCTCGACAAGCCGGGCGTCGAAGGCGCCAAGTGGATGTGCAGTCCGCCGCCGCGCCGCGCCGCCGATCAGGAGGCGCTATGGCAGGCGCTCGCCCTCGGCGATCTCCAGACTATTTCGTCCGATCACGCACCTTATCGATTTGACGAAACCGGCAAATTGCGCGCCGGTCCCAATCCCAATTTCAAGCAAGTGGCGAACGGTCTGCCGGGCCTGGAAGTACGGTTGCCGCTGTTGTTCGACGCCATGGTGTCCGGAGGCCGGCTGGGGCTCGAGAAATTCGTCGAACTGACCGCGACCGCACCGGCAAAGATCTACAATTTGCATCCGCGCAAGGGCTCGATTGCGGTTGGCGCCGATGCGGATATTGCGATCTGGGACCCGAAGCGGGAAGTCACGCTGGCCGACGCGATGATGCACGACCTCGCCGGTTACACCCCGTTCTCGGGGCGCAAATTGCGGGGGCGGCCTGTCACCGTGCTATCACGCGGGCGCGTGATCGTGGACGACGGCAAACGTTCGGTCGAAGCAGGTTCCGGTCGCTTTCTGGCGCGCTCGGGAGGTGAGGCGGCGAAGCCGACCGGCCGGCTGGTGTCGGATATGGACCCGGAACAGAATTTCGGGGCGCGGTTGCTGTGATCTGTACGCCGCGATGTGTTCGGATTGGGAAATGAGAATCCTTGTCTTCGGCGGCACCGGTTTCGTTGGGCTCAATATCGCCGCAGCTCTTTTGGCGCGTGGTCATGCGGTGACGCTGTTCGACCGCGCGGGCTTGCCGCCTGACGCAAAGAAAGATTTTACCGCTCACGGAGATCGACTGACAGCTATCCAGGGCGACGTTACGGATAGTCAGACCGTGGAAAAGGTGATCGGCGCGGGTTATGAGGCCATCATTCTGGGAGCCGCGATCACCGCCGGACCGGAGCGCGAGGCACGCGATCCCGAGAGCATTCTGCGGGTAAACCTGCTGGCTCAGACGCCGATCCTGATCGCAGCGCGAAGCAGCGGCGTTAGACGCATCATCAATCTGTCGTCCGCGGCGGCCTACGGTGCGGGCGCATTCGGGAACGTGCTGCTCGAAGAAGAGACTCCCTGCGATCCGGCCTCGCTCTACGCCATTACAAAATTCGCGTCCGAGAAAGTTGCGGCGCGTCTGGCCGGTCTCTGGCAATGCGAGATCATCAGCGTGCGGCTGAGCGCCGTGTTCGGGCCCTGGGAGCGGAGCAACGACGTGCGCGACACGCCAAGTCCGCAGGCGCAGATTCTGGCGGCGATGCAAAAGGGGCGCGAGGCCGTTCTGTCGCGTCCGGGCGTCAGGGACTGGATCTACGCGGTGGATGTCGCGGAAGCCGCGACATTGCTGATCGATGCGGCGAGGCCGAAGCATCAGCTCTATAACATTTCAACCGGCGCGGAGTGGTCGGCGCTGCAATGGGGTCGGGAACTGGCCGCGCTGCATCCCGGCTTTATTTGCCGGCTGACCGATGCCGGTGAAGCGGCGACGGTCGACCTGCATAGTCCGGCCGACCGGGCACCACTTTCGGTCTCGCGCATGGCAGAGGAGTTCGGCTGGCGCGCGCGGTTCGGCTGCGCTGACTCGGCTGCCGATCTGAGCGTTTGGTGCACCGCGCATCGAAGGGAAACCTGACATGAGACTAACAGGGCGGACTGCGATCGTGACCGGCGCCGGCTCCGGCATTGGCCGGGCCAGCGCGGTGCTGTTCGCGAAGGAAGGCGCCTTTGTCGGGCTGGTCGATCGCGACGGCGCCGGCCTGCAGGAGACGCTGGCGGCGATCGAGGGCGCCAAGGGTGAAGCATCACTGCACATCGGCGATGTCGGCGAGGCCGATTTCGCGAAAGATGCCGTGGGCGATGTCATGGCGCGGCGCGGCCGCCTCGATGTGCTGATGGCTGCTGCCGGCTTTTCCTGCGGGGGGACGGTACTGACCACCGATCCAGCCGATTGGGACGCGGTGTTTCGCACCAATGTCGGCGGCATCTGGCTTTGGTCGCGCGCGGCGGTGCCCGAGATGCAGCGGCAGGGCAGCGGCTCGATCATTACGCTGGCTTCGCAACTCGCGATCGCCGGCGGCAAGAACAACAGCGCCTATATCGCCGCCAAGGGGGCGATCATCAGTCTGACCCGGACGATGGCGCTGGATTTCGCAACCGATGGAATCCGCGTCAATGCAATCGCGCCCGGCGCCATCGACACGCCGATGTTGCGGCGCAGTTTTGCTCGTCACGCCGACCCTGAACCGGTGCGTGAAGCGTCCCGGAACCGCCACGCCATGAAGCGATTTGGCAAGGCCGAAGAAGTGGCCGAGACCGCACTCCATCTCGCCAGCGATGCGTCATCGTTTACGACCGGCACCGTGATGGTGGTCGATGGCGGTTGGCTCGCGGCATGAACAGCGCCCTTATCGCTCTGGAAGCCCAGGTTCGTGCCGACCTTGCCAAGACCGCGCATCCGGATGCGGCGTGGCTTGCGCCCAAGCCCGGGCCCGACGACAAGCCGGCACTGGACGTGCTGGTGGTCGGCGCTGGCCAGTCGGGTCTCGCCACGGCATTTGGGCTGATGCGCTCGCAAGTGACCAACATCCTCGTGCTCGACAAATCCGAGGAGGGGCGGGAAGGGCCATGGCTCACCTATGCCCGCATGCCTACGCTGCGCAGTCCGAAGCACTTCACCGGCCCCGATCTTGATATTCCCGGTCTGACTTACCAGTCCTGGCACGAGGCACGCTTCGGTGAAAGGGACTGGCGAAGTCTCGACCTTATTTCGCGTGAGCTTTGGGCGGAGTATCTGCTCTGGTTCAGGGGCGTCGTGAACCTGCCGGTGCGCAATGGTAGCGAGGTCATCGAGATTTCGCCAGCGGCCGGCGGATTGCTTGCGGCCAAGGTGCAGAGCGCTGCCGGCGTCGACATCGTATTTGCGCGCAAGATAGTATTGGCGACGGGGCAGGAAGGCATGGGCGACTGGACCATTCCAGAGCCGCTGCACCATCTGCCATCGTCGCTTTGCGTGCATACGGCGCAGCCGATCGACTTCGATAGCTTGCGCGGCAAACCGGTTGCGGTGATCGGCGCCGGCGCTTCCGCTTTCGACAATGCTGCGACAGCGTTGGAGGCAGGCGCGGCGGAGGTGCACCTGTTTTGCCGAAGGGCGGAGATCCAGGTGATCCAGCCGTATCGCTGGCTCACCTTCCGCGGCTTCCTGCGTCACTTCTGCGATCTCGATGATGTCTGGCGCTGGCGCTTCATGCGCGCCATTCTCGAAATGCGGGAAGGCTTTCCGCAAGCGACCTACGATCGCTGTGCTCGCCACGCCAATTTTCATCGCCACGACGGCGCGCCGATCGAAGCGGCCAGAGAAACAGCTCGCGGCGTCGAATTGCAGACGCCGAGGGGTGTATTCGCAGCCGACTTCGTGATCTGCGGTACGGGTATCGACATGAATTTTGCAAGCCGACCCGAGTTACGAAACTGCGCCGCCAACATCGCGACCTGGGCCGACCGCTACCAGCCGCCGCCGGACGAGCGCAGCCCGCGCCTCGGGCGCTTTCCCTATCTCGCGGACGACTACGCGCTGATGGAGCGCGTCACGGGAGAAACACCGTGGATCGCGGACATCCATGTGTTCGCGATCGCCTCCACCATGAGCTTCGGTGCTTCCGGCTCATCGATCAATGCGATGACCACGGCGGTGCCGAAGCTCGTGCATGGGCTGACCCGCGGTTTGTTTCGTGCGGACATCGAACGGCATTGGGCTTCGTTCAGGGCGTATGACGTGCCTCAGGCGGTCGTCGAGCGGCAAACGCCGGCTATGGGAGACGGGTGATGAACGGTGTATCGTAAAGCGCTGGAGTGGATGGCTCGTATGCTGGGACGGTCGTCACCCGCGCGCCCGGCTGGCATATCCCTTGCTTTAAGTTGATGTTCTCATTCAGAAAATAAATCTGGCAAATAGGGAATAAGATCGATGAGTGTTGCAGGATCCGGGCGTCTGCTTTCGGTGGTTGCCTTTGTCGCGTTTTCGCTGGCCGCCGGATCGGTGCAGGCGCAAACGCGTTCCGAAACATTGCGCTACGTGACCGGAGCGTCCGTCAATACGCTCGATCCGAATATTCCCGGTTCGACCCGCGAAGCCTTTGCGGTGAGTCTGAGCACTTACGACCGGCTGGTTTCCTTCGGCCGCAAACAACTCAACGGCAAATGGGTGTTTGATCTCGGCAAGATCACGGGGGAGTTGGCGGAATCCTACGAAGTCAGCCCGGACGGGTTGAAGATGACATTTCGTCTGCGCAAGGATGCCAAGTTCCAGGACGGCACGCCGGTCACCGCGGAAGACGTCAAATGGTCGCTTGACCGCGTCGTCACGGCGCCGGTCCTCGGCAAGGCACAGCTGCTCACCGGTTCAATGACATCAGCCGACCAGTTCAAGGTGATCGATCCCTTGTCCTTCGAGGTGACGCTGCCGAAGCCGGACAAGCTTGCCTTACCGAATCTCGCGACCGTCTATCCCATCATCATCAACTCCAAGGTCGCCAAGGAACATGCGACGGCGGAAGATCCCTGGGCAACAGCCTGGTTGAAGGAGCACACGGCCGGCAGCGGCGCCTATCAGATCGAGACGTTCAAGCCGGGCGAGCAGGTGATCATGATGCGCAACGAGGCGTGGAATCGGGGCACGGCCGACAAGTCGGCGTTCTTCAAGCGCGTCATCGTGCAGTCGGTGCCGGAGCCGGCGACGCGCGCGAACCTGGTCGAGCGCGGCGATGCCGATCTCGTCATCGATCTGCAGGCGAGTGACGTTCAGTCACTCGAGGCAAAGGGCAAGCTGAAGGTGATCTCGACGCCACAATACAATGCTGTCACCTTCGTTTCGATGAACAACCAGATCCCGCCCTTCGACAATATCAATGTGCGCCGCGCCATCGCCTTTGCGTTGCCCTACGACGACATGTTCAAGGCGGCGCTCTTCGGCCGCGGGTCGCCATTGTTCGGTGCAACATGGGCAGACGGCAAACCATCGAGCGGCGCCTATCCGATCCCGCAACCGGTGAAGCTCGACCTCGAAAAGGCCAGGGACTATCTGAAGGCGGCAGGGATGCCTGACGGCTTCTCGACCACGTTTAGCTTCAATGTCGGCCAGGCTTCGACCGCAGAACCGATGGCCGCCTTGGTGAAGGAATCGCTGGCCAAGATCGGCATCAAGGTTGATATCCAGAAGCTGCCCGACGCGCAGATGTCGACGCAGATCAATGAGAAGAAGCTTCCCTTCTTCACCGAGGGCATCGTCGCCTGGCTGCCGTCGACCGACTATTTCTACCGCAACTTCTACACCGGCAATCAGCGCTGGAATTACTCATCGATCAACAATCCGGAATTGGTGGAGATCGCGCAGAAAGCCCGTTTCGAAGCCGATGCGGCCAAGTATGAGGAGGACGGCAAAAAGCTCAACGCCATCCATTTCAGCGAGATACCGCAGATTCCGCTCTGGCAGCCCAGCCAAGACGCCGTGATGGCGCCCTCGGTCGAAGGCTACACCTACCAGTTCCACCGCCAGGTCGATTATCGCGATCTCAATCGCAAGTAACCGGTCGGTATGATGGCGACCTTTGGAGCAACGGTGATACGGGCGGGCAGGCGCTTCCTGTCCTCGCTGCCGGCGCTGTTTGGCGTGCTTGTCTTCACCTTTCTGCTGATGCGGGTGCTGCCGGGCGACCCGGCAGTGTTCTTCGCCTCCGGGCCGAATTCCGGCAAAGAGGAGATCGAGGTCATCCGCAAGCAGATGGGCCTCAACAAGCCGATGCCCGAACAGCTGATGCTGTATCTCTATGATGTCGGCCGCGGCAACCTCGGCAGATCGATGATGACCGGGCAGTTGGTCACCAAGGATCTCCGCGACCGGCTACCGGCCTCGCTGGAGCTGACCTTCACGGCGCTGCTGATCGCGCTGGTGTCGGCGGTGCCGCTCGGTGTGCTGGCGGCACTGAGACCGGGCTCGGTGATCGACCACAGTGTGCGATTTTTCTGCGCACTCGGCGTCTGCGTGCCGACGTTCGTTTCGGGCCTGTTGCTGATCTATGTCTTCTATTATCTGCTCGGCCTCGCGCCTGACCCGACCGGCCGGGTCGATATCTTCGCCTCCCTGCCGCCAAGGCGGACCGGCTTCCTGTTGATCGATTTCCTGCTCGCCGGCGATACCGATGGATGGTGGGCCGCCTTCAGGCAACTGATCCTGCCGGCGCTGAGCATGGCGCTGTTCGTGGTGGCGCCGCTGGCGCGTATCACGCGGGCCTCGATGCTGGTTTCGCTCGGCAGCGATTTCGTGCGCACCGCCCGTTCCGTGGGCCTTCCCTGGTGGAAAATCGTCGTCACCTATGCGCTGCGCAACGCCATCCTGCCGGTCATCACCATCGCCGGCATCGTATTCTCGACCATGCTCGGCGCCAATGTCCTGGTGGAGAAGGTGTTCTCCTGGCCGGGCGTCGCCTCCTATGCGCTCGATGCGCTGCTCTCTTCCGACTATGCACCGGTGCAGGGTTTCGTGCTGCTGATGGCCAGCGTGTTTGTGATCGTCAATCTGCTGGTGGATATTCTCTACGGCATCGCCGATCCACGGGTGACAATCGGATGACCAGCGCGACGTTTCGCCATGCCGGCTGGATTTTGCGCGGCAACCCGCTCACCGCTGTTGCCGCTGCTGGCGTCTTCCTGCTTGCGCTCATCGCTATTTTCGGGCCGTGGATCGTGCCATACGATCCGATCGTCTCGAACGTGTCGCAAGCGCTGATGCCGCCGAGCGCGGCCCATATCGCCGGCACGGATCAGCTCGGCCGCGACGTGTTCAGCCGCCTCATCGTTGCCGCACGGCTCGATCTCGCCATCGCCGTCTCGGCGGTCGGAATATCCTTTGCCATCGGCGCCGTCATCGGCGCGATCTGCGGTTATACCGGTGGCCGGCTCGATCGCGGCGTTGGCCGCTTCGTCGACGTGCTGATGGCTTTTCCGCTTTTCGTGTTGGCCATGGCGATGGTCGCGGCACTCGGCAACCGGGTCGAGAACATCATCATCGCGACCGCCATCATCAATCTGCCGTTCTACATCCGCTTTGCGCGGGCGGAGGTGAATGTCCGCCGCAATGTCGGCTGGGTGGAGGCGGCGCGCTCCTGCGGCGACAGCCACATCTCGGTCGTGCTGCGCTTTCTGCTGCCGAACGTGCTGCCGGCCATGGCGGTGCAAATATCGCTCAATCTCGGCTGGGCGATCCTCAATGCTGCCGGACTTTCCTTTATCGGCCTCGGCGTCAAACCGCCGACGCCGGAATGGGGCATTATGGTTGCGGAGGGAGCGCGCTTCATTTCCACCGGCAAATGGTGGCTGGTCGCCTTTCCAGGCCTGGCGTTGATGCTGACAGTGCTGTGTTTCAACCTGCTCGGCGACGGGGTGCGCGATATTCTCGACCCCCGCATGCGAACATGAGCCAATCGCTGCTGGCATTAAGCGACCTGCACGTCACTTTCTCGACACGGCGTGGCCTTGTCGAGGCGGTACGTGGCGTCACGCTGTCGCTCGGCGAGGGTGAGATGCTGGGCCTCGTCGGCGAAAGCGGCTCGGGCAAGTCCGTCACCGGCTTTGCGATCACGCGGCTGCTCGACGCGGCCGGGCGGATCACGGCAGGCCATATCCGGTTTCGCGGGCAGGACATCACGAGGATATCGGGGGGTGATTTCCGCCATCTGCATGGCGCGGCGATGGCGATGATCTTCCAGAACCCGCGTGCCGCGCTCAATCCGATCCGTGCCGTCGGGGACCAGATCGCCGATGCGATTACGGCCCATAAGCGAATGCCCCGACAAGAAGCGCGCGCGCAGGCGCTGGAGCTGCTGCGCGCCGTACAAATTCGCGATCCCGAAAAGCGGATGGCGGCTTACCCGCACGAACTCTCCGGCGGCATGTGCCAGCGCGTGATGATCGCCATGGCGATTTCCTGCAACCCGGCCCTGTTGATCGCCGACGAGCCGACCACCGGCCTCGACGTCACAACGCAAAAGGTCGTGATGGACCTTCTGACCGGGATTGCGGCCGAGCGCGGCATGGCGACCATCATGATCACCCATGACCTCGGTCTCGCCGCCCGCTACTGTCACCGCGTCGTGGTGATGGAGCAGGGCCGGCTGGTCGAGGAGGCCGAGCCGACGACTCTTTTCCGCGCTCCACGGCACCCCTACACCAAGCGGCTCGTTGCGGCTTCGCCGACGGCGAGTTCCCGTATCGCGGACCTGGTGCCGGAAGAGGAGAAGGGGCGCTGCGTCGCAAAGCAGATCGCGCCCAGGCCGCAGCCAGCGCCAGGTACGCCGCCGCTGCTGGAGGTGCAGAAACTCGCAAAGCGGTTCGATCAGGGCGCCGCGGCGGTAGCAGACTTTTCGATGATGATCAGCGCCGGCGAGAGCGTCGGTCTGGTCGGCGAATCCGGTTCCGGCAAGAGCACGACGTCGCGCATCATCTGCCGGCTGATCGATCCGAGCGAGGGCGAGATCGCGTTCGAGGGACAGTCGATCGGCCATATCCCGGCACGCGATTTTCACCGGTCACCGTTTCGCAAGGATATCCAGATCGTCTTTCAGGATCCGAGCGACAGCCTCAACCCGCGTTTCACCGCCTTTGACTGTATCGCCCATCCACTGCTGCGGCTTGGCGGCATGCGCTCAGGCGACGCCTTGCGGCGGCGGGTGGAGGAGTGCGCGCAGCGCGTTGGATTGGGGATCGAATTGCTGACGCGCTTCCCGCATCAGCTCTCGGGCGGTCAGAAGGCCCGTGTCGGCATCGCCCGCGCCATCGCCTGTCGGCCGGGCCTGTTGGTGCTGGACGAGCCGACGGCGGCGCTCGACGTCTCGGTGCAGGCGGTGGTGCTGCAACTGCTCGATCGGTTGAGGCGAGAGGATGATCTGGCCTTCCTCTTTGTCAGTCACGACCTCAACGTCGTTCGCATGATGTGCGATCGGACCATCGTTCTGCAAAACGGCCGTATCGTCGAGCAGGGCGAAAGCCGGGCCATGTTCGACAATCCGAAAACCGCTTACACACGCGAATTGGTCGAAGCCGTACCGCATATCGAGCCAAAATTGGCTGCGTCCGCGACCTGATATTATTGACGGGCTCGACACCCGCAAGGAACCGCTTTCGCTCGAGGATGCACTAATGAAGGCATGGATTGATCTCAAAATGCTCGATGAGGGTCATCGTGCGTCGTCGCGATACGTGCGCGGCCGAGCTATACTCGTCGAGACAACAGTAGTTCGATCCCCTATAATCGTGCAAATCGGCGAAAATCATAAGCCATCAATGCTCGAGTCGGCTCCAATTGAGCTGAAGGTGAGGCCTTGGCCAGTAGTCTCTGGATGCAGACAGGCCGCTCGAGCTTCAAGCGAGATTGTTCGCCCGCGTCAGGCAATTTTTCCAGCATTAGCCATCTTGTCAATCCACCGCCAGCTGCGTCCGGCTCGAATTCCGACCGGCTGGTGTCCTTAAGGACTTCATTGGTAGAGATTTGCTGCCCTGCGCGCAGCGCGCATGTGATCTGTCCGCGCCAGCGGGTGATCGATGAGGTAGCGGAACGCTCGCCGGCTGGCACGAATGTCCTGTTAAGGTCAAAAGCCGGCTTGGACCGAACGTCCGCCGGTTGGCGCAAAGCGGACGTTCAGCAAATGGCCCATGTCGGCTGGGTGCTAATTCCCAGACGCGCTGCATTGTGAATGGAGAGGAGATGAATTCTGGGTTCTTCCTGCACGGCGATTAATCGCCGCGGCATTTTTGCGATGCGGCAAATGCCAAGATAAAGCCGCCACGGTGGCAAACTTCCGACACACGATGACGGCGAAAAGGGGCGATCCGACATGACGCATGCGCGAAGGCAAATACCGATTCCGGTTTTGCTGTCGTGCACATATTCAAAGGGGCCTTCGTGTCGCACAAATTCTTCCTGTCGATCCTGCTCGCCTTCGCGTTGTTTGCCTTCCCTGCTTTTGCTCAGACCGGCGCTACGCCTAAGATAGCCGCCCCAGCCACGAACAACGCCGATGCACTGACGCCCGATCAGGCGAAGCGGGCGCTCGATACACTTCAGGACGACAAGAAGCGTGCGCAGATGATCGATACACTGCGCGCTATCGCCAATGCCTCACCGCAGGCGCAAGCCGCACCACCCGTGCCCGAACCACAACGCGCGGTTCCACTCACGGCGGATAGCCTCGGCGCACAGCTCTTGCTGACGGTGTCCGAACAGGTCGGCGAGATCTCGCACGAGATCGCCGGTATCGCGCGGACGCTGACGCACTTTCCAGCGTTCTACTACTGGATCGTGCGAACAGCCAACGATCCGTCCGCTTATAATCAGTTGCTCGATGTCGCGTGGAAACTGGCATTGGTGTTCGGTTGCGCCTTCGCTGCCGAATGGTTGATCTTCCGTGTCATCAAGCGGCCGGTGGCGCTGCTGGAAGCGCGTCTTCCGCAAACCGCGCATGCCCCGGCGCAGACGCTGGCGATGGTCGATCCGCCAGCCTCCGCGGCGGATGTAACCGTGGAGCCCGAACTGCATCGACGGCGTCTCAGTCTGGCGCGCGCCTGGCAGTCGCTGGTCAGACTGCCGTTCGTATTGGGACGTGTCGCACTCGAACTGCTCCCGGTGCTCGTCTTCGTCGGTGTCGCCACGATGCTGTTGGGTACCGAGATCGGCGATCTCGCAACTAGCCGGCTTGTGATCCTCGCGGTCGCGAATGCATACGCGCTGTCGCGCGGGCTGATCTGTGTCGTGCGGGCGTTGGCGGGGCCTTTCGGTCTGTTTCGCGTTCGCGCCGAGACCGCGGCCTACATCGAGATCTGGGCGCGGCGCATCGTCACCGTCGGCGTATCAGGCATCGCCTTTGCGAATGTGGCCCTGCTGTTGGGCCTGCATCGCGCTGGCTACGCGGCGTTGCTCCGTCTGGTGATGCTGATCGTGCATCTCTTTATTGTCGTCATCATCCTGCAGTGTCGCCGGCAGGTTGCCGAGGCTATTCGCGCGCCCGCCGGCGGCGAGGGCGCAGCGGCTAGGGTACGCAATCGCGTCGCCGGCCTGTGGCACTATCTTGCGATCGCTTTGGACCTCGCGCTGTGGTCTGTGTGGGCGCTGAATATCCGCAACGGTTACTCCCTGCTTCTGCAGTATTTTATCGGCACCATTGCGATCGCCCTGATCACTCGTCTCGCCACCATCGCGGTGCTGAGCCTGATCGACCGCGGTTTCCGTATCAGCCCGGATATCCTGCAGCGCTTCCCCGGCCTCGAAACCCGCGCCAATCGCTATCTGCCGCTACTGCGCAAGATCGTCTCGGCTGCCATCGCCTTCATCGGCTTCGTTGCACTGCTTGAAGTTTGGGGTGTGGATGCCGTCGTCTGGTTCTACGGCGGCCAGATCGGCAGCCGGTTGTTGTCGGCGATAGTGACGATCGGAATCGCGGCGCTTGCGGCGGCGGCGATCTGGGAGGCAAGCAACGCGCTGATGGATCGCCGGCTCAATGTACTGTCGCGCGACGGTCACTTCGCGCGCGCGGCACGACTGCGTACCTTTCAGCCGATGCTGCGAACGGCGCTGCTGTGCCTGATCGTCACGGTGGTTGGTTTGACCGCGCTGAGCGAAATCGGCGTCAACGTCGCGCCGCTGCTGGCCGGCGCCGGGATTGTCGGTATCGCCATCGGCTTCGGCTCGCAGAAACTGGTGCAGGACCTCATTACCGGGCTGTTTCTCTTGCTGGAAAATACCGTCCAGGTCGGTGACAACGTCAGTGTGTCCGGCCTGTCAGGGACAGTCGAGAATGTTTCGATCCGCACCATTCGTCTGCGGGCCGGCGACGGCTCGGTGCACATCGTTCCTTTCAGCGCCGTGACGACGATCACCAATTCAAGCCGTGGTGCCGGTAATGCGGCCGTCAGCGTCAACGTTTCCTACAAGGAAGACACCGATCGCGCCGGCCAGATACTCAAGGATATCGTCGCCGAAATGTGTCGCGAGCCCGAATACCGGCAGGCGATCCGCGGCGATCTCGAACTGTGGGGCGTAGACAAGGTGGACGGCTCGATGGCGTCGATCGTCGGCCAGATTCGCTGCACCGACACTGGTCGCTGGCCAGTGCAGCGCGAATTCAACCGCCGCATGAAGCGACGATTCCAGGAGTGTGGAATCGAAATCGCATCCGCAGGTCAAACCATTCTGATGCAGGTTGCCGCGCCGGCCGACGTAGCCTCGGATCCGGTGCCTCGACGGGCGGCCGGCTAGGTGCGCCGTCGAACGCCTGGTTTTGGCGCAAAGCGGCCATTCACATACTGAGCGGTTGGAAAAAGCCAGACGCTTTGCCGGATACTGCGACCTATCTGGCTCCGCGCATGACGTGATAGCTGAGCTCGCCTGGATCGCTGAGATCGGGGACCTTCCAGCCATCCAGATCATACTCGGCCATGCACTCCTCGGCGAATCCCTTGAATTTATCGGCATTGCCGGAGGCTTGTGCGCCGAACAGGCAGTAGCGCCGGATCTCTTCGGTCGACCCGCCGTAGTTGATTTCGTAAAGCTCGTGCCGGCCGCCGAACTCGCTCGCCAAACAGTCCCACAACAGCTTGAGCAGCTTGACGCGTTCCTCGGCCTTGTAGCCGTTCGAACCTCGCAGATATTGATCGAGATAGGGCCGGATTTCCGGATTCTTAAAATCAAGCGCGTGGCTGTTGAGATAGATGAGACCCGAGGCGACGGTCTGCTCGATCAGGTACTTGACCCGCGTGTAGGCCATCGTTGCGATGATCTGATAGGCGTTGCCGGGATCCATGTTCGGCAAGACATAGTTGCCGATCCACGGCTTCGGATCGCGCACCATGGCGTCCGAAAGTCCCCAAAACAGGTTGCGCCACGCGATCACCTCGCCGACATTCGCCTGCACGCCGCGATAATCCTTGGTACCCGCGGCCTCGGTGGCCTTGAGCAGCAGGCCCGCAATGAAATCGAGCTTCACCGCGAGCCGCGTGCAACCGTGCACCACGAAGCGAGGCAGGAATCCGGTGCGCGGAAAGAAGTTGTTCGCCTTCTCGAGGTCGCCGTAAACGAACACGTTCTCCCAGGGCACCAGCACCTTGTCCATGATGAAGACCGCGTCGTTCTCATCGAGACGGCTCGATAGCGGATAGTCGAATGGACTACCCATGACCGTCGAATTCATCTCGTATGACGTGCGGCAGATGAACTTCACGCCCGGCGAGTTGGTCGGCAGCATGAACACCGCCGCGAATTTCTTGTCCTGCACCGGGATCAATCCGTGGTGGGCGACGAACGTATAGTTCGTCAGCACCGAGCCGGTGGCGACCACCTTCGCGCCTGAGATGATGAGACCGGCGTCGGTCTCCTTCTCGACATGGCAGCAGACATCGCTGACCTCGTTCGGCGGCCGGTCGCGATCGATCGGTGGATGGATGATGGCATGATTGATGAAGGGCACGCGCTCCTGGCTAAATTTGTACCAGCGCCGGGCGTTGTCCTGGTACGGATCGTAAAAGTCCGCGTTGGCGCCGAGGGTTGCGAGAAACGCCGCCTTGTAATCCGGCGAACGGCCCATCCAGCCATAGGTCATGCGGGCCCATTCGGCGATGGCGTCGCGGCCGGCGATGAGATCCTCCACGGTCTTTGGCGCCTTGAAGAAGGCGTGCGTCATTCCCGCGTTGCCCGTGTCTGTCGGCACCAGCAGCTTGTGCTTTCGCTTGTCGTCATGCAGCGCGTCGAACAGGCGCGCCACCATCCGTGCGGTGTTACGGAAGGCAGGATGGGTTGTGACATCCTTGACGCGTTCGCCATAGATGAAGACCTCGCGGGCGTCGCGCAGCGACTCAATATATTCCGCGCCGGTCTGCGGCTTGGTAACTTTCATTTGGCCGATGTTTTCCGGTCGTCGCGCGAAGTCCGCGCGGTCGTCGCCGCCGTTGATTTTCACCTTATCTGCTGTTGCACCGGCCGTTTTTCCTCCCGCCGCCTTGGTCGTTCGTGCCATCGTGACCTCCCGTAAAATTCGATCGCCTGGAAATCCGCATAGGTTGTTCGATATGCGAACCTTTGTGCGGAAAGCGAACCGAAACGATAGGATTTTCGGCGGGCCCTGACAAGTTGAGCCGACGGAGAACCAATCTTCTTTACTTAGATCGGCTGGGGCGCTTGCGAAATTCGTTTCGCGATGGCTCTGAGCTCGGGCAGGAATTTCTCGCGCATCTCGTTGCGCGTTGTACGCGTGCTGTGCGCCGAGAGATTGATGGCGCCGACCGCCTGGCCGGTGCGGTCGAGAACCGGCACCGCAATCGAGCGGAGCCCCTGCTCGAGTTCCTCGTCCACGATGGAAAATCCCTGCGCGCGGTCAGCGCGGACGCGATCGAACAGCGCCTGCATGTCGGTGATCGTATAAGGCGTGTAGGGCTCGATGGGGACCGACCGCAGGCGGCGCCAGATTTCCGCGCCGTCAAGATAGCCGAGCTGGGCGCGGCCGAGCGAAGTATGAAACGCCGGCAACCGGCTGCCCACCGCCAATGCGGTGGACATGATGCGCCGGGCGGGCACGCGCGCGACGTAGACGATTTCGACGCCTTGCAAGATCGAACCAGAGCAGGACTCGCCGAGTTGCTCGCTCACTTCCTTCATCATCGGCAGCGCGCGGTCGATCCAGTCCTGCCCGGAGAGATAGGCAAAGCCAAGCTCGAGAACGCGCGGAGTCAACGAGAACGCGCGGCCGTCCTGAACGACATAGCCGAGCCGGGCAAGCGTGCGCAGGACGCGACGGGCCGTTGCCCGCGACAGGTTGGCTACTGCGGCCGCGTCGGACAAGGTCATCGCGGGCCGCTGTTTGCCGAACGCGCTGAGGACGGCGAGTCCCTTGGCGAGCGTGTTCATGAACTCTTTGTCGTGACCATCATCTGGCCGCGGTCCGGAAGGCATCATCATGCACACCGTGCCCTAGCGAGTTGTTGACACCGTCAAGGCGGTCATTGAAACTCATCGAAAAGCGAACGCAAGTTCGAATATCGAACAATTTCAGCGGCGCGGTCAAGGTTTCACCCGAGACCTTGGCCGCTTAGCGGAATTCTTCAGGGAGGGAGGCATCATGACAAGGATCGTGCCCACAGGGATTGATCGTCGCACATTGCTCAAATCGTCGGCCGCGGCCGGTGCGGCGCTTGCCACCGGCATCGCGATGCCGGCCATCGCACAGACGCGTCCGATAAAGCTCGGCTATGTCAGCCCGCAGACCGGCCCGCTCGCCGCGTTCGCCGAAGCCGACAACTTCATCGTCGCGAATTTCAAGGAAGCCGCCAAGGCCGGCATCAAGCTCGGCAGCGCCACCGTTCCGGTGGAGGTCGTAGTCAAGGACAGCCAGTCGAATCCCAACCGCGCCGCTCAGGTCGCAAAAGATTTGATCGTCCAGGACAAGATTGATCTGATGCTGGTGGCCTCGACGCCCGAGACCACGAACCCGGTTTCGACGCAATGCGAGATCGAGGAAGTGCCCTGCATCTCGACGGTGGCGCCGTGGCAGCCTTGGTTCATCGGCCGCCAGGCCGATCCGGCCGCCGGGCCGCCGGCATGGAAGAATTTCAATTACACCTACCACTTCTTCTGGGGGCTCGAAGACGTCATCGCGGTTTTTACCAACATGTGGAGCCAGGTGCCGACTAACAAATCGGTTGGCGGTCTGTTTCCGAACGACGGCGACGGCAATGCCTGGGGCGACAAGCAGGTCGGATTCCCGCCGGTGCTGGAGAAAGCCGGCTACAAGCTCACCGACCCCGGCCGCTACCAGAATCTCACCGACAATTTCTCGGCACAGATCAGCGCGTTCAAGAGTGCCAACGCCGAGATCATCACCGGCGTCGTATTGCCGCCCGACTTCACGACGTTCTGGAAACAGGCGCTGCAGCAAGGCTTCAGGCCGAAGGTCGCCTCGATCGGAAAGGCGATCCTTTTCCCGGTCGCGGTCGAGGCGCTCGGCAAGGACGGCAACAACCTTTCGTCGGAAGTGTGGTGGTCGCCGAACCATCCATTCAAATCGTCGCTCACCGGCATGAGTGCGAGAGATCTCGCCGCCAGCTATGAGGCCGCGACCAAGAAGCAATGGACGCAGCCGATCGGATTCGTGCATGCACTATTCGAGGTCGCCGTCGATGCGCTCAAGCGTGCGCCGCAGCGCGATGCCAAAGCAATGGTCGCTGCGATCGCCGCGACCGATCTCGATACCGTGGTCGGCAAGGTACAGTGGAACGGAGCGAACCTGCCGCCGTTCGCCGCCAAAAACGTCGCCAAGACGCCGCTGGTCGGCGGGCAATGGCGCGTCAAGGACGGCAACAAGTACGATATCGTCATCACTGACAACAGGACTGCGCCGAACATTCCGGCCGGCGGCAAAATGGAGGCGGTCGGTTGACGGCAAAGCGAGGCGAGCGGCGGGCGTCCGGCGCAGGTTTGCGATTTCGTTCCGCTTGGTCCGTCTTGTTGTTAAACTCAAGCGCATGCTGAAGATCAAAGGCCTGCGCAAGAGCTTCGGGTCGGTTATCGCGGCGGACGATATCGATCTGTCGGTCGCACAGGGCGAGGCGCTCGGGATTATTGGTCCGAATGGCGCCGGCAAGACGACGCTTTTCAACCTGATCGCCGGCGGGCTCGCACCCGATGCCGGCGAAATTCGTCTGAACGGCCGCGATATCACCGCGGCCAGGCCGCATGAGCGCTGCATCGCCGGAATCGGACGCTCATATCAGATCCCTCGGCCGTTCGAGAATCTCACAGTGTTCGAGAATCTGCTGGTCGCTGCGGTGCATGGCGGGGGTTTGACCGAGCGCGCCGCCGCTGCGCCCTGCGCGGAAATTCTCGAGCGCTTGCATCTGCTCAAACGCGCCAACACCCTCGCCGGGGCACTGACGCTGCTCGAACGCAAGCGGCTGGAGATGGCGCGCGCGCTCGCAATCAACCCTCATTTGTTGCTGCTCGACGAAATCGCTGGGGGACTAACCGAGGGGGAGTGTCTCGAACTGATCGAGACCATCAAACAAGTCCATGCCGCGGGAATGACCATTATCTGGATCGAGCATATCGTGCACGCGCTGGTGGCGGTGGTCGGGAAGCTGAGCGTATTGAATTTCGGGAAGAAAGTTGCCGAGGGTGATCCGCAGGAGGTGATGGCTTCCGCGGACGTTCGGCAATTCTATATCGGACTGTTGGCGTGAGACCTCCGATGCTCGAGACCCGTGGCCTTACCGCTCACTACGGAGACTTCCAGGCGCTGTATGGGATCGACACTGTGATTGGCCCAGGCGAAACGATTGCGATCATCGGCGCCAACGGGGCGGGCAAGTCCTCCTACCTCAAGGCCATTACCGGCCTGATCCGCGCTGAGCCCGATAGCGTGCGGTTCGAGGACAGGCCCATTGGCGCGCTAGGTGCGGCGAATATTCTCAAGCTCGGGATCGCGATGGTACCGGAGGGGCGGCGGCTCTTCTCCTCACTGACTGTCGAGGAAAACCTGCTGATCGGGAGCTATGGTCGAAATGTTGTCGGGATATGGTCGCTCGACAGCATCTATGGGCTGTTTCCGCCGCTGAAAGAGCGCCGCACCGCGCCGAGCCATACCCTATCCGGCGGAGAGCAGCAGATGACCGCGATCGGGCGCGCGTTGATGTCGAACCCGCGCGTGCTGCTATGCGATGAGATCAGCCTTGGCCTGGCGCCGATTGTAATCCGAAATATCTACGATGCGATGCCGCGCATCAAACAGAACGGCACCAGCATCGTGCTCGTCGAGCAGGACATCGCGCAGGCGATGAAGGTCGCCGATCGGGTTTATTGCTTTCAGGAGGGCAGGGTATCGCTGTCGGGCCGGCCAGAGGAACTTACCCGCGAACAAGTTCACCTCGCCTATTTCGGACATTGAGCATGCTCGATTGGCTCGGCACGATCATCCAGGGCGTTCTGCTTGGAGGCCTGTATGCGCTGTTCGCCGCCGGCCTGTCGCTGATCTTCGGCATCATGCGGATGGTCAATCTCGCCCATGGCGATCTGATCGTGCTGGCAGCGTTCGCGATTCTCTCGCTGGCGACCTGGCTTGGTTTCGACCCTTTTCTTGCGACTCTGTTGGCAATGCCGGCGATGTTCGCCGCCGGATTTGCCTTGCAGCACGTGCTGCTGAATCGAGCCTTGGGACGCGATCTGTTGCCGCCGTTGCTGGTCACATTCGGCTTGTCCATCATCATTCAAAACGGCTTGCTCGAGGCGTTTACCGCCGACAGTCGGCGGCTGCGGCTCGGCGCGATCGAGACTGCTTCAATTGAGCTCGGCGCCAACCTAGCGATCGGAGTGATGCCGCTGCTTACGCTTGGCTCTGCCATCGCGGTGGTGCTGCTACTCAATCTGTTGTTTTATCGCACCGCGTTGGGCCGGGCGTTTCGCGCGACGTCCGACGATCTCGAAATCGCGCAGTTGATGGGCATCGACCATCATCGGATCTACTCGATCGCCATGGGAATTGCGATGGTGGTGGCGACAATCGCCGCGCTCTACCTTGGCATCCGCGCCAATTTCGATCCGACCATCGGTCCGGCGCGGCTGATCTACGCCTTCGAGGCGGTGATCATCGGCGGCCTCGGAAGCCTGTGGGGCACGCTTGCCGGCGGCGTCATTATCGGCCTCGCGCAGACCTTCGGAGCCAAGCTGAATCCCGAATGGCAGATACTCGCGGGTCACATCGCCTTTCTGGTGGTGGTGGTGTTGCGGCCACGCGGCCTGTTTCCGCGTGCAGAGGATTGAACAACCGTGCCCAATGGCGACGTGAACCAATTGATAGAGCTGGCACAATATCGGATCGAAACGAAAACCCGTGCGTCGGCGATCCTGGCGCTTGCGGGCGTTGCCCTTGTCTTGATCTTTGCGGTTCTCCCGGTCTTTGCAGGTCGTGGGCTGATTCAGGATCTGATTTTCGTTTTCTATATGCTTGCGCTGGCGCAGTGCTGGAACCTGCTTGCGGGCTATGCCGGTCTCGTGTCGGTCGGGCAGCAGGCGTTTGTCGGCCTCGGCGGCTATCTGCTGTTTGCGCTGACGATCGGCGCCGGCATCGATCCACTTGCAGCGGTGGTGCTGTCGGGACTGATCGCCGCGGTATTCGCAGTGCCGACGGCGTTTGTGGTATTCCGGCTTCGCGGCCCTTATTTTGCGATTGGAAGTTGGGTCGTTGCGGAGGTGTATCGGCTTGTGTTCGCACAATTCAAACAGCTCGGCGGTGGCACCGGCACGTCGCTGCCACCGTCGGCTACCAACGAGATTTTCGGCATCGAATGGGTAAAGGCAATGTTCGAGGTGCGGTCACCGGCCGCGCGCGACATCATTACCTACTGGATCGCGCTGGCGCTGGCGGCCGGAGCACCGTTGCTGGTCTATCTCTTGTTGCGATCGCGCTACGGTCTTGCGCTTTTCGCTATCCGCGATTCGGAAGCGACCGCCGAAAGCGCGGGCGTCGATAGCTTCCGCGCCAAGCTTGGGGTTTACGTGCTGGTCGCGGCTGCCACCGGGACGATCGGTGCGCTCATCTATTTGCAGAAGGCCCGTATCTCGCCGGATGCTGCGTTTTCGGTGCTGGATTGGAGCGCTTACGTGATTTTCATCGTCATCATCGGTGGGGTCGGCACGATCGAAGGTCCAATCGTCGGCGTGATCGTGTTCTACACGATGCAGCACTACCTTGCGGACTTCGGCACCTGGTACCTGATTTTGCTCGGTGCACTTGCGATTGTCATCATGTTGTTGGCCCCGAAGGGCATTTGGGGATATGTCGCGCAGCGGTACCGCGTCGCGCTGTTTCCCGTGCGAAGAATGTTGGTGCGGCCGCACGAGTGAAATGAAGGTTCACCTAAGATTAGGCCGGGCTTGGCAAGGAGGCAGCCCGCCTGCGAGCATGCAATGCACCGACGGTCCAGCTTCCGATCACCGAATGTCCGCTTCTGGCGGCGGGTTCAACTGATCGCTGCAACACATTCCGCGAACTTGTCTGCTGGGGTTTGATAGAGCAAGGTCTTTCGGGGTCTTTCATTGAGCTGCCTTGCTATCGCGCTGAGTTTGGCTTGGCTATGTAGGGACAGATCGGTGCCACGCGGAAGATATTGGCGCAGCAATCTGTTGGTGTTTTCGTTTGAGCCGCGCTGCCAGGGAGACCGAGGGTCACAAAAATAGACCTCGACCTCGGTGGCCAAGGTCAGGCGCTGATGATCGGCGAGCTCTTTGCCTCTGTCCCAGGTTAACGACCGGTAGAGTTCGCTGGGCAATCTCTGCGATTGTTTGATCAGTGCCGAGACGACGCTTTCAGTATTCTTGTTCTCGACCTTGACCAGCATCACATAGCGCGAATGACGCTCGACAAGCGTTGCGACATAGCTGTTCTTGGACCCGCCGATCAGGTCACCCTCCCAATGGCCGGCACGGCGCGATCTTCAACAGATGCCGGTCTTTCGCTGATGGACACCCGAGCCCGTTCCGTTTCAGGCTGGCGCGCTTGGAGCGGCGGATAGTACGTTTCGCTCTAAGGTGCTCAAGCAGTTCTTTTTTAAGCACGCCACGCGCCTGAATGAACAGGCTGCGATAGATCGTCTCGTGTGACACCTGGTTTTGCTGTTCCCCCGGATATGTGCGCTTGAGCCAGCCAGCAATTTGTTCCGGCGACCATTGCCGCTGCAGCTTGATCGATACTGTCCGCCTCAGGAACGGACGGCAAGCCAGCTTGCACAGCTTGGGACGCCGCACCCGATCCCAGGCAGCCTGATCCGACCGGGCAGCTCGATAGCGGTCCGACCCGCCATTGCGATGGACTTCACGGCTGATGGTTGACGCAGATCGTCCCAAGTGGCGCGCAATCGACCGCAACGAGCGGCGCATGCTGAGCCATCGAGAAACCTCCTCCCGTTCAAAAAGACTGAGCGCCTGCCTGGCTCGTCGCCGAACCGGCGGGCGAATGCCGCCGGTTGTGTTTCGGCTCCGAATATTGACCCCTTTCGGCGTCCAACATTGATCCCCGTGCGGAGCCAGAATCTGGAATGAGTTGCGGCGCTTATGATACGGAGGATGGGGTCAGCCTTGGGCGCCGTTTGGGGGTCAAAGGCCACGCCGATTCACACTCAGCGTCCCCCTTTCGCTGGGGCCGTTTCTTTGAAGGGGCAGTTAATAGCGTTGTTAACCGGCCGAAGAAACCCCGCCGGTTAGGGCGGGGTTTCTTCGGGCAGGCTTGTAG
>Ga0193726_1000669_pt1 | contig 33512 bp, 35 predicted proteins | sample H2c1metaG_FD_144928 | JGI IMG/M metagenome (GOLD analysis project Ga0193726, IMG submission 144928) | Soil microbial communities from a riparian zone of the East river system, Colorado, United States - H2c1 | ecosystem: Environmental > Terrestrial > Soil > Riparian zone | place: USA: East River... | reverse complement strand
AGCGCCGGTAACAGAATGTCGTGCACCAGCGTGGATTTTCCGGAACCGCTGACGCCGGTGACGCACACCAGACGACCGAGCGGAATCTCGACGTCGATGTTCTTGAGATTGTGTTCGGCGGCCCCCTCCAGCCCCAAGACGCCCGCGGAGGCGGCCGGGCGCGCCGCGCCGGCGCCCGGCGGCTCGATGCGCCGCCGCCGATACAGGTAGTCGGCGGTGAGCGACCCTCTAGCCTCGGCCAGCTGGGCGGTGGGCCCGAAGAAGACGATTTCTCCGCCATGCTCGCCGGGGCCCGGACCGATGTCGAGCACGCGGTCGGCGGCCTGCATCACCTTCGGATCGTGCTCGACCACGACCAGCGTGTTGCCGCTGTCGCGCAGACGATGCATGACGCCGACGATGCGCCCGACGTCGCGTGGATGAAGGCCGATCGAGGGTTCGTCCAGCACGAACAGCGTGTTGACCAGCGACGTGCCGAGCGCGGTGGTGAGATTGATCCGCTGCACTTCGCCGCCGGACAAGGTTCGCGACTGACGGTCGAGATTCAAATAGCCCAGACCGACATCCGTCAAGTACTTGAGCCGGGTGCGGATTTCCCGCAGCAGCAGATCGGCGGCGTCATCGAGCGGGGCGGGCAGTCGCAGTGCGTCGAAGAACCGCCGGCCGTCATCGATGGGCAACAGCATCAATTCGCGGATGTTGACCGCCGGATTGCCGACGCGCCACAGCAGCGCCTCGGGCTTGAGACGTGCGCCGCCGCAGGCGCTGCATTCCGTATAGGAGCGGTAGCGCGACAGCAGAACGCGAATGTGCATCTTGTAGGCTCTGGTTTCGAGCCAGGCAAAGAAGCGGCGCACGCCGTACCACACGTTCTTGGTCCACTCGCCTTCGCCGTCGATCACCCAGGCGCGCTGAACGTCGGACATTTCGCGCCAGGGCGTGTCGACGGGGATGCCGCGTTTGCGGGCGAACTTCAGCAGATCCGTCCGGCACTCTTCGTAGGCGTCGGTCTGCCAGGGCTTGATGGCGCCGCCGCGCAGGCTCAAGGCCGCATCCGGAATGACCAGGCCGTAATCCACGCCGATGCTGCGGCCAAAGCCGCGGCAGGTTTCGCAGGCTCCAATCGGCGAATTGAAGCTGAAGGTGCTGGGGCTGGGATCTTTGTAGCCGATGTCGCAGTCCGGACAATGCAGACCGGTGGAAAAGCGCCAGGGTACCGCGCCAGGATAGACGTCGAGGCGGCCCTGGCCCACTTTCAATGCCGCCTCGATGGCGTCCGCCGATCGGGCCGGCTCCACCGCGGACCAGCGGAAGCGATCCTGAATCACCTGCAGCACATCGCCGCGCTCCTCGTGGATGCGCGTGTAACCCTGGGCGGACAGCAACGCCTTGATTTCGGGCGCGGTGAAATTCTTCGGAATGGGTACCGGAAAGGTCAGCAGCAGGGGCGGGTCGCCGTTCTCGCGGGCCAGGACGCTTAAGTGTTCTTGAATGCTGGCCGGGGTGTCGCGCCGCACCGGCCGGCCGCAGCCCCGGCAATGCAGCACCGCGGCGCGCGCAAACAGCAGCTTCAAGTGATCGTTGAGTTCCGTCATGGTGCCGACGGTGGAACGCGAGGTGCGCACCGGATTGGTCTGATCGATGGCGATGGCCGGAGGGATGCCGTCGATGCGGTCGACCAGCGGCTTGTCCATCCGGTCGAGGAATTGCCGGGCATACGGCGAGAAAGTTTCGACGTAACGGCGCTGACCCTCGGCATACAGCGTGTCGAAGACCAGCGAAGACTTGCCGGAACCGCTCACTCCCGTCACAACGATCAGTTCGTTGAGCGGTAGATCAAGGTCCAGATTTTTGAGGTTGTTCTGGCGCGCGCCGCGGATGCGGATGACATCCGAGCGGGGCGGATCGAAAGGTGGCATTCCCTCAAGTTTACAGGGAATCCCGGCCGCTCTCTAACGGCCTCCGAACTGCTCCATCATGAGACCCGTGCCGCCGCGGGTGACGTGCGCCACGATGGCGGTGCGGCGATGAATCTTGGTCACCAGGCCCAAATTGATGGCAAAAGCCAATTGAACTTGCTGTCCCTTGCGCAGGCCGAGATTTTCAGTTTCCACGAAGACGCCGTTCGCACTGAGGTTTTTCGCCTTGCAAATCCGACTCTTTCTTCCGGACATCACCACATACACGGTGGTACGTGCGCGGTGGCGGGTGTGCAGGCGACGCTCCATCCGTTCGAAACCCTTCTGTTGGTCTTCGTTCTGAAGCAGCCATTATGCACATCGCGAAGTCGATAGCGAAGCGTTCGAACGCATCGTCACCATATGTGAGGTGCCGCAATGATATGTAAAATCAATGACCTGTGCGCGATCAGGAAGAGAGAGAGCAACAAATCCGCCGCCGCGCGGCGAGCTTAGGCGATGTCTTTGCGCCGAATGGCCAGCTGCTCGGGGGCATCGATGCCCATCTTGATGCGCCGGCCTGTACCGCCGAGCAGGGTGATTTGAATGGGGCCATTGGCGAACAGCTCCGCCATGGTGGTGTTGGCGTCTACACCGTCCGCGGGTTGAATGACGATGGATTCATCGGCACGGCGGCTGAGAACTAACATAGATCATGCCCGCGCCAGCGCACGCAGCGCCTTGGCGAAGGTCTTTCCCTGGGGGTTGTAGGTGATCGCGGGTCCGCCGCGAACGATATCGAGCAGCTGCTGAACTTGATTGCGCCGCACGTTGATGATGTGGCCGTTCACCTCATTCGCGGTGCGGCAGCGGGCCATCAGTTCCATCAGAGCGCCCCAGCGCTCCGCGACCGTGGCGGCGATCCCGGCCAGGTCGGAGGGGGGGCACAAAGCGCGGCGCTGTGTTTCGAGCGTTTCGATGGCTGCAAAAATCCGAGTTTTCTCGGCGGCCATTTGTTCGACCGCGCCGGGTGATTCGCCGGTGAGGGCAGTGCGTTCCGCCGCCAACGTATCGGCCAAGGTGCGCGCAGCCTCGATCTCGCGATCCAGCAAGTCCTCGAGACGGCGGCGCGCGTCCTGGTCCATGGACTTAACGCAGCCCGCGCTCGAACTTCAACATTTTGCCCGCGACTCGCCCGGCGTCGATCTTGTAGGTGCCGGAACCAATCGCCTGTTTCACCGCCGCCACTTTCTGGGCGTCGACGACCGGCGCTTTGGCAACGGCCTCTTCGATCTTATGCAGGGAACGGGCGGAGTCAGTCAGGGTGACGGTATCGCCGGTCGACGCAGACCCGTTCGGGGTCGACGCCTCACCCTGCGATTTGTCGGGCACAACACCGCCGTTGTTCGAGCCCTTCACGGGCGCGAGCGGCTCAGCTGCTGAATATGCACCGATTTTGTCAGTCACCGTACTCTCCTAGGACCAGCAATGGCCCATGCCAAAGGTTATCGTCAGGGTTTGGATGAACTTTAACGAATGCAGTAATCGACCCTGTGGAGTTGTTATCGACTGTGACGCGCTTCACTGAAGGGGCTACTGAAAAATAATTTCGACCACTTGTTCGGACCGGGCGATGCCTTCGACAATTTTACCCGACGACAGGTTCTGCACCTTAACCCGTTGATTAATAAGGCCATCAGTCATGGCTTTGCCGGCCATGCGGACGCTCATGCCCCCTAAATCGGCCACCAGGGTCACGGATTGACCGCGTTGCACCGCCTTCGCGGCCAGTAAATATTGGTTGGTGATGAAGGCACCGCCTGAAATCGGCCGGCTGGCGGTCAGTCCGACCGCAATGCTGGGGTCGTCCAGGAATCCCGGCGGCAGCTCCGACAGATCGTGTTGCTCCATCCGCAGATCCGCGGCCTTGAGCACGCTGCCGGCCACGATGGCGTGCGCCGCGACCGCGACCGAAGACATGCCGATGATTCTGACCTGCACATAAATATGCCAGGACTTGAGGGTGGGGCAGCGTAGTTCGAGGGTGGCGCGATCCTGCATATGGTGCGCCGACGCAAGGCCGGCCACGACCGGTTGCGCGCAATGCTCTAGTTCAAGATGGGGATCGATCGGGCCGATCAGGAATCGCTGGCGATCGGTGAGCGGAGGAAATTGCCGCTGGGCTTCCGCCTTCGCCAGCGATTCGAGCGTGGGAATGTCCTGCAGATCGGCGGCCGAGACGGCCGCTGCCGCCGGCAGGGCCAGACTCAAGGCCGTACTGAGTACCCAGTGACGATATTTTGGCGCTGTTCGCATGAGTGAAGAAAGTTGCAAGCGGCGTGCCATGGCAGGGACCCGCCTGCCGAGCGCCCGGCGGCCGCCGGCACCGCCGATTGCCGCCGCCCGGCCGCCCCCGGCAAGTTCTTGCCGCCTGCAACGCCCCGGCAGCCCGGTTTTTAGGCCGCTGATCCGCTGCTGATCCGCGCCGCGCGCCCCGCACGGCAGATTTCCCGGCTCGGCGAGGGTTGGCACAGCTCTTGCTTTAGCTACCCCCAAGGAGACTATTCGCATGTTCGACAACATTTTCGGCATTCATGAGCAGGCGCTGCTGTTGCACGGGCAGCGGATCGGCGTACTGGCCACGAACCTTGCCAATGCGGACACGCCCAACTATAAGGCGCGCGACATCGATTTCAGTGAAGTACTGGCGCATTCCGATGGTGCGCCGCTGCCCATGAGCGTGACTCAGGCATCCCACATCTCCTTCAACGACAGTGAGCTGTCGGCCGGCCAACTCAAATACCGCAATCCGTACCAGGCTTCGCTCGACGGCAACACCGTGGAAATGCCGGTGGAACAGGCGGCCTTTTCGGAAAACAACGTCCGATACCAAGCCAGCCTGACTTTCATCAATCAGAAGATAGCGGAGCTGCAACTCGCCATTGCCGGCCAGTAGCGTTCGAGGAAACCACCCATGTCCTTATTCCAAGTTTTCAATGTCGCCGGCAGTGCGCTGAACGCGCAGACCATCCGGCTCAACACCACGGCCAGCAATCTGGCCAACGCCGAAAGTGTGAGCGGCGATGCCACCAAGGTGTATCGCGCGCGTCATCCGGTGTTCCAGGCCATGATGGATCCGTCGTCCGACGAATTCGACGGCCAGGATGCCGCCATGGGTGTGCGGGTGCTTGGCGTGGTCGAGAGCACCACGCCGCCGCAGATGCGCTACCAGCCGGACAACCCGCTGTCGAACAAGGACGGCTACCTCTTCTCGTCGAACGTCAATTCGATCGAGGAAATGACCAACATGATTTCGGCGAACCGCTCGTTCGCCACCAATATCGAAGCCATCAACACGGCGCGCGATTTACTTCTCAAAACCATTTCGATGGGGCACTAGGAATACATCATGATTATCAATGGAACGCATGCCGCCGGCACGACCGGCACGGGTACCGGCACCGGCACCGGCGCGGGCTCGGTGGGCGGCACCGGCTCATCGAGCGGCACCGGCACGGATTCTTCCTCCGGTTCGGGGTCGGTCACCGGCGCCGCCACCTTGGGAGGAACCGATTTCCTCACGCTGATGCTGGCGCAGTTGAAGAATCAGGATCCGACCAGCCCGGTCGACAGCAATACATTCTTGAATCAGCTGGCGCAGCTCAGCGAAGTGCAGGGCATCAGCACGCTGAACTCCTCGTTCAGCACGCTCTCCAGCTCGCTCACCTCGAGCCAGGCCCTGCAGGCATCCTCGTTGCTGGGTCACCAGGCGCTGGTCAACAGCGGCACGGCTTCCCTGGCCGCGAACGGCACCATCAGCGGCGCCGTCAATGTCCCCCAGACCACCTCGCAAGTGTTGCTCACCGTGAGCGATGCCAGCGGCGCCCTGGTGCGGCAGATCAATTTGGGCGCGCAGTCGGCGGGGCTCACCAGCTTCTCCTGGGACGGCAAGGAGGGCGACGGCTCACAGGCTCCCGCAGGGACTTACACATTGAGCGCGCAGTACGCGGGCGCAACCTCCGGCGGCACGGCCGCAACCACGCTGGTCAACGGCACGGTGGAGAGCGTCAGCATGGGCGCGGGATCAACCGGACTTACCTTGAACGTCAGCGGTCTCGGCAGCGTGCCGTTCAGCAGCGTTCAGCAGATTTCAAACTAATTAGCAGCAGCAGGAGCTTTTAAAATGGCGCAATTCAGCATTGCATTATCGGGTTTGACCGCGGCCAGTTCGGATCTGGACGTCACGGCCAACAACGTGGCGAACGCCGACACCATCGGATTCAAGGATTCCAGAGCGGAATTCGCGGACGTGTATTCGGCCGGCGCGGTGAATTTGAACACCTCCGTCGTCGGTCAGGGCGTGCGGCTCACGACCACCGCGCAGCAGTTTACCCAGGGCAACATCTCCTCGACCTCGTCCAACCTGGACTTGGCGATCAGCGGCGACGGCTTCTTCACGCTGCACAGCGCGAACGGCTACGCGTACACCCGCAACGGCCAGTTTGCCGAGGACAAGAGCGGCAACGTGGTGAGCTCCACCGGCGAAGCGCTGCAGGTGTATCCGCCGTTGACCAACGGCGGCTTCAACACCGGCACGCTGACCCCGCTCAATTTGCAGACCGCGCAGAGTGCGCCGCTGGCGACCAGCGCCGGCAACGTGATTCTGAACCTGCCGGCGAACTCGCCGCAGCCGGCCGTCACGCCCTTCGATGCGACCAATTCGCAGACCTACAACCAGTCCACGTCGACCTCGGTGTACGACTCCCTGGGCAACCAGTATTCGGCCACTTTCTATTTCACGCAGACCGCGGTTCCCAATACGTGGAGCGTCAACATGACGGTCAACGGCACGCCGGTCGGCGCGGCGCAGCCTCTCACCTTCTCGAGCACCGGCGCCGTGTCGGCACCGGTGGGCGGCGGCCTGAATTTCAACGGCTTCACGCCCCCCGGCGGCGCGCTGCCGATGAATCTGGCATTCAACTTCGGCGCGACCACACAGTACGGCTCGCAGTTCGGGGTGACCTCGATCACGCAGAACGGCTTCACCACCGGTCAGCTGAGCACCGTTGCGATCGACCCCTCCGGCATCGTATCGGCGGTTTATACCAACGGCCGCACCACGCAGCTCGGCCAGCTCGCGTTGGCAAACTTTCCGAATCCTCAAGGGTTGAAGCAGCTGGGCGACACCAACTGGTCCGAGACCTTCACCTCGGGCAACGTGGTGCAGGGCGCCGCCGCCTCCGCGGGCTTCGGCAGCATTCAGTCGGGCGCGCTGGAAAGCTCCAACGTCGACCTGACGACGCAGCTGGTCAACATGATCACCGCGCAGCGGGCCTTTCAGGCCAACGCGCAGGTCATAACAACGGCCAATCAGCTGTCCCAGACCGTCATCAACATCACGCATTGATCCAACGGCTAACTGAGTAACTGAATCATGGATAGAGGAATGTATGTGGCGATGACCGGCGCGAAGCAGATCATGCAAGCGCAGGCCGTCAACAACCACAACATCGCGAACCTGAGCACGATCGGGTTTCGCGCGGATGCGGTGACGTTCGACAGCGAACCGATCTACGGTCCCGGCTACGCCACGCGGGTGAATGCGGTCGCCGGCGACGCCGGCACCGACTTTTCGAGCGGGGTCATGCAGAGCACCGGCCGGAATCTCGACATTGCCGTCACCGGCAAGGGATTCATCGCGGTGCGCGGCGCCGACGGCACCGAGGGCTATACGCGCGCGGGCGATCTGCGGGTGACGCCGACCGGCGCGGTGACCACGGCCACGGGATTGCCGGTGCTGACCGATTCCGGCCCCCTGGTCATTCCGCCCTCGACCCAGGTCAGCATCGGCAACGACGGCACGGTATCCGTGGTTCCGCAGGGCTCGGCGCCGTTTGCGGTTACGCAAGTCGACCGCATCAAACTGGTGAATCCCAAGACCGCGGATTTGCAAAAGAGCGACGACGGGCTGCTGCGGCTCAAGTCCGGCGTCAAGGCGAAGAGCGACGACAGCGTCTCCATCAGCTCCGGCATGCTGGAGTCGAGCAATGTCAACGCCGCGCAGTCGCTGATCAGCATGATCGAACTGCAGCGGCTGTACGAATTTCAAATCAAGAGCATCAATTCGACCGATTCGAACGAGCAGAGCGCCGAGCGCCTGATGTTGACCTCGTAATTCATCAAGGAAATATCCAATGAACCTCGCACTATGGGCGGCAAAGACCGGTCTCGACGCGCAAAACACGCGCATGGCCGTGATCGCCAACAACCTGGCCAACACCAGCACCACCGGCTTCAAGGCGGGCCGCGCCGCGTTCCAAGACCTGATGTACCAAAACATCCGGCAAGTCGGCGCACAGAGCACGCAAAACACGCAGTACACCACCGGCCTGACGCTCGGCACGGGCGTGCGCATCGCCGCCACGGAAAAAGACTACACCCAGGGCAGCGTGCTGCAGACCAGCGGCAGCTTGGACATGTCGGTCAACGGCCGCGGCTTTCTGCAGATCACCATGCCCGACGGCAGCATCGCCTATACCCGGGACGGATCCTTCACCTTGGACAACCAGGGCAACGTCGTCACCGCGTCGGGCTATCCGCTGCAGCCGGCGATCAACATTCCCGCGGGCACTCAGTCAGTCACCATCGGCAACGACGGCGTCGTCACGGTCACCACGGCGAGCAACACCAAGGGCACGCAGGTGGGCCAGATCCAGTTGGCGGACTTCATCAACACGGAAGGCTTGCAGCCCACCGGCAACAACTTGCTGGTCGAGTCCGCGGCCAGCGGCTCGCCGCAGGTCGGCACCGCGGGCACCAACGGCCTCGGCACTCTGCAGCAGGGCGCGCTCGAGACGTCGAACGTGAATTCGGTCACCGAGCTCGTTTCCATGATCGAATGCCAGCGCTCCTATGAAATGAATTCCAAGGCCATCAGCACCACCGACCAGATGCTGCAGTACCTGACGACCAACTTGTCATGATGCAGCACTACGGATCGGCGGCGCGTTTGGCTTTGCTGGGAATATTGGTTTGCGGCTTGCTGCCGGGGTGCGGCCTGCTGCCGCAGAAACCGCGCAAAGCGGATCCGGTGGTGGCGCGCGTGCTGCCGCCGCCCACGCCGCGCACGGACGGCGCCATTTACCAGGCCGGTCAGCAAATGGAACTGTTCGCCGATCTGAAGGCGCGCCGCGTCGGCGACGTGCTGACGATTCGCCTGACGGAATCGACCAATGCCAGCAAGAGCGCGGTCACCAAGACGGCCAAGACGACCTCGGTGGCCAACACCGGGCCCACCCTCTTCGGCAAGACCATTACGGCGGGAGGCGTGCCGATCTTCACCACCACCATGAACGGCGCCGGCAGTTTCGACGGCGAGGGGTCGAGCACCCAGGGCAACAGCCTGGCGGGCAGCTTGACGGTGACCGTGATGGAAGTTCAATCCAACGGCAATCTGGTGATTCAGGGAGACAAGACCTTGAAACTCAATCAGGGCGACGAATACGTCCACGTGTCGGGAGTGGTGCGCCGGGCCGACATCGCGACCGACAACACCGTCACCTCCGACAAGGTGGCCGACGCCCATATCAGCTACTCTGGCCGAGGCGTGATCGACAGCTCCAACCGCATGGGTTGGCTGGCGCGGTTCTTCAACTCCGGCTACGCGCCCTACTAACCATGCGCACCTTCATTAAAATACTGTTTTTGTCCCTGCCGCTGCTGCTGAGCGCACCGTTTGCCAGCGCTGAACGCATCAAGGACATGGCGCAGATACAGGGCGTGCGCACCAATCAGCTGGTCGGGTACGGGCTGGTCGTGGGTCTCGACGGCACCGGCGATCAGACCAGCCAAGCGCCCTTCACGGTACAGTCCCTCAACAACATGTTGGCGCAGCTCGGCGTCACGATCCCGCCGAACGTCACTCCGCAGCTGAAGAACGTCGCGGCGGTCGCGGTGCATGCGGTGCTGCCGGCGTTCATCAAGCCCGGGCAGACCATCGACATCACGGTCAACTCCATCGCCAACGCCAAAAGCCTGCGCGGCGGATCGCTGCTGGTCACGCCGCTGCACGGCCTCGATGGACAGATCTACGCCATCGCCCAAGGCAATCTCATCGTCAGCGGCTTCGGCGTCGAAGGCACGGACGGGTCGAAGCTCACCGTGAACGTGCCGAGCTCGGGCCGCATTCCGAACGGCGCCACGGTCGAACGCGCCGTGCCCTCGCAGCTCGCGCAGGGCGACTTCATCATTCTCAATCTGAATGATCCGGACTTCACCACCGCGACGCGCCTGGTCGCCAGCGTCAACAAGGGAATGGGCGACGATATCGCCACGGTCTTGGACGGCGCATCGATACGGGTACGCGCACCCCTCGACATCAATCAGCGCGTGTCCTTCCTATCGATGGTCGAGAATCTGCAGGTGGAACCCGGCATGGCGTCGGCCAAGGTGATCATCAACTCGCGCACCGGCACGGTGGTCATCAGCAGCAATGTCATCGTCAGCCCGGCCGCGGTGTCGCACGGTTCGCTGTCGGTCAGCATCAAAGAAGAGCAGACGGTGAGCCAGCCGTCGCCGTTTTCCAAGGTGGGCCAGACCGTGGTGGTCAACAACTCGACCATCAAAGTGGATCAAGGATCGAATCGCATGTTCTTGTTCAAGCCGGGCGTCGAGCTCGAGCAGATTGTACGCGCCATCAACGATGTCGGAGCGGCTCCCGGCGATCTGGTGGCCATCCTCGAAGCACTCAGGGAGGCTGGTGCGCTGCAGGCTGAGCTCATCGTGATATAAATGAATACCACGTTGCCCCTCACCAATGTAATGCCCTCGATGGGTTCCGCGCCGGCGGACACCTCGTCGGCCACCACGTACACCGACATCAATGGATTGGAGTCCCTGAAGAAGGACCCCAATTCGCCGCAGGCGATCAGCGCGGTGGCCCAACAAGTCGAGGCGATGTTCCTGCAAATGATGCTGAAAAGCATGCGCGATGCCAGCAGCAGCAATGACCCCGACAGCAACGAAATGAGCATGTACCAGGACATGTTCGACAAGCAGGTGGCGCTCACCATCAGCAAACACCAGGATTTGGGGATCGGCGCGATGTTGAAGCGCCAGCTGTCGGGCGCCGCCAAGGCCGCCGCACCGGCCGCACCGGCCACGCCCAAGCCTGCTGTTTCGGCCGCGGCGTCGGGCGCCGCTCCGGCCGTAGCGCCGTCGCCGGAGGAGTTCGTCAATCAAGTCATGCCCATCATCCGCCGCGCAGCGTCCGCTCTGGGACTCAATCCACTGGGTCTGGTGGCGCAGGCGGCGCTGGAGACCGGCTGGGGCCAACGGATGGCGCACACCGCCGACGGCACGCCCAGCTTCAATATGTTCGGCATCAAAGCAGGCGATACCTGGGCCGGCAAGCGCGCCACCGCGGATACGGTGGAGTTCAGCAACGGCGTGGCGACGCCGCGGCGCACGGCGTTTCGCGCCTACGGTTCCATCGAGGAAAGCGTCAATGATTTTGCGGCGCTGCTGAAGAATTCTCCCCGCTACCGCGAGGCGATGGCGGCCGGCAACGACCCCCAGGCCTATATCGACAGCATCGGCAAGTCGGGCTATGCGACCGATCCTGACTACGCGAATAAGTTAAATCAGATCCTGAACGGCGGCGCGCTGCGCGCGGCGCTCAACTCTCGCACTGCAGCATTATAGAAATGTTGATTGATGCCGATAGTGCGGGAGTTGAGTGAGTCCTACGCCTGCCTAGGGTGGAGAAGAATCTTGTCAGATATTTTTGGAATCAGCGTTTCAGCCCTGCAGGCGTTTCAGGCCGCGATCAACGTCACGAGCAATAACGTCGCCAACGCCAGCACGCCGGGCTATGACCGGGAGCGCGTCAATCTCACCGAAGGCGCACCGCAATCCAATGGCGTCGCCAGCGTCGGCAGCGGTGTGGTCGTGTCCGGAATCAGCCGCTCCTACAGCCAGGCAGCCGCCAATCAGCTGAATACCTCACAGAGCGCTCTCGGCCAACTGACGGCGCTGCAGAATTACTCCACGCAAATCGACAATCTGTTCGGCACCACTATCGGCGGTTTGAGCACCTCGCTGCAGAGTTTCTACAACTCGTTTTCCGATGTAGCGAATGCGCCGACCTCGACTGCCTCGCGCCAAGCGCTGCTCGGCCAGGCGCAAAGCGTAGCAAGCAGCTTCCAGAACGCAAGCTCCGAACTCAACGGCTTGAATACCGATGTGAACTCACGCATCTCCGCGGACGTCACACAGATCAATTCCATTACCAGCGCGATTTCGACGTTGAATAATCAGATCGTCGTGGGCACTGCACAAAATGGCGGACAGGCGCCCAATGAATTGGTCGACCAGCGAGATCAATTGGTTTCCAACCTGTCACAATTGGTCGGTATTACCACTACGACGGATAGCAACGGTGCCCTGAACGTTTTCGTCGGCAACGGGCAGGCGCTGGTGCTGCAGGGGCAGACCACCGCGTTGACCACCGTACCCAATCAATTCAACGCGTCGCAATTGGAAATTTCGACGAGCGCGTTGAACGGCAACAATATCAGCGGCAGCATCACCTCCGGGGACTTGGGCGGGTTACTGGCGGCGCGCACCGAAGTGATCAACCCCGCGCTGAATCAACTGGGTCAAGTCGCGACTGCTTTGAGCCAGACCGTCAATTCGCAACAGGCTGACGGCTTGGATTTGAACGGGCAGTTCGGCGCCGCGATATTCTCGGTGGGCACACCGCAGACGACGGCCTCTTCTCAGAATACCGACGCAACGACGGCCGGCGTCTCAGTGACCAATGTCGGCGCGCTGACCACGGACAGCTATGTTCTGTCGTATCGCGCGGGCGCTTATTCGCTGACCCGTGCCAGCGACGGCAATAATGTACCAGTGACCGGGGCCGGCACGGCCGGCAATCCGCTGACCGCCGATGGCATTTCGATCGTCTTGTCGGGAACGCCTGCCGCGGGTGATGAGTTTCTGATTCAGCCCACCGCGACGGCGGCCGCATCGCTCAAAGTCGTGTTGACCGATCCTTCGAAAATCGCCGCCGCCGGTGCGGTGCAGGCATCGGCCTCCAACACCAACACCGGTGCGTCCATCATCAGCGGCGGGACCACGCTCGATCCGACGAATCCGAATTTGCTCACTCCCGCGACCATCACTTTCTCCAACGCAACCACGTACTCGATCAATGGCGGCGCCAGCCAGACCTACACCGATGGCGGAAATATCGATTTCAATGGCTGGGAAGTGCAGATCAGCGGCGCACCTGCCGGCGGCGACGTGTTCACGGTGAAGAGCAATGCCGGCGCCACCGGCGATAACCGCAACGCCCTGGCGGGCGCCAGTGCGCAATCCGTGGGCGTACTCGCCAACGGCACGGCCACCATCACCGGTGCGGTGAGCGCGCTGATCACGGGTCTCGGCAGCCAGGCGCAGCAGATCAATACGGCTCAGGCGGCGCAGGCGGCGGTCAACAGCCAGGCATTGGGCAGCGTGCAGTCGGTCACCGGGGTCAATCTCGATGAAGAAGCCGCCAACCTGCTGCAGTGGCAGCAAGCCTATCAGGCTGCGGCGCAGGCGCTGGTGATTGGCAACAGCTTGTTTACCACATTGATCAATTCGGTGAACGGAACGTTCAGCTAGGAACCCGCCATGCGTGTAACACAGAATTCCAATCAGACGTTGTTCCTGGCGGCGATACAGACACTGGAGTCCAATCTGTCGCAGACGCAAAACCAGATTACGACCAACAAGTCGTTCACGACTGCTTCGCAGAACCCCACGGCCGCGGGCGCCGTGAACAATTACAATCAGGCCTTGGCGCAGAGTCAGCAGTACGACACGAACGCCAACAGCGCTCAGACGCGATTGAGCACCGAGGACAGCACGCTGTCTCAAGTCCAGACGCAACTGCAAAGTCTGCGCGACCTCGCGCTCGAGGCGAATAATTCGACCCTCTCCAGCCAAGACCGTGCGGCGATCGCAACGCAGGCGACGCAAATTCAAAACAGTCTCCTGGCGCTCGCCAATACCCAGGACGGAAACGGCGAATATCTGTTCGGCGGCTTTGCCACTCAAAGCCAGCCGTATTCCTTGAGTGCCACGGGGGCCACGTACAACGGTGACCAGGGTCAGCGGCAGGTGCAAATCGCCGCGGGCCAGACCATCGCCGACAGCGATAACGGCAATGCGGTTTTCGAGCAGATCAAGACCGGTAACGGCACCTTCGTCGCCTCTGCCGCGTCGGGCAATACCGGAACCGGTGTGTTGGGCGTTACCACCGTATCCGACGGCGCTCAATACGCTGTGGGCAACGGTATCTATTCCATCAACTTCACGGCACCCGGCACTTACGAAGTTCGCGATTCTACCAATGCGTTGATCAGCACGGGTTCGTACACTGACGGCGCTACGATTGCCTTTGCCGGGGTGCAGGTGACGCTGAGCGGCCAGCCTGGGGCGGGCGATTCGTTCGCCGTTGCACCCAGCGGCAATCAAAGCGTGTTTACCACCGTGCAAAATCTGGTCTCGGCGCTGCAACCCGGCGCGAATACCTCGCAAAGCACAGCGCAGCTGAACAATTCGATCGCGGGCGCGCTCAACAACATCGATCAGGCGCTCGATAACATGTCGAATGTCCGCGCCGGCGTCGGCGGGCGGCTCAACTCCATTACGACGCAGCAGTCAGTGTCGGGCAGCCAGCAAATCCAGCTGCAATCGAACATCTCGACCTTGCAGAGTCTGGATTACGCCGGCGCCATCACGACGCTGACCCAGCAAAATACGACCCTGAGCGCGGCCTTGCAGGCGTTCTCGTTGACCCAGGGGCTGTCGCTTTTCAAATATCTCTAGTGGTGGTGGCCGCCGGCGCCGTGCACATGGCCGTGTTCGAGTTCCTCAGCGGTGGCCTCGCGCACGCTCACGATCTCGACGTCGAAGTTCAGGGTCTTGTCGGCCAGAGGGTGATTGCCATCGAGCGTCACCATGTCGCCTACCAGCCCGGTCACCGTGAATACACGCATCCCGTCGGGCGTCTGCCCCTGAAATTGCATGCCTTTTTTGACCTCGCCCGAGCCTTGCAGCGAGCGCTTCGGCACGCGCTGAATCAGGGCCGCATCGTGCACACCGTACGCCTCGGCGGGCGCCACGGACACGACAACGGTATCGCCGTCCTGCTTGCCCTCGAGGGCCTTCTCCAAGCCGGCCACCAGATTGCCGTGGCCCTGGATGTAGGCCAGCGGTTCGCCGCCGGCGGAGCTGTCGATGACGGCTCCCTGGTCGTCCTTGAGGGTGTAGTGAATGAGTACGACTCGGTCTGCAGCGATTTGCACGTTTGAATCTCCACCAATGTTGGGCGCGCGCGAAAAGCCCGCAAGCTTACACAAACCGGGCTAATTGCGCCTCGAGATCGTAGGCGCCGGCCGCCGTAATCTGCACCTGGGCAAATGACCCCACGGTCAAGCCCTTGGCGCCGTGAATTCTGACGGTGCCGTCGATTTCAGGGGCATCACTGGCGGACCGCGCAACGGCGATCTCGCCCTCCATGCGGTCGATGAGGACTTGCATTGTGCGACCCACCTTTTGGGCAAGGCGGGCGGCGCTGATCTGCGCCGAGAGTTCCATGAACCGGGCGCGCCGCTCTGCTTTTACCTCATCGGGCACCGCGGTCTGCGGCAGCGCATTGGCTGCCGCACCTTCCACCGGCGAGTACTCGAAGCAGCCCACCCGATCGAGCTGCGCCACGCGCAGCCAATCGAGCAATTCCACGAAGTCTTGCTCGGTTTCACCGGGGAAACCCACGATAAACGTACTGCGAATCGTGATATCGGGCGCGACGCGCCGCCAGGCGGCAATTCGCTCCAATGTGTTGGTCGAAGCCGCCGGCCGCTTCATCAGTTTGAGAATACGGGCGCTGGCGTGCTGAAACGGAATGTCGAGATAGGGCAGCACCCGGCCGTCCGCCATCAGTTCGATGACCTGATCGACGTGAGGGTAGGGGTAGACATAATGCAGGCGGACCCATGCACCCAGCTCGCCCAACGCTTCGCATAAGTCGTAGAAGCGGGCCCGGCGCTCTATGTTGCGCCACGGCTGCGCGGCATATTTGAGATCGACGCCGTAGGCACTGGTGTCCTGGGAGATGACCAGAATCTCCTTGACCCCGGCGCGCACCAGTTGCTCCGCTTCCCGCAGCACTTCGCCGATTGGCCGGCTGACGAGGTCGCCGCGCATGGAGGGAATGATGCAGAAGCTACAGCGATGATTGCAGCCTTCGGAAATCTTGAGATACGCGTAGTGACGGGGTGTGAGCCTGACGCCTTGCGCGGGAACGAGATCGAGAAACGGTTCGTGCTGCGGCGGCAAGTACTCGTGCACCGAAGCCACGACCTCTTCGTAGCGCTGTGGTCCTGTGATTTTCAGCACCTGCGGATGTCTGTCGAGGATCTTTTGTGGATGGGCCCCGAGACAGCCGGTCACGATCACTTTGCCGTTCTCGGCCAAGGCTTCGCCGATCGCATCCAGCGACTCGTCGACTGCGGCGTCGATGAAGCCGCAGGTGTTGACCACGACCAGGTCGGCCGCACCATAGCTGGCGGCGACTTCATACCCTTCGGCGCGCAGGCGCGTGAGTATGCGTTCGGAATCGACCAGTGCTTTGGGGCAGCCCAGGCTGACAAAGCCCACTTTAGGGCTTCTGCGATTGACGGTTTTCAAGCTATTCAGAATGGTGGCGGGTTGACCACAAATTGTACTCCAATATTGCCCGTTCCCGCCGACAAGGGGGGTATTGGGCCCTAAACGGCCCTGGCGGGCGGCCGCCTGCGCGGCAGTCAAACAGGTTTCGCCAATTCTGCGACATGGCGCAAGAAAAACGTACTGCAGTCGGCGGTGCCCGCTCAAGAACGGCGGCGGCGGACCGATAAAGACTTTGAATGTGGTCACCGGTCCGCCCGAGGTGGGTGAAGTGAACACAAGCAGTAGGGCCTAAGAGGGCCGGTGGATTAACTTTCAGGAGTTCATTTATGTCACTTACACTTAATACGAATATCGATTCGCTGAATGCGCAACGCAATTTGACGACTTCGCAGTCGTCGTTGTCGACGTCATTGCAGCGCCTGTCCTCGGGCTTGCGCATCAACAGCGCGGCCGACGACGCGGCGGGTCTCGCGATCAGCAGCCAATTCACCACGCAGATCAACGGTACGAATCAGGCTGTGCAGAACGCGAACGATGCCATCTCCGAGACACAGACTGCCGGCGGTGCGCTCGCGACGCTGACCGACAACCTGCAGAGCATCCGCACTTTGGCTGTTGAATCCGCCAACGGCTCGAACAGTGCCGCCGATCGTGCAGCGCTCGACCAAGAAGTGCAGCAGCAGATTTCCGAAATCACTCGTATCGCCTCGCAGACGTCGTTCAATGGCTTGAACGTTCTCGACGGCAGCAGCGGCGTGACCACTTATCAGGTCGGCGCCAACGTCGGCAACACCATTTCCATCAATTTGTCGCAGGGTGTGCGCGCCGATCAGATCGGGCAGTATGCGAGCACCACCAACCTCGTCACGGGTGCGCTCGCCACCGGCGATCTGTCCTTGCAGGTCGGCAATGGTCCGGTCGTGGCCGTGGCAGCCAGCGTCGCCGGCACCGGCAATGCGGGCCAGACGGCAGGATCCGCGTATGCAGTGGCGCAGGCCATCAATTCCGCGGGCGTGACCGGCTTGACCGCCACCGCCTCGACCTCGACAGCGTCTGCAGCGTTCGCCACGGTTACCGGCACCGCCGTCGGTGATTCATATTCGCTCTCCATCAACGGCGTCGATATCTTTGGCTCGACGGGCGTCGCCCTGGGCGTGGGCGGCACCGTGACGCAAAGCAATGTACAGACCGCCGTCAATGCGGTATCGAACCAGACGGGTGTCATCGCCTCGGCCGACAGCAGCGGCAACCTGGTGCTCACGGCATCGGATGGCAGCGACATCACCGCGGTGCAGGTCATCGGCGGTGCGGCAACGGGCGCGGGCGCCGGTGCGGGCACGTTGGCAGCGACCGTGGGTAACCTCACCGTTTCTGCGGCCTCGGCCATCACGGTCGCGGGCGCGACGCCTGGCAACGCGGGTTTGACCGCGGGCACGATTGCTGCGAGCACGGGCTTGCTGTCGACCCAGAACGTGTTGACGACGGACGGTGCAAACTCGACCATCCACTCGATCGACTCGGCCTTGGCCACGGTCAGTCAGTTCCAAAGCCAGCTGGGCGCCATCCAGAACCGCTTCACGTCGACGGTCAGCAACCTTCAGGCGACGAGCCAGAACCTGACCGCTTCGCGCAGCACCATTCAGGATGCCGACTTCGCGGCCGAAACGGCCAATTTGACCAAGTCTCAAGTGTTGCAGCAGGCGGGTATCTCGGTTTTGGCCCAGGCCAACCAAGAGCCGCAATTGATTCTCAAGCTTTTGCAGTAACAGTCGATAGTAGAAATAGTTTGATGTGATAGTGCTGCCCGGACGTGCAAACGCCCGGGCAGCAGTCGCACGGAGCGACCTTTAAGAGGAAGGAGTATCGCCTAGCGGATGTAGTTTCTTGGATCAATGTAGGTGTCAACATGGCAAGCGACGGCAATCCGGTCAAGATACCGGCGGCGAGCCTAGTGCACGGAAGTCAGGCGCAGTTACCGGTTTCGACCAAAGAACGCAGCGGCAACAGTTTGCCGCCCCGCGGCAAGACGACGTCCGAGCCGGCCGCGCGAGCGGCTGCCGAGGTGAGCGGCGCGGCCTCCCTGGAGGCCCTCGTGGCGCAGCTCAATAAACATCTGAACGATTCGGGCCGGCCTGATCAGTATCGGGTGGATCCGAGTTCGGGCAACAAGGTGATCCAACAGATCAATCCGGCGACCGGCGACGTCATTGGTCAATTCCTTATCGCAGAATTCCCGGCGCTGGCACGCAGCGTCGGAGTGTCGGGCGGTGTGCTGATCGATCGCCGCGCGTAGCCGGCTCGGCCAGCGTGATCGGCTGCCGACGGTTGGTACGTCTCTTGCTTAAGTCCTGATTGGTCGTGCCGATATATTGGCCAGTTGGAATCAAGGCGAAGGATCTTCAATGAGCTCCACAGTTTCATCCACAGCCGGTGCGGGCAATTCGGTCATTTCCTCGACCGGTATCGGATCGGGGCTGGACATCACCAGCATCGTGGCGTCGCTGACTACGGCGGCCGGTTTGGCGCAAAACAATCAGCTGGCGGACCGCAAGTCGAGTCTGACGGCCCAGGTGTCGGCCTTCGGTACCTTCAGCAGCGCGCTCGATACCCTGCAAGCGACACTGACGACCCTCGAGAGTCCGAAGGCCTTGTCGGGCCGAACGGCGACGGTGGGTGATGCTGCGATTGCGACGGCTACCGCAACCCCGGATGCCATTCCCGCGCAATATTCACTGACGGTGCAGAATCTCGCCACGGCGGCGAGCCTGTCCTCGAAGCCGCTGCCGGGGGCGAATTCGGCCGTCGGCACCGGTACCTTGACCATCAAGGCCGGCGCAAACTCCGCCAGCATCACCATCGACTCGACCAACAATACCTTGTCCGGCATCGTGGCTGCGATCAATGGAGCGGCCGATAACCCCGGGGTCACGGCCAGCATCCTGACGACCACGGATGGAGCTCGCCTGGTGCTGTCCGGCACGGCCACGGGAGCCGCCAACGCGATTACGGTGACTCAATCGGGAGGCGATGGCGGCCTCGCCACGTTGGTTTACGATCCTGCCAACCCCACGACGACGAAGCTGACCCAAACTCAGGCGCCGCTCGATGCCAATTTTACGGTGAACGGTTTTGCCGCGACCAGTGCCAGCAATCAAGTGACGTCGGTGATCGACGGTGTAACATTGAATTTGCTGACGCCGACTGTCGTCGGGACGCCGACCACCTTGACGGTGGGTACGGACTCCGCGGGGGCCCAAACGTCCATCGGGACCTTTGTCTCGGCGCTCAATGGTTTGATCACGAGCATCCAGAGCCTCACCAGCTACGATCCGACCACGCAAACAGCCGGCCCCCTGCTCGGCAATGCGATTTTGGAGTCGTTCCAAAATCAATTGGCAAAAGTTCTTGATCAAGTGACGTCGGGCAACACAAGCGCGGCGACATCGCTCGCCTCGCTCGGCATCACGGCAAATCCCCAGGGTACTTACGATACGAACTCGACCACGTTGGGCAATGCCCTGACCGCGAATCTGTCGTCGATCACCGGCTTTTTCGGCGGCCCCAACGGGATCGCGACGCAGCTGAATACCCTGATTACTCACTACACCCAGGGGGGTGGGCTGCTCGATTCGATCAATCAGGGTCTGCAGTCGAGCTTGTCGGATGTGGCCAAGCAGCAAACGGCCTTGAATGCGCGGCTGGCGACTTACTCGGCGACGCTGACCCAGGAATACAACGCCATGGACACGGCGGTCGCCCTGCTCAAGCAGACCCAGACCTATCTGACCGCGGAATTCAATCCGAATGCGGGTTCCACGAGCGGCTCATCGGTCAATAGCTCCCTGGGAAGCGGCAACTTGAGCACCGGCGGATAAGTCATGATGTACGGGCAAAATCGAGCGGCGCAGTACCGCGCGGTGCGCAGTCACGGCCTGGTTGCCGACGCAAGTCCCACGCGGCTGGTGCAGATCATGTTTGAACACATTCTGGCGCATCTGGCGACCGCGCGCGGCTCAATGGAGCGCATTCGGGACAATCGGCCCCTCAACGATGTGATCGCAAAGGGGAAGGCAATCGCCAAGGCGATCGGGTTGATCGGCCAGCTGAACGGAACTCTGGACATGGAGCGGGGCGGCGAGGTGGCGCAGAATTTGCGCGCATTGTACGTATATATGTTGAGCCGGTTGACGCTCGCCAACGCCGTCAATGACCCGCGGATCGCCGCCGAGGTCGCGGACCTGGTCGCCGAGATCAAGACCGGTTGGGATCAAATCGTCGCGGGCCCCAAATGAGCCGCAAGCCGCGTCCGGCACTCGAACTCGCGGTACAGCTATCGCAACAATTGCTCGCCGCGGCCGATCAATCCGACCTGGCGGCGCTGGCACGGCTCGACGCGGAACGCTTGCGGCTGCTACAGTCGGTGCGGCTCGAGCGCAGCAATTTGAGCGACGTCGATCGATCGGCATTGCAGACCGTCGCGGAATTGAACGATCGGGCGATCGGCTTGATGGAACATCATCGGCGCATCACCGAGCGGGCGTTGGACTTGGCCGCGGTCGGCCGCCGCGCGGTGGCTGCTTACTCCACGACCCGGCCGCAACGCTAGCCGCATCGATCAAGGCGGGGGGATGCCAGAGTCATTTCTCGGCGAAGGGCTGATATTCGAGGAAGCGCTTCCCATCCTGTGGACGGCGGGCGCACTCGCGGACGGGCTGGCGCTGGCGCGCTTGAACGCCGACAACCACCAACTGCTGGGCGCCGAATCCTCGCTGGACGAAATTCGGGTGCACGAGGCGCTCAAGGATGAATCGCCCGCGCTGGTGCATGAGCTGCAGCGGCTCGAGTACAAGGTCAATATCCTGCTGCGGCTCACCGCGGAACTGGCGCTGCGCAACAGCGGATTGCCGCCGGCGCAACGGGTCAGACTGACCTCCCACGCTCTGGAATGGTTCGGGGGCGACAGCCCCGCCGTGGGGGACAGTGGTGTGCTGGCGGTGTACGTCAATTCGGCGCTGCCGCAGCCGGTGAAAATTCCCTGTGTGGTGGCCGGCGAGCGCGTTGAAGACCAGGTGCGCGTCGCGCAAATGCGCTTCAACGGTCTGAGCGAGGCCGTGGTCGAGCAGATCGAAAAACTAATTTTTCGTCATCACCGGCGCCTCGTCGCGGGCGCTCGGCTCGCGCACAATTAGCGCGGGCAATAGCAAATCACCGCAGCCGTTTTGCGAGATCCCCTTACATGGGTTACGGGGATTAGCCAAGTTCTTTTCTCACAACCTCATCAGTTAGTATGTGGCTCCTCACGACATACATTGTGATATGTCAAAGGGTTAGACGCAAACGTTAAGACGGAACACGAGAAGTGTGCACTCCGTCACACTTTTTAACGGGAAGGAGCCCCGAATAGTGGCCGACGCCAAAGTAATTGTGATTGAACCCTCAGATTTGGAGGCGCAAACCCTGCAGACATTGTTGCGCTTTTTGGATTTGGAGCCGGTCCATGTGCGCAATTTGGCGGAGCTGCGCCAATTGTCGCGCAGCGGCTCGCAGGATTACCTGGCCGTCATCGCCGGCAAGGAGACGGTTGCCGGCGCCGGCGCCGAGTTCGTCGCCCAGATGCGCGCCATGCCGCAACCCTTGCCGGTCATTTTCCTGAGCAACGATGGGTTGCCGAAAATCGCCGAGAGCAGCAGCGACCTGACGTGGTTCCATCTGGAGCTGCCGGTCAAACAGCGCCGGCTGTCGTCCGTCTTGAATCAGGCGGAGAGCGTGCGCAACGGACACCCCACGCAACCGGGCACCCACCGCTTCCGGCCGAGCGGCACGTCGCGTCCGATGCGCGCGGTGCACCGGCTCATCGAGCAAGTCGCGCCCTTCGATACCAATGTGCTGATTCTCGGCGAGTCCGGCACCGGCAAGGAAATGGTGGCGCGTCACATTCACGAGCTGTCGGGCCGGGCGGGGCATCCCTTCGTACCGGTGAATTGCGGCGCGATTCCCGCCGATCTTCTGGAAAGCGAATTATTCGGCCACGAAAAGGGCGCCTTCACCGGCGCGCTGTCCACGCGCATGGGGCGCTTCGAGTTTGCCGAAGGCGGCACGCTGTTCCTGGACGAAATCGGCGATATGTCGCTGCAAATGCAGGTCAAGTTGCTGCGCGTGCTGCAGGAACGGACCTTCGAGCGGGTCGGCAGCAATCGAACCATCCGCTGCAATGTGCGCATCATCGCGGCGACGCATCGCGATTTGGACGCCGCCATCAGCGGCGGACGCTTCCGCGAGGATCTGTACTACCGCCTAAACGTGTTCCCCGTGCAAATGCCGCCCCTGCGCGAACGGCTCGAGGATCTGCCCGTGCTGATCGAGCACCTGGTGCAGCGTCAGGGGCAGCTGGCGGGCCGCCATATCCGCCTGGACAAGGAAGCCATGCATTGCCTGGCGCGCAACCCCTGGCCGGGCAACGTGCGGGAACTCGCCAATCTGCTCGAACGCTTAGCCATACTTTTCCCCGAAACCACCGTGACGGCGGCCGATTTGCCGGAACGCTATCGCAACGTGGGCACGGCCCGTTGGTTCGCCAGCGGCATGCGGCTCGCGCCCATCGCGCCGCCGGCCCTGGTCGACGTGCTGCTCGAGGGGGGGGGCCTGGATTCCATGGGCGCGGTGCCGTTGGCCTCGATGGGTGCGGACGCCGACAATGACGATGAGGGCATGGACGACGAGGACGCCGAAGATGGCGCCGTAGAGCCGTCGTTCGCGATGGCGGAGGGACGCAATGGATTCGTCCTGCCGCGCGGCGGGATCGACTTGAAGGATCACCTGTCGGCGATCGAACTCGGACTGATCCGCAAAGCGCTGGAAGAATCGCACGGCACGGTGGCCGGGGCGGCTCGTCTGCTACGCATGCGGCGCACCACTCTCGTCGAGAAGCTGCGCAAATACCGTCTGAGCGCCTGACAAATTATTGACGCTGGCCTGGAAGGGCGCTTCCGGTTTGGCGTAACTGGTTGATAGAAAGAGAAAATAGCGCCAAGGCACAGAAGTTGCTTTCTTCTTCGGCATGGCAGCCAACAATCTTCAGCTGATCGAAAACCGACGCTCCGAACTGCAGGCGGCCTTCCTCGCCTTCGGTTCGGTGTCGGAGCAACTGTCCGGCGCATTCGACTCGCTGCGCACCCAGGTCGCGGAACTGCGGGTGGAATTGGGCGAGGCGCACGCCGGCAAGGAGCATCTGGCGGCGCGCTTGTCGGCGCTGATCAACGGCCTGCCGGGCGGCGTGCTGGTACTCGACTCCGCCGGCGACATTCAGGAATGCAACCCCGTGGCGCGCGAATTGCTGGGCGAGCCGCTGCTGTCGCAGCCCTTCGCGGCCGCCTTGACGCGCGCTGCGGCGAGCGCCGGCAGCGGCGTGGGCGAGCACACGGAGCTGCGCAGCGGCCGATTCATCAACATTTCACGGCGTGAATTACCGAGCGGCGGCGAAGTGGTGCTGCTGACCGATGTGACCGAGGCGCACTTGATGCAGGTGTTCCTGACGCGCCAACAGCGGCTGCTGACCCTGGGAGAATTGGCGGCGGGACTCGCGCACCAGATCCGCACGCCGCTGGCCGCGGCGCTGCTGTACGCCTCGCAAATGGCGCTGCCGGGGCGCAGCCCACAGGATCTGGCGCGCTGCGCCGAACGCACCGTCGGCAGCCTCAAACAGCTGGATAAGCTGGTCAACGATATGCTGGCGTTCACGCACGGCGGTGCGGCGCGCGAAGCCGTCAGCGTGAGTGCGCTGCTGGAGCAGGTGGCGCAGTGGCTGCGGCCGGCCTTGCGGCAAGGAATCCGCCTCACCATACGCACCCAGGCTCCGGATCTCATGGTGCGCGCCAACGCGCCGTCGCTGGTGTCCGCGGTGTTGAATCTGGCCACCAATGCGCTGCAGGCGGCGGCGGCGGACCTCGATCTTACTCTGCTGGCGCGGCGGGCCGCGGACGGACGCGCGCAGATCGTGGTCAGCGACAATGGTCCCGGTGTGCCGGCGCACATTCGCGCGCGGATTTTCGAACCGTTTTTCACCACCCGCGCGCGCGGCAACGGCATCGGGCTTGCCATCGTCAAGTCCGTGGTCGAGGCGCACAAGGGCAGCGTTTCTCTCGCGGAGAACGCCGACGGCGCCCCCAAGGGCGCCACTTTCATCATCGATTTGCCGGAACACAGCATCGCTTTACCGGCGGAGAAAAGTGCATGAGTAATTTGAACGAATCGGTCTTGGTGGTCGAAGACGATGCCGCGCTGCGCGAAGCATTGGTCGATACACTGCGGGCCGCCGATCTGTCGGTGCTGTCGGCAGCGGATGCCGCCGGCGCCCTGGCGCTGCTGCAGAGCGAAGAGATCGCTCTGGTGATCTCGGATGTGCAGATGCCCGGCCCCAACGGCTACCAGCTGCTGTCCTCGATCAAACGGCAAAGGCCTGATCTGCCGGTGGTGCTGATGACGGCGTACGGCACCGTCGCCCAAGCCGTGGCGGCGATGCGCGAGGGCGCGACCGATTACATCGTCAAGCCCTTCGACGCCCAGGCACTGATCGACATGGCGCGGCGCCAGCTGGCGTTGCGGGTGGCGCCGAATGAGCTGGTGGCGGTCGATCCGGAGTCCAAGCGCCTGGTTGCCTTGGCGCGCAAGATCGCGGAAAGCGAGGCCACGGTGCTCATCACCGGCGAAAGCGGCACGGGCAAGGAAGTCTACGCGCGCTTCATCCGCGACCATTCGGTGCGCGCCGCCGCGCCGTACATCGCCATCAATTGCGCCGCGATCCCGGACAACATGCTCGAGGCCACCTTGTTCGGCTATGAGAAGGGCGCCTTCACGGGCGCGCTGGGCTCGCACGCCGGCAAATTCGAACAGGCTCAGGGCGGCACCTTGCTGCTCGACGAAATTTCAGAAATGGACTTAGGATTGCAGGCGAAGATCCTGCGCGTTCTGCAGGAGCGCGAAGTCGAGCGCCTCGGCAGCAGCCGCACCATCAGTCTCAATGTGCGGGTGCTGGCGACGTCGAACCGGGATCTGCCCGAAGAAGTGCGTGCCGGGCGTTTTCGCGCCGATCTTTTCTACCGTCTCAACGTGTTGTCGCTGCGGCTGCCGCCGTTGCGCGAGCGTTTCGGCGACATCCTGCCGCTGGCGCGCCGCGCCATTCAGGCTTGCGCACGCGGCGGACAGGCGGCCTTGAGTCTTTCTTCCGGCGCCGAAAGCAAACTGCTGGGGCATGACTGGCCGGGCAATGCGCGCGAACTGACCAACATCGTGCAGCGCGCCGCATGGCTGGCGTCGGGCGGCGTCATCCACGCGGCGGATTTGGATACCGGCGTCGCCGCGGCGGTAGCCGACGAGGCACAGGCAGGCGTTGAACCGGCAGCCGGTGAACGGGCCGCGCCGCCGCTGCGGGCGCAAGAGGTGGGTCTGGACTACGACCTGAAGGAACGCGAGCGTGAGCTGATACTGGGGACTCTGCGTGTCACGGGAGGCAGCCGCAAGCTGACCGCCGAACGCTTAGGGATCAGTCCGCGCACCCTGCGTCACAAGCTGCAGCAGCTGAAGGCCGCGGGTCACCGCGTGCCGCAAGTGCACGAACACCAATTGGCAGCGGTGTAGACCATGGCCAGCATGCAAATCCAACAAGTGTTGGCGGAAATGCGCTCGCTGCAGGCGCGCGCGTCGGGTGTCGCCGAAACGCCCAGTCTGGCGGCGCAGCCCTCGGACTTCGCCAACCTCATGAAGAATTCGATCGATCAAGTGGCCTCGATGCAGAATCAAGCGACCTCGCTCGCGAACGCCTACGAAGCGGGCGACAAGAGCATTGATCTGACGAAGGTCATGCTGGAAGTTCAAAAGGCGGGGCTGGCCTTTCACGCCATGACCGAAGTGCGAAACAAGCTCGTCGACGCCTATACCCAAGTAATGAATATGTCGGTCTGACGGACCGCGAGGCTTAACCCATGGCTGACATCGTACCCACCCCCGCGCGCGGCATTGCCGACATTCCCGGTCTGAAGCAGGTCGGCTTGCTGGCCGGCGTGGCTGCCGCCGTCGCCGCGGCCATTTGGTTGGTCCTGTGGTCGCAGGGACAGAACTACACCGTGCTGTACGGCCAGCTGTCGGAGCGCGAAAGCGGGCAGGTCATGGATGCGCTGACGGCCGCCGGCATCGAATTCAAACTGAACCCTTCCGGTGCGGTATCGGTGCCGGAATCCAAGGTACAGGAGGCTCGCATCCGCCTGGCGAGTCAGGGCCTGCCGCAAAGCGATGCCATGGGCATCGAGATGATTCAGAAGGATTCCGCGCTCGGCTCCAGTTCCATGATGGAAAGCGCGCGCTACCAGTCGGTGCTCGAGACGGAGCTGGCCCGCACCATCATCAAAGTGCAGGGCGTGCAGTCGGCGCGTGTGCATTTGGCGCTTCCCAAGCCCTCGGTCTTCCTGCGCGATGCCCGCAAGGCCACCGCCTCGGTGATGCTGCAGCTGTACCCCGGCCGGCGCCTCGAACCCGGCCAAGTGGCCGCCATCGTGCATTTGGTGGCCTCGAGCGTGCCGGAACTCGCCGCCACGGATGTGACGCTGGTGGATCAAGCCGGAACCTTGCTCAATTCCCCCGACGAGAACGCCGAGCAGGCGGCGAGCACGCGCCAATTCGGCTACACGCGCAAGCTCGAGGAGAGCTATCAGCAACGCATCATCGAGCTGCTCGAACCCCTGATCGGCGCCGGAAGGGTGCGTGTGACGGTCACGGCCGACATGGACTACACCATCACCGAAGAGACGCGCGAGAACTATGATCCGCAAAAGACCGCGGTGCGCAGTGAACAGACCAGCAACGAACAACGCCGCGGCGGCGACGGCGCGGAAGGCATTCCCGGAGCGCTGAGCAATCAGCCACCGGGCACCTCCGGTGCGCCGGCGATTCCCGGCGCGGCCACCCCGGGAAATCCTGCGCCCGCGGCGGGAACGGCCGCCGCAGGAACGCCCGGCGAGTCGCAAACCACGGCCGCGGCCGCCGGACCCAGCTCGAGTTCCCAACGCAGTACGCGCAATTTCGAGGTCGACCGCACCCTGTCCTATGTGAAGCAGCCCGTGGGCGTGTTGAAACGGCTCAATGTCGGCGTAGTCCTCGACGACTGGCAAAAAGCCGACGCCGACGGCAAGGTCACCACCTCGCCGATGAGCGAGGCCGATATCAAACGTTTCTCGCAACTGGTGCGCGAATCCATCGGCCTGAAGGAGGATCGCGGCGACCAGTTGAACGTGCTCAATCAGGCCTTCAAGAGCAACGCGCCCATCGGGGCCGTCGATGCGCCGCCCTTGTGGGAAACACCCTGGGTCACCCAGTTGGCCAAGCAAATCTTGGGCGCAGTTCTGGTTCTGCTCGTCGCGTTCCTGGTGCTGCGGCCGCTGATGAAATCGCTGACCAGGTCGGCGCCGCGGAACGCCGCGGGCGCCGCCGCGGCCGGCGACATTGACGGCGATCGCATCAGTATTTCGGGCCCGGCCATCAAACTCGCGCCGAGTTTCGAACAGCAGATCGCGGCGGCGCGAACCCTGGTCGGACAGGATCCGCGGCGCGCCGCACAGGTCGTGAAGGATTGGGTGTCCGCGGATGGCTAACAAGCCCGACGATCTTGCCGGAACGCAGCGTGCCGCCATCCTGCTGATGAGCTTGGGTGAGCAGGACGCCGCCAATCTGCTCAAGCAGCTCGACGCTCGCGAGGTCCAGAAATTGGGCATCGCGATGGCGGAGCTCAAGGAAGTATCGCGCGAGCAAATGACCTCGGTGCTCGACAAGTTCATCGGAGTTGCCGATTCAAAGGCGAATATGGCCGGCGGGTCCCAGGACTTCGTGCGGCGGGTGCTGACCCAGGCCGTCGGCAAGCAGAAGGCGGACATGCTGCTGGACCGCGTCACGACGGGCCAGACCGGCCAGGGAATCGAGGCGCTGAAGTGGATGGAGGCGAAGGCTGTGGCGCAAATCATCAGCGGCGAACATCCGCAAATCGCCGCCATCGTGTTGTCGCATCTCGAGCCCGAACAATCCGCGGCCATACTGCCGCTGTTGACCGAGGACATGCGCACCGAAGTCCTGATGCGAATCGCCACATTGAACGAAGTGCCGCAGTCGGCGCTGACGGAGCTCGATCAGCTGGTCGAGAAGCAGGCCAACGCGACGCCCCCGACGACGCTGCGCCGCATCGGCGGCGCGCGCACGGTGGCCAATATCCTGAACGCCATGGAGCGCGACAAGAGCGGCGAGGAGCTCGGCAAGATCGAGAAGGCCGATGGCGAGATGCACGGCAAGATCAAAGACTTGCTGTTCATTTTCGACAATTTGTTGAATGTCGACGACCGCGGCATCCAGGCGCTGCTGCGTGAAGTGGGTTCCGACACCCTGGCGGTGGCGCTGCGCGGCGCCGAACCCGAGGTGCAGGAGAAGATCCTGAAGAACATGTCGAAGCGCGCCGCGGAAATCCTCAAGGACGACATGGAAGCGCGCGGTCCGGTGAAACTCACCGATGTGGAGGCGGCGCAGAAGGAGATCGTGGTGATCGCGCAGCGTCTTGCAGAGGAAGGCACCATCAGTCTCGGCGGCAAGGGCGGGGGCGAGTTTGTCTGACCCCAAGCTCAAGGCGGGCGCGGGCGGCGCACAGCTATGGACGGCTCCCGATATGGGAGGGCCCGCCGCCGCTCAGAAATTGCCCACGGTATCCGGTCTCGCCGACTTACAGGCGGAAGCGCACCGGGAGGCCTTCGAACAGGGACTGGCCGAAGGCCGTGAAGCCGGACGCGCCGAGGTTCGCGGACAGGTGGAACGGTTGGCCGGAATGTTCTACGACCTGGCCAAGCCATTCGAAGCGCTGGACGCGGAAGTGGAGCGTGAGCTGTTGACCTTGGCGATGGCGCTGGCGCGGCAGATCGTGCGGCGCGAGCTCAAAACCGACCCGACGCAGATCATCGGCATCATTCGCGAAGCCATCGCCGCACTGCCCGTGGCCGCCCGCGAAGTGCGCGTGCATTTGCATCCCGAGGACGCCGCCGTGGTGCGCGAGCATCTGGCGCCCACAGAAAGCGAGCGCGCGTGGACGATGGTCGAGGATCCGGTGATGGCGCGCGGCGGCTGCCAGGTCAGCACCAACACTTCGCGCATCGACATGCGCTTGGAAACCCGATTGGGCGCCATCTTGAGCGAACTGTTGGGTACGGAACGCCAGGCCGCCGGAGCGCGCGGCGGTTCCGTTCCATGAGCAGCGCTGCATGAGTGCCGTTGCGGAGCGGCCGCGGCCCAAGCAATGGGCGAAGGTTCTGGTCCAAGCGCGCGAGCGCATGGCCAGCGCCGCCGACATCGTCGTCGAGGGCACCTTGAACCGCATGGTCGGCATGACCCTCGAGGCCGTGGGCTGCGAAGCGGCGGTGGGCGGCCGGTGCCTGATCGACACCGCGGAGGGCAAGCAGGTCGAAGCCGAAGTGGTCGGATTTTCGGGCGATAAACTTTTCTTGATGCCCACCGGCGACATCCGCGGAGTGATGCCCGGCGCGCGCGTCATCCCCACCCATAGCGTGTCCTCGGTTGCCGTGGGCGACGGATTGCTGGGCCGAGTCTTGGACGGGGCCGGCCGGCCGCTCGACGGCTTCGGCGAATTGCGCTGCGCGGATCGCGTGTCGCTCACCGGGGAGCCGCTCAATCCTCTCATGCGGCGCGCCATCCGCGATCCGCTCGATGTGGGCGTGCGTTCGATCAATGCGCTGCTCACCGTCGGCGGCGGCCAGCGTATCGGCCTGTTCGCCGGCTCCGGCGTGGGCAAGTCGGTGCTGCTCGGCATGATGACCCGCTACACCAAGGCCGACGTCACCGTGGTCGGCCTGATCGGCGAGCGCGGCCGCGAAGTTCAGGATTTCGTCAGCAATACTTTGGGACCCGACGGCATGCGGCGCGCCGTGGTGGTCGCGACCCCGGCCGACAATCCGCCGCTGATGCGCCTGCACGGCGCCTGGTTGGCCACGGCCATCGCCGAGTATTTCCGCGATCGAGGGCTCAAGGTCTTGCTGCTGCTCGATTCACTGACGCGATTCGCCCAGGCGCAGCGCGAAATTGCGCTCGCCATCGGCGAGCCGCCGGCCACCAAGGGCTATCCCCCGTCGGTATTCGCACGCCTGCCGCAGTTGGTGGAGCGGGCGGGCAACAGCGACCGCGGAGTCGGATCGATCACCGCGTTCTATACCGTGCTGGCGGAAGGAGACGATCAAAACGATCCGATCGCCGACGCCGCGCGGGCCATCTTGGACGGACACATCGTGCTGTCGCGGCGGCTGGCGGAGAGCGGCATGTATCCGGCCGTCGACGTGGAAGCCTCCATCAGCCGCGCCATGCACCAGATCGCCACGCGCGAGCAGCTCGATCTCGCGAACCGCTTCAAGCAGGTGTACTCGACCTATCAACAGAACCGCGACCTCATCACCGTGGGCGCCTATCGGCGCGGCGCCGACCCGCGGGTGGATCTGGCCGTGGAGCAATGGCCCAAAATGATGGAATTCCTGCGCCAGGACATGTACGAGCCGGTGGGAACCGAGCGCAGTTACGCCGACCTTAGGCAACTCGTGACGCAGTTCTCGGCGCCGGCCCCCGCAGTGGGCCGATAGTAGCCGCCTAGCCCATGATGAAATCCAAGCGCTTCGCACCGATTCAAGAAATAGCCTCGACTTCGGCCCAAGATTTGAGCCGCGCGATGGGCGAGGCCGGCCGCAAGGTGGCGGATCTGGAGAAGCAACTCCAACAGCTGCAGTCCTACCGCGACGATTACGTGCGCAACTCGACGCAGGGCGCGGCGGCGGTCGACGCCGTCAAGCTGCAGAACTACCGCACCTTTCTCGACCGCCTGAGCGAGGCGCTGCGCCAGCACTCGAGGCTGCTCGACGATGCCCGCGCGGAATACGAAAGACGGCGCGCGGCGTGGAGCGAAAAGCGCATCGAAGCCGAATCGCTGGGGCGCGCCGTGGACCGCTTCCGCAAGGAAGAACAGCATGCCGCCGACCGGCGCGAACAGCGTGAAGGCGACGACGCCGCGCTGCGCGTGTTTGCCGGGCGCGGCGAAGTCAGATAAGAGTTCACCTCGGGCTTACGGTGTCGGCTTGCTGTCGCCGCCTTTCTTCAGATAGATATCCGCCACGCCGTCGGCAATCTCCTCCGGCTTCGCGTCCGCCAGATTCGTCAATACCACCACCGTGAGCCGGTCATCCACATAGCGTGAAATTTGCGTCTCGAAGCCCTGCCATTGGCCTTCGTGCTCCACCACGTGATGGTCCTTCTTGTCGCCGATGAACCAACCGTAGCCATAGCGGCCGGCGTTCGGTGTCCCGTCGCGCAGCGGCGCCACCGTCCACATCTGCATCAGGCTGGATGCGTGCAACAGCTTTTCCGTGTAAAGCGCCGCGTCCCATTTCGCGAGATCCAGAATCGAGAAATACAGGCTGCCGTCAGCGGTGGTATTCAACATCGGCGATACCCATTCCTGGTTCTGCAGGCGGCCCTTGACCCAGCGGTAGCCGGCGGCCCGGTTCGGAACGATGTCGGCCTCGCTGATGATCCGGGTCGTCGACATGCCCAATGGCTTGAATATTCGCTCTTGCAGGAAGTCGCCGTAAAACTCGCCCGTCACTTTGTGGATGACGATTCCGAGGATCAGGTAGCCTAAATTACTGTAGCTCCAATTCGTCCCCGGCGGATACGCCGCGGGGATGGCGCCCACGATTTTCAGGAGCTGATCTTCGGAATAGTCCTTGCGCAGGTCGAAATCCTCCGGGTAATCCGTGAAGCCGGCGGTATGGCTCAGCAGTTCGCGAATCGTCACCTGTCCCCACCACGCCGGTGCATCCGGAAAATATCGGGTGAGCGGATCCTGCAGGCCGATTTTGCCTTCTTCGACCAACATCATCACGGCGGTTGCCGTGAACTGCTTGCCAACCGAGCCCGACTGGAAAATCGTCTTAGGGCCGACCGGCACCTGCAATTCCACGTTCGCCAAGCCGAATCCCTGGGTGCGGATCGGCAGGCCGCCGCGGGAGACCAGCAACGCCAAGCCTGGAATGTGCTGCTTTGCCATTTCGGCGCGCACGAATCGCGCCGCCTCATCCTCGGGCGGTGCCGCCGCGGCCGCGTGCAGCGAAAAAACGCAGCAAAAGCACAGGATGACGCAATGGAAATGTTTCACCGGCAGCTCCTAAGGTGTCCTAGCGCATGAGGTCGCGCACACACGTGTATATTGCGCCGCTGACGCATGCAAGCGAATTGGAAGGAAGGCCGGTGGCAGAGACGAGAATCTGGGTCGACGCGGACGCCTGTCCGAATGTCATCAAGGAGATCTTGTTCCGCGCCGCGGAGCGCACCGGCGTGTGCATCACCTTGGTCGCCAACCAAGCGCTGCAGATTCCCCGTGTCCCGAGCCTGCGCGCCATTCAGGTATCCTCCGGTTTCGACGTGGCCGACGGGGAAATCGTCAGACGCGTGGCAGCCGGGGATCTGGTCGTCACCGCCGACATTCCGCTTGCCGCGGAGGTGATTGCCAAGGGCGGCGAAGCGCTCAATCCGCGCGGCGAGCGCTATTCCCCCGACACCATTCGAGGAGTTCTCGCCATGCGCGATTTTATGGATACGATGCGTTCCAGCGGCAACGTCGGCGGCGGTCCGCCGCCGCTCACGCAGGCGAATCGCAAGGCTTTTGCGGCGCATCTGGATACCTGGATTGCGCGCCGGACAGGCTCCTAGGGAAACTCTGCGCAGGTGAGTACGCGAGTCAAGAATGAGTGCGAGAAGAAGAGATTGGCCATGAGAGATCGCCAAAATCGCAGGCATTCGTGCGATTTTTGTTTT